>JAEEGJ010014297.1_pt1 | contig 18883 bp, 14 predicted proteins | sample 8958761 | NCBI WGS metagenome assembly JAEEGJ01 (sample SAMN16246546, study PRJNA631951) | gut metagenome | biome: gut microbiome; feature: rumen; material: RS-attached | host: Bos | place: Iran: Karaj | collected 2018-10
CTGCGTCGGGGTGATGCCGTGCTCTTCATTGTAGCGCAACTGCTTCTCGCGGCGGCGGTTGGTCTCGTCGATGGTGCGCTGCATTGAGTCCGTTATTTGGTCGGCATACATAATCACAAGGCCATTCACATTGCGGGCGGCGCGGCCTGCGGTCTGCGTCAGCGAGCGCTCGTTGCGCAGGAACCCTTCCTTGTCGGCGTCCAAAATGGCCACGAGCGACACTTCGGGCAGGTCCAAACCTTCGCGCAGCAGGTTCACACCCACAAGCACGTCGAAAAGGCCGTTGCGCAGGTCGTCCAGAATCTTCACGCGCTCAAGCGTGTCCACGTCGCTGTGGATGTAATTCGACCGTATCCCCATACGGGTCAGGTATTTCTGCAACTCTTCGGCCATACGCTTGGTGAGCGTCGTCACAAGCACGCGCTCGTCTTTGGTGGCCCGCTTGTTGATTTCGGCCACAAGGTCGTCAATCTGATTCAGGCTCGGACGCACGTCAATCGGCGGGTCGAGCAGGCCTGTCGGGCGAATCACCTGGTCAACAATCACGCCGCCGCATTTCATTAGTTCGTAGTCGGCGGGCGTGGCGCTCACATACACGGTCTGGCCCGTCAGCGCTTCAAACTCGTCGAACTTGAGCGGACGGTTGTCGAGCGCGGCAGGCAGGCGGAATCCGTATTCCACAAGGTTTTCCTTGCGCGAGCGGTCGCCGCCGAACATTGCGTGAATCTGCGGCACGGTGACGTGACTTTCGTCGATGACCGTGATGAAATCCTTCGGGAAATAATCGAGCAGACAGAACGGCCGAGTGCCCGCCGCGCGCCCGTCGAAATAGCGCGAATAGTTCTCAATTCCTGGGCAGTGCCCCAATTCGCGTATCATTTCAAGGTCGTAGTTCACGCGCTCGTCGAGCCGCTTGGCTTCAAGGTGCTTGCCGATGCTCTTGAAATACTCAACCTGCGCCACAAGGTCGTCCTGAATCATTCGGATGGCCTGCTGGATGCGGCTTTGCGTTGTCACGAAGATGTTGGCGGGGTAGATAGAAACCTGTTCGGGGCGGTCGATGACGCTGCCGTTCAGCGGGTCGAAAACTTCGATTTGGTCAATCTCGTCGCCCCAAAACATTAGGCGGTAGGCCGAATCGCCGTAGGCAAGATAGACGTCGACCGTGTCGCCCTTCACGCGGAACGTGCCGCGGCTGAAATCCACTTCGTTGCGCGAGTAGAGCGCGTCGACAAGGCGGCGCAGCAGTTGGTTTCGGCCAACGTTTTCGCCCACCTTCACGCTGATGCTGTTGCTGTAGAAATCGTCGGGGTTGCCGATGCCGTACAGGCACGATACGGACGATACCACAATCACGTCGCGGCGGCCCGACAGCAGCGACGACGTGGTGTGCAGACGCAGTTTCTCAATCTCGTCGTTGATGCTCAAATCCTTCTCAATGTAGGTGTCCGTCACGGGGATGTAGGCTTCGGGCTGATAGTAGTCGTAGTACGAGACGAAATATTCGACCGCGTTGTTCGGGAAAAACTCTTTAAACTCGCTGTAGAGTTGCGCCGCGAGCGTCTTGTTGTGACTCAAGATGAGCGCGGGACGCTGTGCCTGTTCAAGCATATTGGCAATGGTGAACGTCTTGCCCGAACCCGTCACGCCCAGCAGCGTCTGATACTGTTGGCCGCAGTTCAGGCCGTCCACAAGTTGCTTGATGGCTTGCGGTTGGTCGCCCGTAGGCTTGAATGGCGAGTTAATCTCGAAGGGCATTTATTGAAGGATTGAAGGATTGAATAACTGAAGGATTGAAAATATAATTGTCTGATGTCTGTATCTGTAGTCTAATGTCTGTAGTCTGATGTCTGTAGTCTGATGTCAAAAACTAAACTTCTAAACTTTCTAAACTTTCTCAACCTTCACTACTTCTTATAAAAAATCATATAAACAGGATAATGGTCGCTATATCCGCCGTAGTATTTGCCTGAATATGAGCGCGAAGGGGCGATGTCGCCGTTGCTTTCCTTAAAACTGATGAAGTCGGGTGCGAAGATGTAGCCCGTGCGCTCATACAAGCGGAAGCCCTTGGTGCGGGTGAGCAGCGGATTGCTCACAATCAAGTTGTCGAGCATTGAGTATTCGCCTTTGTAATAATAGGTTCCGCTGCCAAACTTGCCTTTGTTCTTCTGCTGCAGGTCGAACATAATATTGTTCAGACGGCTGTATTGGCTCGGCTCTTTGGCTTGCAGAATCTCATAAACGCTCTCGTCGCTCGGCTCGTCGTTCATATCGCCCATAATCAGGATGTTACACTGCGGGTCGCGCTTGATGATTGAATCGGTGACAGATTTCAGACGGTCGGCGCATTGCGCGCGCTTGCCGCTCGTTTTATCCTTACCGCCAATCCTTGACGACCAATGGTTTACAAATACGTGCAGAGTGTCTTTCCCTGACAATCCTTTCACATACAAGATGTCGCGAGTGCGGTCGTTGCCCGGTCGCAACCGCACGTTGAATGTCTTATGACTTACATACTTGAATGTCTGCGGGTTATATAGCAGTCCACAATCGATGCCGCGTGGGTCGGGGCCTTCTTCAAGAATGCATTGGTAGCCTGCGCCTTTGATGGCCGGTTGCGCAGCCAAATCTTTAAGCACAGCAATATTCTCGGCTTCTATAATGCCCACAATGTCAGGAAATTGGCCTGATGTGGGATTCACTGCCGCAATAGCTTCCGAAAGGTGCTGCAGCTTCTCGTTGTATCGCGCCGATGTCCATTCTTTTTTACCGGAAGGAGTGAACTCGTCATCGTTTTTGCCGGCAATGTTGACTGTATCAAACAGATTCTCAACGTTGTAGCTCATAACGGTAAAGAACGTTTTACTGTTCCACTTGGCGGGTTGCGCATTGGCGGCCATACAAGCCACAGCAAGCATTGTTGTGAAAATAACTCTCATAGTCCTTAATTTTTTTGCAAATATACGCTTTCCGTTCGCCATTTTCATTAGCGACGCCAAATTCTCTTACAATATTGGCATTCATTTTTTGTTAATAACATCGGTATAAAAAAATTGCGAATTTGACATCATTTGTTTTTTTTTGTCAAAAGAAAATTTTCAAAAAAATGAATTTAAAACTTCTTTGCACATCATTGTGCATAATGCTTTGTGCGGGCACGTTTGCACAGGTGAAGGGCGGCCACAACACAAAGCTGTCAAAACTTTACACATCAGGCAAATACGAGATTTGTCTGTTTAAGGCAGAAGATATGTGCGCTGATCAGGCTGCCGGTCGTGAAGCCGAGCCCCATCTGTATGCGGCTATGTGCTATGTGAAACTCTATGAGTCGTCGGATCCCGAAGTGGCTGCCGATTATAAGGACGGTATGCGTCAGGCTGTGAAGTACACGCAGAAATTCATCCGTAAGGACATTGAAGGTGAGCTTGTGGCGCAAAACGCTGATTTTATCGATCTTATAAAAAAACACGTCAAGGCTGAAATCAAGACCAATTTTGACAAAGGAAACTATTCAAAAGCCGCCGCTGCAGCCAAAAATTACGAAAAGCTGTATCATAAAACTGATTACTTGTTTATGTACTATTCGGGTATTTTGAAGTGCATGTCGAACAACGAGACGCAGGGTGTGCACGAGATGGCTGATGCGCGCGCCAAACTGTCAGAGAAAATTGTCAATAACGAGCCCATCAAGGCTGACCCTATTGTCAAGAGCCTGATTGTTGACGGCATTATGAAATACACTCAAGACCTTCTGAACGAGAAACGCAAAAAAGACGCCGAGTCGGTCATCACGCTGGCTAACAAGATTTTCCCGAACGACGGTTATATCAAAGTTCAGTACAATATGATTGTCGGTAAAAACTGATTTTCTGTAGTTTAAAATATAAAAGCGCGGCTGGTTGGTCGCGCTTTTTTTTTATGCTGATACTGTTGTTAGAATCCGATTTTTGCCGAAAACGATGTCTTTCCATTGGCAAGAGTGCCCGAAACAACAAATGAGTCGTCCGTTTGCTGGCACAAGAGCGTAACAACTTCGCCTTCAGGCATTTCGTGCTGAAAATTTATATCGACAGATTTTGCCGTGTGCGTGTTAAGATAATCGATGTTGATGCAGTCCATTGTCCAATCGAGATAGCGCATACTGGTCAGGTGCTTGTTCATATCAAGGTCGCTGAACATTACGCGGCGAGTGGTTTTGGCGGCCGTTTCGCTGTTGGCGGCCGGCACTTTGGCGGTGTTCACGTTCAAGTGTTCCTGCTCAAAGTTGAACTGTGCGATGCTCTCAACAATCGACTGCACATTGCACAGGCTGCGGTTCTCAAAACTCATTATCACCCAGTCAGATGCGCCTTCAGCTATCAAATTGCCACTGGCGTCGGCAATCTGAAAATATCGGCGTGCGAACAGGCGGTTGTAGCCTGACGGCCAAGTGGTTACCGTCAGCACATCGTGCCAGACAGGCGTTTTGTAAATATCGAAATGCACTTTCGACAGTGCCCAGAATGCGTTGTGATTGTCCTGCAGGCTCTTGTGCCCGATGCCGAGCCGTTCGGCGTGCATACTAGCCGCTTCGATGAAATAAGCGAACAGCGTGCCCGGTTTGGCCAATTTGCGCGAGTCGGCGTTGTTGGTGTAAACCTGAAAGGTGGTTTTGAATTTGTCAGCCATTGTTTTTAGAATTTGCCAAGCCGATAGCAAATTTTATGCCGAAAAATGCTCAAACTCGCACAGACTTGCTTTTGTCGGGAACGCAGATGACGCAGATTGAACTGATTTACACAGATTAATATTGGATTCAATCCTTCATCCCGATAGCTATCGGGACTTCAATCCTTCAATCCTTCAATCCTTCAATCCTTCAATCCTTCAATCCTTCAATAAATGGTATGAATCAGCTTGTAAGCAATCGAGCCAGGCTGCGGGCTTGCAGGGCAGTTGTCGCGGCTGAACCAGTCGGCGTCGGCAATCTCGTCTTTCTGCAGGCGGATTTCGCCGCTCTCGTAATCGGCTGTGTATCCGAGCATTAGTTGGTCGGGAAAGGGCCAGCTCTGACTGCCGCGGTAGCGGATGTTCTTCACGCGGATGCCGATTTCTTCCTGCAACTCGCGCTCAACGGCGTGCTCGGGCGTCTCGCCGCCTTCAATGAATCCCGCAATGCAGGCGTAGATGTCCTGATTGCGCTGAACGTGGCGGGCAAGCAGAATCTTGTCGCCGCGGCTCACAAGCACAATCACGCACGGCTCGATGCGCGGAAAATGAATCTTGCCGCACTGCGGACACTCGCGCGCTGTAAACTGCTTGCTCTCAATGAGTTTTGCACCACACGTGCAGCAAAATTTCGTGCTCTGCCGCCAGTTGGCCACCGCCTTTGCCCGCGATGTGCGGAAAACGGTCGGCTCGTCGCTCTCGTTGAAGAACTGACGGATGGTTTTAGTGACGAAACGGTCGGGCAGTGGCTCGGCCGTCTCGAAGTTCAAAACACAAATGCCAAACTCTTGTTCTTCAAACAAATCGGCATTGCTATCTAAAGTTTTTATTTCAGTCAGGTCGGCCAGCGTCAGGGCACTGCCGTCGGCTTTCAGTACAATGTTGCGCCCCGTTAGCGCAAAGCATTGGCAATTAGTTGTTTGCGGATTATCTATTATCGGCATAGTCTGATAAATTTCGTTTTAAATGATAGGGCAAAGTTGGGGAAAATTCGGCTCAAAACATAGGCAAGTAGGTTGTAAATTTAACAGAGAAACTATATTTCAACGCATAATTGTATTTTGTATGAGAAGAATAATTGTCTGAAAGACAATATTTTCATAACCGCGGGTAAGCGAAGCGTAATCTGTGGTATTGTACACTCAAGTTCTGCAGTCTGAAAGACTGAACCTTTGTATTGTTCACTCTTTCAGAGTGTTTCTTTTTTTTGCTTTGGCAACCGGCGGCTGTGCTACGCTTGCGGCCGGTTATGCAAATTCAGTCCTTCGGACTGTTTTGTGTAAAAACGTTTTCTTGCGAAAAATCTTCACTTTTTTCAAAAATTTTCCAAACCTGCACCCGTATTTCGCACAGGTTGCCGTTTTATTTGCCCCCAAAATTGAATGTCTAACTTTTAAAAAGTATTGATTATGAGAGCAAGAAGACAGTTTTTTATGGATTGCCACTTGGCAGGACGTAAGTATTACGATGCCGACTTGGTTTGGAACGAACTGAAGGTTGGAACCGAGTTGCAGTTGGAACTCGACCCCGACAACCGCCACGACCCGAACGCAGTGGCCGTGCTGTACAACAAACCTGGCGAGGAGGAGCCGTATATGCTTGGCTACATTCCGCGTGCCGAAAACACGGCTTTGGCTCATTTGCTGGAGGCTGGTTGGAGTAGTTTATTCACTTGCCGAATCAGCCAACTTGTGCCCGACACGCACCCCGAAAATCAAGTGTATCTCTCAATCACCGTCGCGCGCAACCCCGAAGCCCAATAAGGCCGAAAGGTTTGAGTGCCGAACTTGCAGACGGGCGTTGAGCCCGTTTGCTTTTTTGGGGGTGAGTTTGAAAGGGATAGGAATTATTGTTAGATTTGGAAAAAAATACAAACATTTTTAATTCTAAATTATCGGAGATATGGAAAATACAATGTTTAAATGGATTCCTTTTTATGAGGAATTAGCCGACAAATTACTCGAATACAAAAATAAGCCCAAAAGGTTGGTAAATCTTATATATAAGCACTTTGATAGTGAAGATGCTAGTTTTTTGTATGATGATTCAAAAAAGGAAATGCCTATTTTTGAAGAAATTGACCCATTCACGATATACAGCATATTTAACAGAAATAAGGGCACAAGAAGAGAGTTGGCACAAACGATGAAAGATGCGTTTGAAATAAGTGCGGAATCACCACTAACATTTGAGGGAATACCAGTTCAAAATTATTCAAATTTATCTTTTGTCGCCAGACACAAAGCGGCAGATGGTGATGCAAAACGATTGTGGCAACTATTTGAGTTGGCTTTAAGTCAAGATGCAGAACAAGAAGATGTTGGAAAAGTGTTTGACAGAGTTCTGAAACAACTCTGTATAGGTATGGCTAAAATTACTATGGGATTATACTATATACGACCATATGATTTTTTAGCATTGGATGGAAACAATGTCAATTATTTAGACAATTATGGTATTATAGTAGACCCGAAAAAAATGAATTATGCCGATTATGTGAATTTAATGAATGAAGTAAAAGACAAGATGAAAGATAAAACAATTAAGGAGCAGTCCTTCCCAGAATTCTCTCTAGCCGCTGTTGGAGAAAATTATAATGAAGAACTCAATAATGAACTTGTTGATGAATATATTGATTTGCTTCGTTCCAACCACAACCTAATCCTGACAGGCGCCCCAGGCACAGGCAAAACCTATTTGGCAAAGCAGATTGCCCAAAAAATGATTTTTGGCGAGGTCAAAGAAAAAATGAATGATGGAGAGCAAAAACAATTTAATGAGCAATGCGAATTCGTACAATTCCACCCGTCGTATGACTACACCGACTTTGTTGAAGGCTTACGGCCATTGGATGATGGTAACGGAAATGTCGGCTTCGAACGCAAAGACGGAATTTTCAAAGAGTTTTGCGCAAAGGCATTAGACAATTTGGAGAATAGCCAAAAGGATGAGTCTGTTCTTTCTAAAGAGTTTTCTGTTGAGAAGCGGTATTTATGGCTATTATCACAAATTGAGAATGAAGAGATAAGTGAAATACCGTTGAAAACAAATGGCAAAAAACTATTGGTTGAAAAAGTGTCTGATTTTAAAAATATTATACTTAAAGCACCAAATACAACCTCGTCTAGGACATACACTGTGTCACTAAAGCGCATTTTAAAATTATCTAAAGTATACACGGATACAAAATCTCTTAACGCAATATCTAATATCAGTGTAGAAGTTAGGAATGCTATTGGTGGCTGCAATGCGTCAGCATATTGGGCAGTCTTGAATTTACTATATAAAGAGCAGGATTCTTCTTCACAAACAAATGCGTTAAATAATAAAGTTGAAAAGAAAGATTTTGTATTTATTATTGATGAAATTAACCGCGGCGAAATCAACAAAATTTTCGGCGAGTTGTTCTTCTCAATCGACCCAGGGTATCGAGGCAAAGATGGCAAGGTAAGAACGCAATATGCAAGTATGCAAGAAGAACCTAATGATTTTGATATGGCATTGGGTGTATCTGAAAAATGTGGAAATTTCTTCGTTCCCGAAAACGTTTATATCATTGGTACAATGAACGATATCGACCGCAGTGTTGAGAGTATGGATTTTGCCTTCCGCCGCAGGTTCGCGTTTAAGGAAGTTACTGCCGATGATTCGAAAGCAATGCTTGATAGTGCGGAAGCGTGGGGAAAGGATGAAAATGGAAATTCATTGAAACCTGACGATGAAACAATCGGAATAGCAAGGGAAAAATTAGAGAACATTAACAAGGTTATTTGGCACAAACTTGAAAATGACGAAAAAGAAGAAGATAAACCTATCGAAGGTCTTTCGTCGGCATACCACATTGGCGCAAGTTATTTCTTGAAACTTACCAATTACAAAAAGGAAGATGGTAGTTATAATTTTGATGAATTATGGGAATACCATTTGGAAGGGTTACTGTTTGAGTATTTGCGAGGAACAACAGATGTATATAAGAAACTCAAAAGGTTAGCAATAGCATACGGATATTCAAATGCTGACAAGTATGAGTAGTATTTGGATAACGGACAACCACGAGCCTATTTCGTTAGATGCAGAATCCAACGACCGCTATAATCGTGATTTTGCAACGGACGCAGAATTGGAAGATGTGAAAGATGCTATTGGTATTATTGCCAACAAAACAATTGAAACGCAACGTAAAAACAACCCAAACCTGCTTGTCTTTCCGCTCGATTTGAAACAGCACGGCGACGAAATCGGCGATGACCAGATTCTGTCGTTTTCCGACGGCAAAATCAGCACAGGCAACATAATGGGCTTTGTGGGCGTGAACCAGACGCAAATCGACATTCGCTCGCGTTTCGCCCAAACCGACGGCAACGACTATTTCCTGCACTATATGTTGCAGAAAGTGTTCGCAATCAATCTGTTCGATTTGAAGCACGACACAAGCGCCGAGCGGATTTTCGATTTCCTGTTCTATCTGTTTCCGCATTTTCTGCGGAAGGCGGTGGCGCAGGGCGTTTTCAAGAAGTACCGCCGCTTTGAGCACAACGACGCCAACATTCGCGGGCCCATTGATGTGAGCCGCCATATCCGCCAGAACATTCCGTTCCGCGGCACGGTGGCCTACACCACGCGCGAGCACACCTACGACAACGAACTCACGCAACTTGTCCGCCACACCATTGAATTCATTCGCAGCAAGGAGCAGGGGCAGGCCATTCTGAACAACGATGCCGACACCAAAACGGCTGTCAGCCAGATTGTTATGGCCACGCCAACCTACAACGCCCGCGAGCGCGCCAAAATCGTCAGCCAGAACCTTCGGCCCGTGCGGCACCCGTACTTTTCGGCCTACACCGACTTGCAGCGGCTCTGCCTGCAAATCCTTCGCCACGAGGAACTCAAATACGGCCGCCAGAAAGACCAAATCTACGGCATTCTGTTCGACGGTGCTTGGCTTTGGGAGGAGTATTTGAATACGGTGTTGAAAAGTTTCGGGTTCAAACATCCAGAAAATAAAAAACATACGGGTGGTATCAGGATGTTTGAGGATGACAAATATGATGTTGAGATTGCCAAAAACAGCCGTCGTCTATATCCCGATTTTTGGAAAGAAAATTTCATTATCGATGCCAAATACAAGCGTTTAGACAAGAATGGCGTTGGGCGCGAAGATTTGTATCAGGTTGTAACCTATATGTATTGTATGAAAGCTGATAATGGAGGTTTTATGTATCCGACAGATATAATAAATGTCGAAGAAAATAAACCTTACAAATTGGTAGGGCAAGGTGGCACAATGTACCTTTTGGGCGTGAAAGTACAGCACCAGTGCGGTTCGTATACTGATTATGTTGCTGCAATGAAAGGAGTGGAGAGCAAATTGTTGGAGTATTTGAAGCAAACCTGAAAACCAATGTGTATATTTGGCCATAATGAAGACCGATTGGAAAGCATATTGGGAGAAAAAGCGAAAAGCGGAAGGTTTGGAAAAGCCAAACAGTGTATATCGTCCGCACACCAAGTGGTACAATTACAAAAGTGTAGGCGTGTATATGATAACCATTGTCACCTACAATCGAAAGCCGATACTTGGTGAATTGAATAACGACACCAGCAATCCGCTAATCGAACTGTCCGCACTCGGAAAATATGTTGAGCAACAATGGTTGCAGATACCAGCCGTTCAAGCCTTGCACAAACGCCGCGTCAGCCTTCTTGGTCACCAGGTTATGCCCGACCATTTTCACGGTATACTGCGTGTGGATGCGGATTTGGATGTGTCAATGGGAGAAATAATCCGTGGATTCAAGATAAGTTGTACAAAAGAGTGGCGCAAAAGATTTCAGACATATATGTCTGAAATAGAATTAGAAGAAAAAAAGAACCACCTTTCACACATATCGCAAAAGAAACGCCAAGCGTATTATGTAACCCACCCCGAAATGGCGCCGCTTTTTACCGATGGTTACGACGACACCATTTGCTTTCACGAAGGCCAACTCAACAATGTAATCAACTACGTTCGCGATAACCCGCGTCGCGCCATACTCAAACGAGCGAACCCGCAGTTGTTTGTGCTGAATCAAAACATAGAGGTTGCGGGCTTTCGATGCACAACACTCGGCAAGCAGTTTTTGCTCGATTATCCGCAAAAGGCCGCATTGCAATGCTCTCGCTCGCTGACGCAAGAACAGATTGACAAGCTGAAAGAGCAATGTTTGGCCGATGCCGAGCGAGGAACAGTTTGGGTTAGCGCTTGTATTTCAGAAGGTGAGAAGCAAATTAGCAAAGCCTTGCGCGAGGCGGGTTTCTCGATTATCATTCTGCTCAAAGATGGCTTTCCAAAACCCGATAGTCCGCACTATAAGTATTTCAAGCCGCAGGGGGCATATTTTGAGGCTTGCGCCGATGGTCGGCTATTGCTTGTCGAACCAACCCTGCAATTATTCGATGACCGAACAATCGATGCCAGTGTATCTCAAAAAGCAGGAATGCTTCCACACGACACATTGCGGTATAAATTTTTGGCACTCAATGTCTTCGCTCAACTAATAAGCAGCCAAACGCTTTGTATTAGCAATCGTGCTTGAATTTCCTTTCCAGCCATTCCCCAAATTTCCGTGCCAGTCAATGGAGCAGGAATCTATAAAATATCGGAATTTGAGTAGTAAAATATGTGGTTAGCAGTGTCACTGCACCGATTTCCGATTCACAAACTCATTGAAAATATCCTTGTATTTGTCGGCCACGGCGATGGGTTGGTCGTTGATAATCACGCAGTTGCGCTCAATCGACTTTATCGCGTCAAGCGCGATGATGTAGGAGCGGTGCACGCGCATAAAGCGGTCTTCGGGCAGCGTCTCCTCGAGCGATTTGAGGCTCATCAGCGTCAGAATGGGGCGTGGGCGCGATTTGAGCCAGATTTTCACGTAGTCTTTCAGACCTTCGAAGTAGTAGATGTCGTCGTAGTCAATCTTAATTTGCTTGTAATCGGCTTTCACAAACATATAGTTGTTGCTCACAACAGGCTGCTTGCTCGACCTTTGCAGCGAGAACCACTCCAGAGCCTTGTTTGCGGCCGTCAGGAACTCGTTGTAGTCGAACGGTTTGAGCAGATAGTCGAGCGCCTCCACCTTGAAGCCGTCGAGCGCGTATTTATCGAATGCCGTGGTGAAGATGACGCGGTTCTTCTTGCGCAGTGTTTTCGACAGCTCAAGGCCGTTGAGCCCGGGCATCTGAATGTCGAGAAACAGCAGGTCGATTTGCTCGCGCGCCAGCAGGTCGAGAACCTCGAATCCGTTGATGCACTTGCCCTTCAGCTCAAGAAAAGGGGTCTTGTTCACATAGCTTTCAATCAGTTCGAGCGCCATTGGCTCGTCGTCGGCAATCAGGCAGGTTATTCTTTGTTCCATATAGTTTGTGGTTTAAATAGTATCAATCGATAGGTATGCGTAGTATTTCTCGTTCTCCACGCTGGTGATGAACTCCGATTTTCCGTTGTAGAGCAGTTCAAGCCGCTTGCGTATGTTCTCAAGTCCGATTGACGAGCCGCCCGATAGGTCGGGGCCGGTTTTCTCGAAATAGGGGTTCTCGGTGGTGAAAATCACCTTTGTGCCGTCGATTTTCATTTCGAATTTCAGCTCCGACGTGCCAATGGGCTTGATGCCGTGTTTGAATGAGTTTTCGATGAGCGATATGAACAGGAGCGGGGCCACCATTATGCCGAAAGTGTTCTCGGGGAACGAGTATTCGACTTTTGTGTTGGCCGACGTGCGCAGCTTCATCAGCTCAATGTATTTCGACATAAATGCGATTTCGCCGTCGAGCGGAACAAGCGCAGAGTTGGTCTCGTAGAGCAGGTAGCGCATCAGCTTGCTCAGGTTGTGGATGGTTTCTTTGGCGCGCTCGGGCGAGATGTCAACCAGCGAGTAGATGTTGTTGAGCGAGTTGAAGAAGAAATGCGGTTGTATCTGATATTCAAGATGTTTCAGCTCGGTTTGCAGTTGCGCGTTGGCGCTTTCCTGCTGCTTGCGCTCCATTGCCTGCCAGCGCTCGTAGATTTTGAAGGCGATGGCCAGCACCAACGGCAGAACCATCGTCAGCATATCCATCATTATTCCATACACGAAGAACATCGGGCGGTACGGAATCTGCCACATAAAGTGGTGGAACAGATAGGGTTTCAGCGTCTGGTCGAGATAGGCGAGGACCAATAGAAGGATGGCGTTGCTAACAAAGAACAGCCATTTCTTTTTGGTCAGAAACACGCGGTCCACCAGCACTATGTAGTTGACATAGAAGACAATGAAACACAGGAAAATGGGAATCCACGAGTGTTCGAGAATGAAGACGAACCTGAAGTTGTTGTGCAGCGACAGCAGCACTGGCAGCATCAGTATGAAAATACAAACCGATGCGTGCACAAGCACCTTGTACAGAGCGGTGTTGTTCTCGATTTTTTCGTTGTTCATAGCATTGCGTTTTATCTTGATAAACCAAATTGTAATATTATGAAGAAAAAACATAAACGCAAAACAAAAACGTAAACCCGCTTATGTCTCTTATTTCTTGTGCTTTAAGTCTTAATTAGTGCCTTCGCTTTTCTTCCCGAACCGCATAAAAATGCCAGCCAGAATGGTGCCCGAAATTGAGTGCCAGGCGCACGATATGGCGCACGGAACAACAGCCAGCGGGTTTGTCGCCATAAAGAAATTTGTGGCCAGATTGGTTGCCAGTCCGGCGTTCTGCATACCCACTTCGATGCTGATGGTGCGCTTTTTGGCTGTGTTGAATTTGAACAATGTACCTGTCAGGAAACCAAGCAGATAGCCGATTGTGTTGTGGCAGAAAACCACGCCGAATGTCAACAGGAACATTGTCAAGCCGTTGGCAATCAGTTGGTTGTGAACGGCCGAGATGACGCCGCCCACAATGCACGCCAGGCAGATGACGCTCACACCAGGCATCACGCCCTGAATGGTTTTGAACTGCTCTTTGTGACCGAGCCAAAGGTTTAGCAAGAAACCAAGTGTTACAGGTATAATGGTGACAATCAGTATGTTTAGAAACATTCCCACAGCATCAACATCCACACTCTGACCAGCCAGCCAAAGCACCAGCAGCGGCGTAATAATAGGTGCGAGCAGGGTGGAAGCGGTGGTCATTCCTACCGAGAAGGCCACATCGCCCTTGCAAAGGAAACTCATAATGTTGCTCGACACGCCGCCCGGGCAGCAGCCAACCAGAATAATGCCGATGGCCATCGGGGTATCGAGATTGAATATCCGCGTCAGCGACCACGCCACCAACGGCATAATGGTGAACTGCGCGCACGCCCCGATGAAAATATCTCCCGGCCGCGAGAACAGCACCCGAAAGTCCTGCGTGGTAAGCGTCAGGCCCATTGAGAGCATTATCACGCCCAGAATGACCGTCTGTGTGTATCCCGAAACCCAACGGAACGCCCCCGGCACAAAAAATGTGAACACCGCCGTGGCAATCACAAACCACGATGCCTTGCTCGATAGTAATTGACTGATTTTATGCATCGAATGATTGATTTATTGATTAACTGAAGGATTGAATGTTTAAGTGGTTATAAATTGTAACCGTTTTGCATTCAAAAGTAGAGACGTGGCGCGCCGCGTCTCTACTTATAAATCCTTAATTACAGCACCAATTCCATTCCCTTCTTCACCTTCTCAACCGTTGCTTCGTTGGTGAGAGCGGCAAGCAGTTCAAGGCCGAAATCGATTGACAGGCCGGCGCCGACAGCGGTTATCAAGTTGCGGTCGCTGACCACGTCGCCGCCAACGTAGTTGTAGCGGGCTTCCATAGTCTCAACGGCGCAACTGTGGCACGTAACCGTTGCGCCTTCGGCCACGCCGTTGGCCGCCAGAACAGTCGGGGCGGCGCAGATGGCACCCACAAGTTTCCCCTTGCTATAGAAATCTTTCAGCACATTGCCCACAGCCGCCGATTCGCCCAGATTCTTGTATCCGGGGTATCCGCCGGGCAGAATCAGCGCGTCGCCGTTCTCAAAATCGGCCTTGCCGATGGTGGTGTCGGCCTTCATTGGTATGCCGTGCGACGATTCAACGTCAGTCGATTCGGTTATCGATACGGTTTTCACGTCAACGCCGCCGCGGCGCAGAATGTCGATGGGTGCAACGGCTTCAATATCTTCAAAACCATTGGCGAGTAATACAAATGCTTTCATTTTTTTAAGTTTAGTGTTTAGAAGTTTAGAGTTTAGACTTAAGACTACGGACAACGGACCGAAGTCCTTAAGCACAGTTCTCGTTGTTAATTATTAATTGTTCATTGTTAATTATTTACATTTCCATAATGCATTTCCTTCAATCCTTCATCCCGATAGCTATCGGGACTTCAATCCTTCAGTCCTTTATAAAATTCGTCCAGACTTTTTGCTCAGTTGCGGGAGCGGGCACGCCGGCCGATTTTCCTGCCTCAATGCACTTCAGCAGCCAGGCCATATTGTTGCCCAGAATGCGCATTGTCTGCATACCTTCAAGGTCTTTCAGCACATCGTCGGGAGTGCTGCCGTGAACCATATTCCAATAGTTCGACGAAACCACAGGCATACAGTTGATTGTGAAATACTTGTTCAGTTGGTCGAGAGCGGCAGTAGCGCCACCGCGGCGGCAGCTGACAACGGCTGCGGCTGGTTTGTTGCGCATTTTGCCTGAAGCTGCGTAGAAGGCGCGGTCCATAAACGATGTGATGGCGCCGTCGGCTGAGGCATAGTGCACGGGCGAGCCGAAAACGTAGCCATCGAACTGGTCGGCCACGTCAACAAACTGGTTTACAACATCGCCGCGGAAGCAGTTGCCCTTTGTGCGGCATTGCGCGCACCCGATGCATCCCGCAATCGGCTGAACGCCAAGTTGCATCAGCTCGGTTTCAATTCCGTTGGCATTCAGGGCCGAAGCCACTTCGCAGAGTGCCGTATAGGTGCAGCCCTTCGGATGCGGGCTTGCGTTTATAAGAAGAACTTTCATCGCTTTATAGTTTAATGTGTGCCAAAAGTACGCAATTGTGAGAATTGAGCAAGGATTTTATCTTTAGCAAAAGGCGTGGCGCAAGAATGCTGATATTGGAAGAAATGTTCATAACCGTCAAAATAATTCGTTAAACGTGCGTTATGGTCATTCTGATTGTTAGTTTTTAATAGCGTTAAAAAGGTGCAAGCAATCGGATTTTGTGTATCTTGTTGCACTTTTTTGAATCGAAATAATGGAATACCGATGAACAAAAAAATTATCAATCTGCTTGGAATCTTGTGCGCGTGTCCGGCACTTCTGGTTGCGCAAGATGTTGATGACGAAACCAATATGGTGTTCAATCCGAGCTTCGAACAGTATGAGAAGTGCCCTGAAGGCTACATTTACAACGACAAATCGCACCGGCTGATACCGCACTGGACATACCCGTCGTTTACAACGCCCGACTACTTCAACAAGTGCAGCACCGGCGAAGTGCGCGTGCCTGACAATTTTGCGGGTTACAGCCAGCCGCATAGCGGAAAGGGTTATATGGGCGCTATACTCACTGGTTCAGACCGCGACTACCGTGAGTACATCCAAGGAGAGCTGAAAACTCCTATGAAATCAGGGCAGGTTTACTGCGTGTCGTTTTGGTACAAGCTGGCCAACGGCTCTATGTTTGCCGTGGACCAAATGAGTATCTACTTCACTGAGCAAAAGATAGAAAATGGCAACAACACGTTTCTAAGCTATAACTCACAGTTGAACAACGAGTCGGGCTTGTTCCTCGACAATACTGACGAGTGGAAGCATTACTGCATGCTATACACGGCATCGGGTAACGAGTCGTTCTTTATTGTTGGTAATTTCAAAAACTATGAGAACACCAACTATGTGGTCACTGGCAAGGATGTGCAGAACAAGAAAGGCAAGAAATACGCATATTATTTCTTCGACGATTTCGAGATTCGTCCGCTTACCGATTGCGATGTGTGCGCCTGTGTGCCGAAAGGCCTTGAGACTGTGATTGTTGACTCGGTTTATACCGGCGGTTTGGACCCGGTGACGGGCAAAATACAGCGCATCATCGACGATGGTGTCATCAGTCTTGGCATTTCGGGTGGAACACCTCCATATAATGTTAAATGGTCGAATGGCGCGACAGGGCAGAAGCTCACTAATCTGCCGGCCGGTACCTATACTTATAATGTATCGGACCAGAATAATTGCCACAATAGCGGCAAGGTAGTTTTTGTTCAGCCAGAAATACCCGAAGATCCCTTTACCGATGGTCTGCGTAATATTGAGGAGGGTTCTGCGCTAATTCTGAACAACATCTTCTTTGAGACTGGCAAAAGCACACTGCTTCCGCAGTCGAACGCAGAACTTGACAAAGTGGCGGCATTCCTGGCAGAAGGAACTGTCAGTCAGATAGAAATCAGCGGTCATACTGATAACGTGGGCTCCGATGAGCTTAACCTCAAACTGAGTCAGGCACGAGCTCAAGCTGTGGTCAATTACTTGGTGTCGAAGGGAATAAACGCCAATATGCTGCAAGCCAAGGGCTATGGCAAAACTCGCCCCATCGACACTAACCTCACCGAGCAAGGCAAGAGCAACAATCGCCGAGTTGAATTTTTTGTTTTAAAGAAGTAATATAACCGACTATGAACAAGCGTATTATATTTACAATAATGCTGTCGGCTGCTGTTGTTTTCACAGCATCGGCACAGAAACCTGAAAAAGCTTTTGAGGATATTGTCGCCGGAGTGAAAGCGAAAGAGCGTCAACCTGATGTCGATAACAACATGAACAAGGCTCGCGCCACATTGGAAAAGATTCTGGCTAAAGACGCCAGCAACGCCATGGCTAATATGGGTATGGCCATAATTCTGTCATATGACGCCTATTCGCAAAAAGACTATTTCCGCGGCTGGCACTACTTTAAGAAAGCCGATGCAGGCGTTTCAACATTCACGCCAGATGATAAAAAGGTGCTTGACGGCTACTTTATGGCCCAAAAACTTGAACGACGTGGTAAGCCTATTGACAAGAACATGGAAATTGAGCGTAACTTGGTGGAGGAGAAGCTGATAAAGTTTGTCCGCGAGGAGAACAACATCGAATATGCAGAGAAATTTCTGGAGGAGTTCCCCAAGTCGAAATACTATAATAATGTGGTGCACATCCGCAACTACATTGAGTTCCGTACGGCAGAGAATGCCGGAACAGTTGAGGCTTTCAACGCCTTCCTGAAGAAATATCCAGAGTCGGCACAAGTGAAAGTCGCCACCGAGGAACGCGACCAACTTGCGTTCAACAAAGCGCAGGAAGCCAACACCTACGCTGCTTTCAAGGAGTTTGTCGATAACTATCCGAACGCCATTCAATACGAGGAAGCGAAAAAGAAACTTGGCATTCTGGCTTACACCGAGGCTGAGAAAAAGCATACTCTGGCCGCTATCGAGGAGTTTATCGCAAACTTCCCCAACTCGCCCAAAATGCCTGAGGCAAAGCTGCTTAAGCGGCAGTTGCTGTTTGAGTGGGCCAAGCAAGTAAACAGCATCGAGGCATATAACAAATTTGTCGAGCAATATCCTGAAGGAGAGATGTTTGTAGATATTTTCAACTTGAAATCGGCAGCCTTGGGGCAATCGATAGCCAAAGAATTGCCAGCCGACAATTATAAGGTTGTCAGGGCATTCGACAACAAGAACTCGCGCGACCATGGCGGCGCAATCGCCACTTTCGGGAACGGCGGTCTGCAGATTATCACCAACACGCCGTCGGCCAACGACGATATGGACGATGTTTGGATGATAAAACTTGACGCCGAAGGCAAAATGATTAAAAACGACATCATCGGCAACGACTTTATCGACCGCGTCAACACTATGCATATCAGTGGCTCGGGCGCCATTTACGCTGCTGGATATACAAACGCCATAGTTAAAGATGTAGCCGGACAGTCGTGGCTGTTCAAGATGAACGCCCAGGGCAAAAACGAGCTGAACGCTAAATTTGAAGGCCGCGAGGTAACCTCAATGGTTGTTTATGAAGACGGCAAAGTGCTGTTGGGCGGCTACACACAAGACGGCGACACTGCACAAGTGGCACCGCTTCTTGTAAAACTGAACGCACAAGGCCGCAAACTATGGAACCGCAGCTACGCACCC
>JAEEGJ010014298.1_pt1 | contig 18882 bp, 13 predicted proteins | sample 8958761 | NCBI WGS metagenome assembly JAEEGJ01 (sample SAMN16246546, study PRJNA631951) | gut metagenome | biome: gut microbiome; feature: rumen; material: RS-attached | host: Bos | place: Iran: Karaj | collected 2018-10
TGGAAGTATGTATCACAAACTATGGTGGACGTATTGTTTCGCTTGTTGTTCCCGACAAGGATGGCAAGCCTACAGACGTTGTGCTGGGTTTTGACAACATTGCCCAGTATGCCGACACCCTGAATTCGCCCTCAGACTATGGATCAAGTGTCGGCCGTTATGCCAACCGTATTAAGAACGGTCAGTTCATGTTAGGCGAAGATACGATTCAGCTGAAGAAGAACGACGGTCCCAACTGTCTACATGGCGGTGGTAACACCGGTTGGATGCATCAGGTTTATGATGCAGAACAGATCGGTGATTCCATCTTGAAACTGACCATTGTGGCTGCAGCTGGAGAGAATGGTTTCCCAGGCAAGGTGATGGCTGTTACCACCTATAAAGTTACCGCCGACAATATCCTCGACATGACTTGGGAGGCTCAGACAGACAAGCCAACCATCATTAATCAGACCAACCATAACTATTATAACCTGAGTGGTGACTTTACCCAGGCAGGCTATGATCAGGTACTCTATGTCAATGCCGACTATTTCACTCCGAGCGATAAGCTCTACATTCCAACAGGTGAGATCAAGTCGGTAGAAGGCACCCCTATGGACTTCCGTACACCACATGCTGTCGGTGACAGCATCCAGTCAGAGTTCGATCAGATCCAGAATGCTACTGGCTATGACCACAATTTCTGTCTGAACACTTACAAGGATGGTAAGGGCGACGATACACAGGTTTGTGCCAGCCTCTACTCTCCCAAGACAGGTATCTTCATGGAGATGTTTACCAACGAGCCTGGCGTTCAGGTCTACAGCGGCAATTTCCAGGGTGTCGGCCCTGATGCCACTATCCTCCGCAAGCACGGCATCACCTACCCCAAGCATGTTAGTGTATGTCTTGAGAGCCAGAAGTATCCCGACTCTCCCAATCATCCAGAGTGGATACAGCCCACGCTGAATCCCGATGAGAAATATTACAGCCATGCTGCTTACAAATTCTCGATTAAATAATTACTAATATATTAATATAATAAAAAACAATGGATTGGAGTTCACATGAATTTATCTGGCTCGATTGGGCGGTTCTCGCCATCGGCATTTGTGGAGTAGTGGCTGCTGTATGGTACGCCATCTGGAAAGACAAGAAGTCTCAGCAGGGAGAAGATTCTTCTGCTTACCTCTTTGGTAAGGGCGAACCTTGGTATGTAATCGGTATGGCTATCTTCGCTGCCAATATCGGATCTGAACACCTCGTAGGTCTCGCCGGTACTGGTGCAAAGAGCGGTGTAGGTATGGCACATTGGGAGATGCAAGGATGGATGATCCTGATTCTTGGTTGGCTGTTCGTGCCTTTCTATCAGTTGATGATCAACAAGATGGGCAAGATTATCACCATGCCGGACTTCTTGAAGTTCCGCTACACTAAGCGTACTGGTTACTGGCTGTCAGTCATCACACTGGTGGCTTACATTCTTACGAAGGTCAGCGTAACGGCTCTTACTGGTGGTATCTTCTTCAAGTATCTCTGGGGCCTGAACTTCTGGTATGGCGCTATAGGTCTGATTCTCGTAACTGCAGTATTTACCGTGTTCGGCGGAATGAAGGGTGTGATGACACTCTCTACCATCCAGACACCTATTCTTATTATAGGCTCTTTCCTCGTTCTGTTCCTCGGACTGTCTGCTCTTGGCGGAGGAAACATTGCTGAGGGCTGGACCAGCATGATGGACTATTGCGGACAATTGAACAATGGCTATGGCACTACTCACATGTTCCACTGGGAAGAGGGCGACTCGATGTATCAGGAATATCCTGGATTTGTGGTGTTCCTTGGTGCTTCTATCATCGGCTTCTGGTATTGGTGTACTGACCAGCACATCGTTCAGCGTGTGCTTGGACAGGTTCCTGGTGAAGACAATGCCGAAGTGATTAAGCGTGCGCGTAGAGGTACGATTGCTGCAGGTTTCTTCAAGGTGCTTCCTTGCTTCATGTTCCTGATTCCTGGTATGATTGCAGCTGCTCTGGCTCAGAAGGGTGCCTTCACGATGGAGGAAACCGATGCCGCCTTTGCCATCATGGTACAGCAGGTATTACCCGCTGGTATCAAGGGTATCGTTACCATTGGTTTCATCTGCGCACTCGTTGCTTCTCTGGCAGCCTTCTTCAATAGCTGTGCAACACTCTTCACCGAGGACTTCTACAAGCCTCTGAAGAAGGGCATGAGTGAGGCTCACTATGTGCTCATTGGCCGTATTGCCACAGTAGTGGTAGTGATTCTGGGATTTGCCTGGCTGCCTATCATGATGGGTATGGACACGCTTTATAACTACCTGCAGGGTATCCAGTCGCTGCTGGCTCCCGCAATGGTGGTTGTATTTGCCTGCGGTATCCTTAGCAAGAAGATCACCCCGAAGGCTGGTGAATACACGATGATCCTGGGCTTCCTCATTGGTATGGTCCGTCTGGTTACCAACGTTATCACTGATACAGGCCGTGCCACGATGGAAGGTGCTTTCTGGGAGAACACCGCTTGGTTCTGGCAGACTAACTGGCTCGTATTCGAGTGCTGGCTCCTGGTATTCCTGCTCTTGTTCATCTATGGTGTATCGATGATTACACCTGCTCCTACAAAGGAACAGATCGACGCCATCACCTTCACCAGCGACTTCAAGAAGTCTATCAAGGAGAGCTGGGGCACCTTCGATATCATCGGCACATTGGTGGTTATCGGCCTCTGCGCTTCATTCTATGCTTACTTCTGGTAAATAACATAGAGAAATGACACAATTCTATAGTGAACATTCCAAAGTCTGGCTATCAGTAGACTGTATTATCTTCGGTTTCGACGATGGTAAACTGAAGGTGCTTATCGGTAAGCGTCATATGGATCCCGGTCGCGGAGAATGGAGCCTCTACGGAGGCTTTGTCTCCAGCGACGAGAGTGTCGATGAGGCTGCTACACGTACCCTCTACGAACTTACCGGACTGAGGAATGTCTTTATGCGCCAGGTTGGTGCTTTTGGAAAAGTCGACCGTGACCCAGGCGAACGTGTGGTATCCATCGCTTACTATGCGCTGATCAATGTGAACGATTATGAAGACCATCTTCTGAAGGAACACGGTCTGCAGTGGGTAAATATCGAAGAGTTACCCCAGCTCTATTCCGATCACAACGAGATGATCCAGAAAGCTCGCAAGATGATGCAACAGAAACTGGCTCACGAACCAGTGGGGTTCCGACTGCTGCCAAACCTCTTCACCCTCACTCAGCTCCAGAAACTCTATGAAGCTGTCAACGGCTCTGAACTCGACAAGCGTAATTTCCGCAAACGTATCAAGGAGATGGATTATATCGAGAAGACCGAGCTTATCGACAAGACAAGCTCTAAGCGTGGCGCCTATTTATATCGTTTCAACAAACGGGTTTATAACGAAGACCCTAACTTTAAACTATAAGACAATGTTAGAAGAACTAAAAGAAAAAGTATTCAAGGCAAACCTTGATCTCGTAAAGCAGAACCTCGTCATCTTCACATGGGGTAACGTCTCTGGTATCGACCGTGAGAATGGATTGGTAGTCATCAAGCCTTCAGGTGTTGACTACGATGTGATGAAAGTTTCAGATATGGTAGTAGTGGATCTCAAAACCGGCGAGGTTGTCGACGGTGATCTCAATCCTTCATCCGACACACCAACTCACCTCGTGCTCTATCGCAACTTCCCTAACATCCAGGGTGTCGTTCACACCCACTCTACCTATGCCACAGCATTTGCTCAGGCAGGACGTGACATCCCCAATATCGGTACTACTCATGCCGACTATTTCTACAAGGATATCCCCTGCACGCGAGATATGACTGAGGAAGAAGTAAAAGGCAACTATGAACTGGAGACTGGTAATGTGATTGTAGATGAGATTCTGAATATCCGCAAGATCAACCCCGATCACACACCCGCCGTTCTGGTGAAGAATCATGGTCCGTTCTCTTGGGGTACATCGCCTGATAACGCAGTGTACAACGCAAAGGTAATGGAGCAGTGCGCCAAGATGGCATTCGTGGCTTTCAGTGTGAATCCTAACCTCACGATGAATCCTCTCCTCGTCGAGAAGCATTACATGCGCAAGCACGGACCTAACGCTTATTACGGACAGAAGGGACAGAAACATTAACAAACATATAAACTTAAAAACTTACAACAATTATGATTAAAGCATTTGATAATTTCGAGATTTGGTGGGTAACAGGTGCACAGCTTCTGTACGGAGGCGATGCTGTAGTTGCAGTTGATGGACACTCTAAGGAAATGGTCGCTGGTCTTAACGACAGCGGCATCATCCCAATCAAGGTAGTATATAAAGGCACAGCCAACAGCTCTAAGGAAGTTGAGGATGTGATGAAGGCCGCCAACAACGATGGTAAGTGCATAGGTATCATCACCTGGATGCACACCTTCTCACCTGCTAAGATGTGGATCAAGGGTCTCCAGGCCCTGCAGAAGCCTCTGCTCCATTTCCACACACAGTATAACGCCGAGATCCCCTGGGCCACGATGGACATGGACTTCATGAACCTGAACCAGAGTGCTCATGGTGATATCGAGTTCGGACACATCTGCACCCGTATGCGTGTTCCACGTAAGGTGGTTTGCGGCTATTGGAAAGACGAGGCTGCCCAGAAGCAGATTGCAGTATGGGCTCGCGTAGCTGCTGGTGTCGCTGATGCCAAGAATGTGCGCTGTCTGATGTTCGGTATGAACATGAACAACGTTGCCGTTACCGATGGCGACCGTGTAGAGTTCGAGCAGCGTCTGGGCTATCACGTTGACTATTATCCCGTATCCTCTCTGATGGAGTACTTCAAGAAGGTGACTGACGCAGAGGCTGATGCCCTCGTTGAGGAATACAAGAAGCTCTATACCATCAAGATCGACGAGAGTGGTGAGCAGGTTTACTGGGAGAAAGTGAAGAACAGCGCCAAGGCAGAGATTGCTCTGCGTCGTGTGCTGAAGGATGAGGGCGCTACAGCCTTTACCACCAACTTCGACGACCTGGGCGATGCTGATATCGATGCACCAGACTTCTGCGGATTCGATCAGATTCCTGGTCTCGCTTCACAGCGTCTGATGCAGGAGGGTTATGGTTTCGGAGCCGAGGGTGACTGGAAGACAGCCTGTCTCTATCGTTCACTCTGGGTTATCCAGCAGGGTATGCCTACAGGCTGCTCGTTCCTCGAGGACTACACCCTTAATTTCGCAGGCGACCGTTCTTCTTGCCTTCAGAGCCACATGCTCGAGGTTTGTCCGCTCATCGCTTCCGACAAGCCCAAGCTCGAGGTTCACTTCCTGGGCATCGGTATCCGCAAGCAGCAGACTGCCCGTCTCGTGTTCACCTCAAAGACAGGTCGTGGTATCAAGGCTACCGTTGTTGACCTCGGCAACCGCTTCCGTCTGATTTCTCAGGAGGTAGAGTGCATCGAGCCAAAGCCCATGCCGAACCTGCCTGTAGCTTCTGCACTCTGGATCCCCCAGCCCACCTTCGAGATCGGTGCTGCTGCCTGGATCCTCGCCGGCGGTACTCACCACAGTGCTTTCTCTTACGACATCAATGAAGAGTACTGGGCAGATTTCGCTGAGATGACTGGCATCGAGTATGTCCGCATCAACAAGCAAACCAACATCGCCGACTTCAAGCAGACCCTCCAGAACAACGAGATGTATTACATGTTGAGCAAAGCGCTCCGTTAAGTATAATTAGGCACGGATTACACGGCTCTCTTCGAGAGTCACTGCAAAATATAAAGCCGTGTAAATCCGCGTTAATCCGTGCCAAAAAAGAAAAAACAATGACCGCAAAACAAACTATTGAAGCAGGTAAGGCCATTCTCGGAATCGAGTTCGGTTCCACAAGAATCAAGGCCGTCCTCATCGACGAGGACAATAAGCCCATCGCACAGGGCTCACACGAGTGGGAAAATCAGTTGGTTGACGGTCTCTGGACCTACTCTACCGAAGCCATCTGGTACGGACTCCAGGACTGCTATGCCGAACTCCGCAAGGATGTCCAGAAACAGTACGACTGCGAAATCGAAGCCCTTGCTGCCATCGGTTTCAGCGCCATGATGCACGGCTATATGGCCTTCAACGAGAAGCAAGAGATTCTCGTGCCCTTCCGTACCTGGCGTAACACCAACACAGGTAAGGCTGCTGCCGAGCTCTCTCAACTTTTCAACTATAACATTCCTCTCCGTTGGAGCATCAGCCATCTCTACGAGGCTATCCTCGACAACGAAGAGCACGTCAGTGACATCAAGTATCTCACGACTCTTGCAGGCTATGTTCACTGGCAGGTAACAGGTCAGTTCGTTCTCGGTGTAGGCGACGCATCAGGTATGATTCCTGTTGATCCAGCCACCAAGACCTACGATGCAGATATGGTTAAAAAATTTGACGAACTCATCGTGCAGAAGGGATTCTCTTGGAAGCTGCTCGACATTCTTCCGAAGTCTCTGAATGCGGGCGAGAACGCTGGATTCCTCACACCAGAGGGAGCCAAGAAGCTCGACGTCAGCGGACACCTGAAAGCTGGTATCCCCGTTTGTCCTCCAGAGGGCGATGCAGGTACAGGTATGGTTGCCACCAACGCTGTTAAGCAGCGCACAGGTAATGTCAGCGCAGGAACATCCTCATTCTCTATGATCGTGCTCGAGAAGCCTCTCAGCAAGCCTTACGAGATGATTGATATGGTAACCACACCTGACGGAAGTCTCGTAGCTATGGTTCACTGCAACAACTGTACCAGCGATATTAACGCCTGGGTAAACCTCTTTAAGGAGTATCAGCAACTGCTTGGAATCAAGGTTGATATGAACGAACTTTACGGCAAGCTGTTCAACAAGGCACTCGAAGGCGATACCGACTGCGGTGGACTGATGGCCTACAACTATGTCAGCGGTGAGCCCGTCACTGGTCTGGCTGAGGGACGCCCCATGTTCGTACGTTCTGCCAACGACAAGTTCAACCTTGCCAACTTCATGCGTGCTCACCTCTATGGAGCCATCGGTGTACTGAAGATCGGTAACGACATCCTCTTCAAGGAAGAGAAGATCCACGTTGACCGTATCACTGGTCACGGTGGTTACTTCAAGACGCCTGGCGTAGGTCAGCGCATGTTGGCTGCTGCCCTCAACAGTCCTATCTCTGTGATGGAGACAGCTGGCGAAGGTGGTGCATGGGGTATCGCCCTTCTGGCTGGTTATGTAGTCAATAATCCTGACAAACTTTCACTCGCCGACTATCTCGAGAAAGTGGTATTCGCAGGCAATACGGGCATCTCTATCGCTCCCACTGCCGAGGATGTGGCTGGCTTCGAGAAGTACATCGAGAACTACAAGCGTTGTCTGCCTATCGAACAGGCTGCAGTAGAGAATAAATAATGAATAAAGGAATATGAAAACATTTATAATTTCAATTACGATGGCAGCATTTGCCATTTCGGTAAATGCAGCTGATAACGTCAAGGCAACAATCCACGCCGATCAGCCAGGCGCTAAGATCAACCGTGAGATCTACGGACAGTTCTCTGAGCACCTCGGCTCGTGTATCTATGGCGGCCTCTGGGTGGGCGAAGGTTCACAGATTCCCAATATCAATGGCTATCGTAAGGATGTGTTCGAGGCCCTGAAGGCCCTGAAGATCCCCGTGATGCGCTGGCCGGGCGGTTGCTTTGCCGACGACTATCATTGGATGGACGGTATTGGTCCTAAGGATCAGCGACCCTCTTTACGCAACAACAACTGGGGTGGAACCATCGAGGACAACTCTTTCGGTACCCACGAGTTCCTGAACCTCTGCGAGATGCTCGGTTGCGAGCCGTATATCAGCGGAAACGTTGGTTCCGGCACAGTGAAGGAGATGGCCCAGTGGGTGGAGTATATGACCAGCGACGGCGATACACCGATGGCACGTCTGCGTCGTGCAAACGGTCGCGACAAGGCTTGGAAGGTTAAATACTTCGGTATTGGCAACGAGGCATGGGGCTGCGGTGGTAACATGAGTCCTGAGTACTATAGCGACGAGTTCCGTAAGTTCAACACCTACCTGCGCGATCAGGGCGACAACCATCTCTATCGCATTGCCTCTGGAGCCAGCGACTATGACTATAACTGGACTAAGGTCTGCATGGATAAGATTGGTGGCCGCATGCAGGGCATCTCTCTCCACTATTACACCTGCACAGGTTGGAACGGCCCGAAGGGTTCTGCTACCAACTTCAACACCGACCAGTACTACTGGGCACTGGGCAAGTGCTTGGAGATCGAGGAGGTCATCAAGAAGCACAAGGCCATCATGGACGAGAAGGATCCCAAGAACCGTATTGGACTGCTCGTTGATGAGTGGGGCACCTGGTGGGACGAGGAGCCTGGTACCATCTCTGGCCACCTGTATCAGCAGAACGCCCTCCGCGATGCTTTCGTGGCAGCCCTTTCACTGAATGTCTTCCACAAGTACACCGACCGCGTCAAGATGGCCAATATCGCCCAGGTAGTCAACGTACTCCAGTCTATGATCCTCACCGATCAGGAAGGCACAGGTCACATGGTGCTCACACCGACCTATCATATCTTCGAGATGTACACACCGTTCCAGGAGGCCACCTATCTGCCTGTTGACCTCGAGAGCGAGGTGGTACAGTGCAGCAAGGAGTACTTCAAGGAGAAGGCAAACACCAGCGACAATACCACCCGTCCATGTCCACTGCTCTCAGCTTCAGCAGCTAAGACCACCGACGGTAGCCTGGTACTTGCCATCACCAACGTCAGCCTCGACAAGGATCAGACGATCGACTTCAACATCGAGGGTTTTGCAGCCAAGACTGCTACAGGACGCATCCTCACCTCGAAGAAAGCCGATGATTTCAACGACTTCAACAATCCCAACGTGGTGGCTCCTAAGGAGTTCAAGGACGCCAAGCTGAAGAAAGGCGTTCTCACCGTCAAGGTTCCTGCCAAGTCGGTCATCGTTCTGAACATCAAGTAATCAAGTAAAAACTCAACAACAAATCCCCGCCACCAAGTGACGGGGACTTTTTTTAGTTTCCTTCGACCAATCCTTTTTCCATCAGTATGGGGAGAACGTTGGCTGCCGACTGACGGTTGTGCTTGCTCTTGATGGCCTTATACCTGTCGAGCAGCGGTGCATCGTCGGAGAGGAGGTTCTCCATAAACTGGTCGTTGATGCGGGTGATGGGCGTCTTCCCCTTCGCGTTGGCATTGCTGTCGATGAGGTAGCAGACGAAGTCGCTGAGACAGTCGTTGGCAATACCTGCGCCTATCGATCCTGAAACGAGTCCGAGTGATACCCAGGTGTCATTGACGAAGATGGAGGCTGCAAGACATCCGATATCAGCGAGAGCCAGTAGCGTGTTGGTCTTGTAGGCCATGACGCAGAGCTTATGGTCGCCGTAGGGAACGGCCTGTACGTACTTAGAGGTCTCGAGGCACACATCGTCGCAGCGCAGGTTGCGGCAGTTCACATAGAGCTGTTTGCCGTACATCACAGCGAAAGCCTGTTTCTTCAGGATCTGGTCGCTCTCCTTGTCGCCAGTCTTGAAATAGACGCAGTGATCGTCGCTCTTCAGCTGACAGACCTGCTTGGTGCGGCCCTCAGTGAGCTCGCTAACAGATTTCCAGTTACCAGCCACGTAATCGGCGTAGCTCATACAATACTTTGCAACATCAGCCTTTGCTATCAGTGAAACACAGCAGAGAACTATTATAACGAATACATTCTTTTTCATTTCCTTTAATTTTTTAAATCGTTAATACTTCAAAAATCTGGGTGCAAAGGTAGGCCGACTTGTGGAAATGAGATAATATTTCCCAAATTTTTGAAACATATAGTTGCGACAAGGGGTAGATGTTGCGACAAATCAACAGAATGATCAATAATTGACGTCGCAAAGGGCGTAATAGGGGCGGTTCTGAATGAGTCCTCACCCAATCAAGTTACAAGGGAAGAGAAAACATAAAGAGAGGCCCCAACAGCCTCTCTATTATGCTTGAAATTTTATGCAATATGGAATAATGCAATATTATTTGAGTTTACGATACTTGCCTTTATCCTCACCTGAACGAATCTTCTGAGCCAGGCCGTCATCCTGGAGTCGTTTCAGCTTGCTACAGATACTACCTTTCTTTCCTTCGTAACCGAATTCACGGTCAACATCTTCAGATGTAAAAGGATCAGGTAGGCGGTTAAAGGCTAATATCGACTTCTGCTGTATATGTGATTTTGAAACAGCCCTGGTCTGTTGATTGTCATAATACTGCTCTCCAATGGATTTGAAGAAGTATTGTTGGAAGGCATACTGGGCATTGGCTATGAGCAGTGCCAGCTTCACATCCGTTTTGTCTGGCTTGAATCCAGCACCACACTTCCAACGACCATCCTCTTCTTCCATATGGCTCCAATGGCGGGATACGATGAAGGGAATCACATAATTGATGGCATGCCAGCATGGGCGTTTTATCATATCCTCGTCTGCAAAGGAGTCGTTCTCCTCTGCTTCAGACATACGGCGTTCAGTCCAGCGACATAAGGCATCTGAAATACATTCCACGGGTATTTCTCCTTTGGTAGCATCCAGTTTATATGCCCATTCTTTGAGCAGGGCATCACGTTTTGCGTCTTCCTGATCATATTTGTGGGCTTTCATCATCTCGAAGTTTGTATCTCCCATTGGAACCACAGTGATCCTGAATAGCAGCCCATTAACAAAATTCCCTTCCGTGGCTTGTTTAGCCAAAGCATCTGAGGTTCCCGTATAGACACTGTTGAAATGTACCTTATATTCACCGACCTGTGAAGATGATGTCTTAAGGAAAGTTCCATGAGGCTCGTTATGGAAACCTTTGAGCCAGAGGGTAAAGAGTGCCTCCATATACCCCTTTTTCAGCTGCCTTAATGTGTTATCCAATTCACTATCGAAGATGGATACATGCAGCGGCCATTCCTCTCCATCAATAACTTCCTTGGCATTAAATTCTGCATCGCGTATAGCAGCGGCAGATGTTTCAGGGGGCAGACGTCTGAAAATACCTGTAGGACGGGCTGTCTGGTTCTTGCTGGCACCATTGTTTTGGTCATGCTCACTGTTCCACTTGTTCAATGCTGCCACTTGCGCCTCATCATTTTTAGCAATAGGCTCCATCATAAGTTCGTAAAGTTCAACAGCGACATGCTTTCCAGATCCAGAACGGCCTATCAATTCCAGAATGCTGTTCATTCTGCACTTGCGTCCTGGAGCTGACCAGAAACTATACCAGCATCTGGTCATCAGCGTCATGGCAAAAGCACCACCAACAAGCATGGCTGCGATATAGTGCTTACGTTTTTGACGATGGCAAAGCAGCTTCAAGAGAGGATATTTGGGGAAAAGCTTTTCCAATTCCCTACCGATTCTCTCTAACATCCTTGTGATATCTTGCTGATCTGCTAAATCAGAATTACCTATAGCCTGCTGATGGAGTTCCCTAACCAACTCTTTGAATTTACGGTTAGTTACTTGCTCAATAGCACGGCGCATCTCACGAGTTGGTTGGAGAGCATAAAGATTCTCTTCTTCACGCTTCTGCTTGTATTTCTTTGCAGAACTGATAACATTGTCAACTTCATTAATGTTACGCTCATTGATAACATCATTGACCCATTTTAGTGATAGCAAAACGGATTTTACTTTCTCAGTATCGTTATCACATAAAATCAACAAGTCATTTGCCAATCTCAGCATCCAAGGGTGCCTGCTTCCCTCAGGCGCTCCATTTGGTAAAAGCGTGTTAATATAGTCAACAATAGGATGGCCAAATGCCATGTCCTTCGATGGTAACTGTTCTTTTGCCAATTCGGTAGAGACTTCAGATGTTGTGGATGATTTCTGAGAATTAATGGAAGCATCAGGTAAGTTCTTACCATGGAATTTGTGATTAGGATTAATAGGGGCACAATGCCCCTGACCCTTTCTGTAACTGTCACCATACAACACCTCCATTTGAGATTCACCACCATCTTCGGCTTCAGTGCCAAACAACAAATCTTCATCTATATGAAGGATATCCTGACGTCGTGGAGCATAAGAGATACGGCTGGCATCAATACAACTGTCATCAACTACAGGTTTGCCCGTTGTGCCCATCATGTCGAGGATACCAAGCTCATTGGCCAGACAAATTTGGTTGTCGGCAATGTTACCCAATTCAGGTCTGGCAACGCATACAAGTCTTAGACCACGACCTGACGAAGTGATATGTGCCAATGCGTTCTGCCACGGAAAGCCCTCCACAAGTGTACGTTCATAAATCTCCTTAGGATCACAAGGCAGATGGTCAGCATCAAACATAAATAATGGGCTTAGTTTGATGTCTTCCAATTTACGTTGCTCACCCTTAAACGACTTAGCTGCGAAGATAAAACACGGCAACCCCATTTTCAAGGAGTTAGTCCATTGCAACAGTTTCTGCTCCGTGCTTAACTTTTGGAAGGAGACCTCCTCATTGTGCTTGTTGCAAAAACTTTGGAACCTGCCGTTAGATATAAAGCTATCCAGTTGTAATCCCTCTGCAATGGCATTCTCAACTTCCTGACGCGTAGTAATGCGCCAATTCACATCCTGACTATCTACAATTCTGTAAAAGTCAACATTTGTACAATGGAGCAAAGCCCCATTGTACTGATTCAATTGACAAATAAAACTAAAATTACTCATACATTAATAAATGAAACATTAATAATCCCATGGCCATCTTTCAGTATTAAACATATCATCCTTTACAAGCGAGATACTCTTGACCTCTACTCTTTGACGACACTTATGTGAGTTTTTGTAGACGTGGAAAGAGAGTTCTACCTCTACTTCCTGTCCAGGCTTAAACACAAGGAGAGCATTTTCTCCAATCATCTTCGCCCAAAACTCGTTCGAACCACCCTTCTCTCCGAAAAGGATATAACACTCTGGCTCTTTCTTGTCCTGTCCCTTTGGGTTTTTACAAGCGGTGAGCCTAACCTTTGTCTGTTTTTTTACTTTTAGTTTCATATATTTAAAATGAAAAATCGCTGCAAAAGTAGGGTGTTTTTAAGGCTGGTAAAAAGAAATCATTTTACCAAAATGTTAAAGTTTGTATTTCTTCGCGATACCCCTTACTTTCAAACATAAATCTTGTCTTAACCCTCGACCCAGGAATCGCCTATATCTACTGTCTGTTTCCATTGGTTCCAATAAAGCGTCATACTTTGTATCACTATATACTTCATAGACACCATTATTACGTAGAACACAAATAATTCCCATCAATCCATATTTATTGAAGTCCTTAAATTTTCGGGCTTTATTTGAAGGCATTAATGAGTCTTGTAATTCTTCGCAATGAAAGATTTCATCCCAAAGAGAATCAATGTTCTTAGAAAAAGCAGGAGTTACGTACACCCTTATACGATCAACATATAATCGTATCTTATTATAAACTTCCTCTGGAGTAACAATCTCTTCAGGAAGTCTTTCAATAAGTCTCCCTTCTAGTGCAGCTTTCTTCAGTTGCTCAAGCTTCACATCAAAGTCCTCAGGGGGGACTATTCTTTCTTTTGCCATAACCTCGAAGTGTTATGCTCAGCCAGCAAGAGTAGATAGCTATCTAATTGCACGTGCCAGGGCTCAAGCTTGCTTCGCGGTTATTATTTGATCCAATTCTGGATTTTGGGCGCTAATATCGGAATATAATCTGAAACTTCAAATATGATTATTTTTTCCTTAATAGGAATTAATCAAAGTTCTTAGTCCCAATGCTACGTTCACTAACGCACGATGCAAAATAACACAAATTAATCGAGACTACCTAAAAGTGTTAAAATGTAAATAAATCGGAGCCCCAATCTTACTCATTTTACAATAGGTATATAACATTATATATCTCATTCGTAAGATTGGGCTCCGATTTTGTAAACAAAACTTCTTAACCTTTTTAACTTCCTTTGATTAAAATTGAAGCAAAAAACAAAAATCCCAAGACTAAATAGCCTTGGGATACAAATTATGGATTAATCGATTGAAACTACTTCATGAGCACTTTCACTGCGTTTTCGTCAATTTTCACGATGCCGATTTCTCCATTGCGTAGTGTGGTGTTGACTATTGTTGTTTCAGATGATGCATTTGCCGAACCGACCATTTGGCCTGCTGTGTTATAGACGCTAATGGCAGTGCCGACTTCTAAGCCCGAGATGTTGAAAATTCCTTCTGAGGCTTGTATCATTACACCATAAGACCTCACGCTGGCGACACCATCCACGATACCCTCCTTCTTTGGCTCTACATCAATCCAGCAGAGAGTTGCGTTAGCTGTATCAGAGTTTCGATAACCATCTTTTGTAGCATAAACGCTAATATAATAAGTAACAGTTAGATTAATTTCGTTAGACATATATGATGCGACATCCGCATCTGTGATAGTTGAATAACAAACAGCTCCTTCAGTTGAACAATTAAATACTAACTTGCCTTTCTTATATTTAATAGTTGGAGTCGCACACTTTTCTCCTGTTGGTAACGATTCGGAACCTAATGCAACAATATTCTTAAAATTTTTCCAAGGTGATACTTTTTTATATGATTCTATAGAACCGGCAGGTACATGTAAAGTTGCACGATCTAGAAAACAATTCAAAAATATGTTATCTTTTCCTCTTGGGACATCTTTTGCGAAAAAATAAAACTCTGTCAACATTCCACAATGAGAAAAAGCACTGTTTTCTATAAGTTCAACCCCTTCTCCAATGGTCACGGAGTATAGGCTACTACATTTATAAAAGGCATATTCACCTATTGAAGTTACACTATTCGGTATAATGATTGACTTCAATGACTTGCATTCGTAAAAAGATCTAGAATCAATTGCAGTAACCTTCAGAATTTTATCTTTATAAATAACTTGGTTGGGAATAACCACATCACCTTCATATTCGTCATCATAATCACTAGCGTAGGTACCACGGTGTGTAACCGCCAATTCCTTATCTTCGTTAATGTATTTGTAATAGATAGTCACACCATCTGAGTTTTCTACTTTAATGTCATGAGCATATGTCTTAGCACCTGCCATCATTAGGCATAGAATAATTAGTAGTTTTTTCATATCATATCCAAGTTTTAAATTAATACTAAAATAAAAAAACGTGAGCAATTTACTTCGCTTACGTTCTTTCAGGTATCGGCAAACACCCTACACACTTAACGAGTAATGCTCACGCCCTCGGGCGTGAATCATCTACTTTATCTTGTGTGTAATCAGAAATTTTGCCGATTTCGAAAGAACAAGATTCAGCGGACGCTTCAACGTATATGTTTATCTTTGTTATGTTACCATAAGCATGTCCTTTTTGGGTTATACATTCATTATCGTTTGCAAATATAAGCATTAATTCCGAATACTCCAAGTTTTTTGGGAAAAAGTTTCTGATTCAAAGATTGCAGGATTGCATAATGCATACATTTTTTAGGGTTTGGACAGGGGGAGAAAAGATAGTAAAATAGAAGTAGATTATTAATAATATAGTATTGATTATGTTATATTATTACTCTTATATTATTACCAAAATCTTTCTCTTTCCACTTAAAAATGAAAGCAATATGCCATGTCGCAATATAGGCTGTACTCCAACCAATTTAGCCCTATCGGATAACCCAAGTCTTATTTCAAAATAACCCATCCTTATTGTGAAATAACCCGTTCTTATGTCCAAATAACGCTGGGTTATTAAAGTGCGAAAAAGTACGAAAAAAGTTGCTGTAAAATTTGGTGGTTTCATATTTTTTTTGTAACTTTGTAGCACAATAATAAAAGCGGGATGGACCACCCGATGTAGTTGGTTCACTTAATAATTTAATACCACGAAAAATATTTAAAAAGGTATGATTGAACTTTATCTTTCAAAGGTTACCGAGTCTTCGGAATCGGAACAGGCGGGTAAGTACTATGCCCGAGTGAGTTACAAGCAGACCATGGGTGTCCAGGACATGGCGCACCACATGGCGGAGCACAACACGATGTTCTCAGAGGGATCCATCACGGGTATCCTTATCGACTTCGTGAAGTGTGTACGTGAGATGGTCCTGATGGGTAACACCGTCAAGATCGACAATCTGGCCATCTTCAAGGCCACGGTTGAGGCCAACGGGCTGGAGACGCTCTACGACGCAGAGAACGACAAGGTGGCTCAGGCCAGCATCGGCAATCTGGCTGATGGTGCCAAGACGGGACCTGCCGTGAAGGTGATCAAGCTGCTGGCTCAGAGCACGGGCGACTTCACCCGCGACGAGCTGAAGAAGGACGTGAAGCTGAGCTGGACCGACAAGACCAAGGCAGAGATCGCTGCTGCCAAGGGTGATTCAGCAGGCGGCTCTGACTCCGGCTCTCAGCAGGGCGGTAACAGTGGTTCGCAGGCTGAGAGCGTAGACGCTCCTACCATCAGCGGTGAGACTCCGTTCGACAACACGACTCAGGTAACACTGAGCGGTCCTGAGGGCGCAGAGATCCGCTACACGGTAGACGGCAGCACACCAACGTCTGAGAGCAGCCTTTACTCTGAGGCTCTGACCCTGACTGACACTGTCATCGTGAAGGCAATCGCCATCAAGAATGGTGTATCCTCTGAGGTAGCCTCTAAGACCTTCACCAAGAACGGTAGCGGCGACAATGGCGGTGGATTTGACACTGGCAGCTAATCAGGAAGGAGGTAGCGTATGACGAAGAAGGAAACGCTTAAGTGGTCGCTACAGATATTGGCTTCAATAATCTCAGCGGTACTGACTGCACTGGGGGCAACATCCTGTATGGGGTTCTAAAAAGGAGGGAGGCATCCAAACGGGTGTCTCTCTCTTTTTAATATATCCAAATATTTTTTTCTTTCTTTGCAACTTTTGGGGAATAGGATACGTCAAAAGGAAAAAGATTAATCAATAAAAAAGTAAAACGTATATGAAAAAGATTCTGTTTTTTGTAGTGTGTGTGATGACTTTGGCAGCGTGCTCGAACGTTCAGGTCATGGGGTATGATAAGGTCGATGCCAGTGAGACCATCGTGACTGAGACGTACAAGCTGAAGGCTTTCGAGAAGGTAGACGTGAAGGGCGTGGCCAACGTGAACATCATACAGAGCGTGGAGAAGAACGGCGTGGTGGAGTTGAAGGCTCCCGACAACTATATAGAGCTATTTAAGATTGATAGCGAAGACGGACGCCTGGTGATCGACCTGGCCAAGAAGGTGAACATCGATGCCAAGAAAGTGATGATCACGGTTTATACCACCGACCTGACTGGTCTGAACAACAGCGGCGTGTCGCATGTGAATATAGACAGTCTGGACACTGACAAGCTGGAGGTGATCAACTCGGGTGTGGGTGATATCGAGGTTGGCGGTATTGCCGATGATGTCAAACTGGTGTGCAGCGGCGTGGGCTGCATCCGTGCCAAGGAGATGAAGGCCTTGAATGTGGAAGCCAATGTGTCGGGTGTAGGCAGCGTCACATGCTATGCCTCGGAAAAGATCGACGGTACGGTGAGCGGTGTGGGTTCACTGAAATATGCAGGGCATCCGAAGGTGAAGAACACGCGTCGTACGGGCATAGGTGGCATCTCGGAGCTATAATATACATATAATAAGGTGTAATGTTGCGAGAATTAACGATAATTAATCCGAAACTTATCAATGGTTCGGATTTTTTGTGTATCTTTGCACCACAATAACTCAAAATTAACGTTTTACAATTAATTATTCATTATGAACGACAACAAAGTTATGAACATGGCAGCGGATAATATCCGTATTCTTGCTGCTTCTATGGTTGAAAAGGCTAAGTCGGGTCACCCCGGCGGTGCTATGGGTGGTGCTGATTTCATCAACACGCTGTACAGTGAGTTCTTGGTATACGACCCCGAGAATCCTGCATGGGAGGGTCGCGACCGTTTCTTCCTTGATCCTGGTCACATGGCTCCGATGCTCTACAGCCAGCTCGCCCTGATTGGAAAATACACACTTGAGGATCTGAAGAACCTGCGTCAGTGGGGTTCAGTAACTCCAGGTCACCCAGAGCGCGAGATTGCACGTGGCATCGAGAACACATCCGGTCCTCTCGGACAGGGTCACTGCTTTGCAGTAGGTGCTGCCATCGCCGCTAAGTTCCTGAAGGCTCGTCTGGGCGACGTGATGAACCAGACCGTCTATGCATACATCTCTGATGGTGGCGTACAGGAGGAGATCTCTCAGGGTGCTGGCCGTATCGCCGGTAACCTCGGACTCGACAACCTGATCATGTTCTACGACGCCAACGATATCCAGCTGTCTACAAAGACTGAGGTGGTGACCAGCGAGGACACTGCCAAGAAGTACGAGGCATGGGGCTGGTACGTACAGAAGATTGACGGTAACAACGTTGATCAGATCCGTGAGGCCATCAAGAAGGCTCAGGCTGAGAAGGAGCGTCCTTCACTGATCATCGGTCACTGCGTGATGGGTAAGGGTGCCCGTAAGGCCGACAACTCATCTTACGAGAGCAACTGCGCTACTCACGGTGCTCCTCTCGGTGGCGATGCTTACATCAACACGATGAAGAACCTGGGTGCTGATCCTGAGAATCCATTCCAGATCTTCCCCGAGGTTCAGGAGATGTATGCAAAGCGTGCTGAGGAACTGAAGAAGATCTGCGCTGAGCGCTATGCACAGAAGGCTGAGTGGGCCAAGGCTAATCCTGAGAAGGCTGCACAGCTCGAGGAGTGGTTCAGCGGCAAGGCTCCGAAGATTGACTGGAGCAAGGTTGAGCAGAAGGCTGGCAGCGCTACTCGTAGTGC
>JAEEGJ010014301.1_pt1 | contig 18881 bp, 19 predicted proteins | sample 8958761 | NCBI WGS metagenome assembly JAEEGJ01 (sample SAMN16246546, study PRJNA631951) | gut metagenome | biome: gut microbiome; feature: rumen; material: RS-attached | host: Bos | place: Iran: Karaj | collected 2018-10
TTAGTACCGCTTACACATACAACAGCACGCTTGGCACCTGTATAAGCTGCCATATCATTCTCAAAACGGTCAACGAACTTACCTACAGAGCTGACGAATGTAGTATCAATACACTCGTTCAGATACTTTTTCTCGTTGCCAATGAATTTGGGTACAGAAAGAGGAACAAATCCCCCTGTACCATATAAACCTTTAATAAAATCAATGACGTTTGAGTACATATAGTTTATTTTTTAATTTTTGCCAAATAAGTTACCATTGTAGATTTTAAATCATTATACTCTGACAACTTAAGTTTTTCACATAAAAAGAAAACGATTGATGCTCCAAGACATAACTGAATAGGAAGAATTATATAATTAGAAAAAGGGAGCAGCGACAATGCCCATAAGGGTAATGCCATTAAAGAAGCAACAAAAAAAGATGGCCCAATATCCTTCAATTGCTTCCAACTGGAATAACCTAATTTTTTACCTGAATAATATGAATTTACAAAATAATCAAAGAAACCACATACAACACTGCTTCCTAACATCCAATAAATACCAACCCAAATCCCCAAAGCAAGGGGTATCAATGCAATAATATTCTTTATTATTTGCAGAATTAAAAGGACATCGCTTCTTCCCTGGACTTGAAGCATGTTTAGATTCAAGGAATGCAAAGGATAAAATGCAAAGGAGAAGCACAATATCTGAAGATACGGAACGCAAGGCATCCATTTTTCGCCGATCAATACATAAATCATTGGCTTTGCTACTGCTGCCAACCCAAACATAAGGACAAGTGTCAGTAACATGGTTGACTTAATTATTTTTCTATAAGCAGCAACAAGCCTTTTTGTATCATCTTGTATTTCACTCATCACCGGTAAACTAACACGTTGAACTATGGTGGTGATATTACTTGAAAAGATTGTTGCAAATTGTTCTGCTCTTGTATAATGTCCAAGTGTTTCAGAACTATAAAACTTACCTATAACAAACTGATACAATTTCATCCATATAGTATTAATAATCTGTGCTAGTAATAATTTCCAGCTAAAACCGAATAGCTCCTTAAAACTAGTCCAGGACATTTTTATTTGAGGGAACCAGTGGCTATAGAGCCATAGTAAAATTGTATTAAGTATCTGTCTTGAAAGTTGTTGAATAACAAGCGCCCAGACACCTAAACCCAATAATGCAGCAATAATACCAAGAACACCACTGCTGGTCGAGGCAATTATAGATATTTTTGTCTGTGATTTAAAATCAAGTTGCTTAGTAAGCTTTGCCTTTTGTACAATACCAAGGGCATTGATTATTAGAATACAGGACATAGCCTGCGTTAACCCTACTAATTCTTCCCTACCAAAAAAGCACGCAATGCTTCCCGCACGACAATAAAGCAAAGAGGCCAATAATATACTGATCCCCAGATTAATAAAGAAAACTGTACTGTAATCATCATTAGTTACATTAGGTTTACGAATTAATGCGGTAGAAAAACCACTATCAATTATTGTATTAAAAACAGCAATAAAAATAGTGATAATTCCTATTAATCCATATTCATCTGGTGACAGCAGTCTAGCTAAGACCAGACTGACAAGAAACGATATACCGTAACTTGCAACAGAATCTAAAGCTGTCCAACCTACACCTTTAACAGTTTTGTCCTTTAGTGAGTCCATAATGATTAACTAAATAACAACACTGAATACATCTCAAAACTTATTATAACGGATAAATCAGTGATATGTTCTGGCAGGCAGTATCGAACTGCAAACTCTCGTTCCACCTGTGCTGCCAGAAAGCCTTGTATTTTAGATGTGATAAACCCCTTCTAAAGGGCAGATGTTATGGCAATCCAGAATGACCTTGCCCTTCAGCTTGTCCCAGTTCTGCTTGATATGGTCGTGCTTCACCATGATAACCACCATATCAACTTCATTGAGGAACTGGTCAAAGTCCAGAATCTGATTCTTCACAATCTCTTTCTGGGTGAAGAAGGGATCAAAAGTCTTCAACGGACGGGCCAAGTGACGCTCCTGAATATCCAACATCTGCAATGTGGGGCTTTCACGGATGTCATCCACATTCTCCTTATATGTCAGACCATACAAGCCAACACGACGGTTATCCGTAATATTGTGCTCTTCCATAATCTCATGGATGCGCTCCAATACAAATACGGGCTGATAGTCGTTGGTCTTCATAGACTCGTCAATCACCTTAGCCAACTGGGGATAGTCACCCACCAAGAACCAAGGGTCAACAGAGATACAGTGACCACCTACACCAGGGCCGGGCTGAAGGATGTTGACACGCGGGTGCATATTGCAGATCTTAATAATCTCATACACATCCATGTTGTCGTGTCGGCAAATGCGACTAAGCTCATTGGCGAAAGCAATGTTCACAGCACGGTAGGTATTCTCAACCACCTTGGTCATTTCTGCAGTACGAATGTCGGTAACGACAATCTCACCCTGGCAGAATGAAGCATAATAGCTCTTTACCTTCTCGCCAATCTCCTTGCTATCTGCACCGATTGTACGGTTGTTATGTAGGAGCTCATAAACCATGTTGCCGGGGATAATACGCTCAGGAGCGTGAACAAGATTGATGTCCTCGCCAATCTTGAAGCCGTTGGCTTCAATAACAGGGCGTACGAACTTGTCAATGGTTCCGGGAGAAACTGTACTCTCTACAACTACGGTAGCGCCCTTGGGACACACTTTCATTACTTCCTTGACTGCAGCCACTACATAGCAAGCGTCAACCTTCTTGCTGAACTTATCGTAAGGAGTTGGAACGCTGACAATGTACATGTCAGTCTTCTGATAATTAGTGGTGAACTTGATGCCGGCCTTTACAGCAGCCTGGAAGAGTTCATCCAGACCATCCTCCTTGAAGGTGGTCTTACCTGCGCTAAGAGTAGCAACAAGCTCCTTGTCATAGTCTGTACCTATGACCTCTACACCGTGAGAAGCCATCATCAATGCTGTGGGCAGTCCAATGTAGCCCAGCCCAATTACGTTAATCATATTTGTAAAATTGAATAATTATATCGTTGGTTATTATATTTCATATCTATCTACAACTTCCCCATTGAGCGCTCTTACAATGCGGCTGCAAGCCTTGCCGTCGCCATAAGGGTTCACGGCTTTGCTCATCTTCTCGTATGCAACAGCATCATCAAGCAAGGTGCTAACCTCATTAACAATCAGGTCGTGATTAGTGCCCACCAAGTGTACTGTGCCGCTCTTCAATGCTTCAGGGCGCTCGGTGGTGTCACGCATCACGAGTACGGGCTTGCCAAGGCCAGGGGCTTCTTCCTGAATGCCGCCAGAGTCGGTAAGGACAACGGTGCTCTTCTCCATCAAGTACACGAACTCCAAGTACTGCAGGGGCTCAATGAAGAAGAAATTCGGGCGCGTCAAGTCCTCGCCGAACACCTCATGAATAGGCTTGCGCACATTGGGGTTGAGGTGCATAGGATAGACAAAGTCCACATCGGGATACTTCTCGCTGAGGTCCTTCATGGCAGTAACCATGCTAATGAAGCCCTCTCCGAAGTTCTCTCTTCTGTGTCCAGTGATGAGGACAAGCTTCTTGCCTCCGTCTAGACGGGTTACGTCGTAACCGGCATTCTTGAGCACATTGATTTGTTCATCTGCAAGAGCTTTGTCTGTCTTCAACTTATCTACCACCATGTGGAGGGCATCAATGACGGTATTGCCGGTTACAAAGATTTGGCCGTGGGCCTTTTCTTCCTGTAGGTTCTTCTCACTCAGGGGTGTAGGAGCAAAGTCGTAAGTAGCAATGCGGCCGGTAATCTGGCGGTTCATCTCCTCAGGCCAGGGGCTGTAGATGTTGTGTGTACGCAGACCAGCCTCCACGTGACCTACAGGAATCTGCTGGTAGAAGGCTGCCAGTGCAGCAGCTGTGCTGGTGGTGGTATCTCCGTGTACCAACACCACATCGGGCTTGCACTCCTTGAAGACATCGCGCATACCTGTGAGCACACGGGCAGTGACATCGTAGAGGTCCTGTCCCTGCTTCATGATGTTCAGATCGTAGTCTGGCTTCACATCAAAGATGGTGAGAACCTGGTCCAGCATCTCACGGTGCTGGCCAGTCACACAAACTATAGTCTCAAACTCTGTAGGGTGCTTCTGGAACTCCTTCACCAGCGGGCACATCTTAATTGCCTCTGGGCGTGTTCCAAACACTAACATTACTTTCTTTGTCATATATTAATTTGTTTATTTTGTTCTGGCAGGCAGTATCGAACTGCGAACTATCGTTCCACCTGTGCTGCCAGAAGCCTTTGTTTTTTACAGAAGGTTATCCTTCTCGATATCTTTGAAATATTTATATGTGCCATGCTTCAGTTCGTCGGTGGCATCTTCGTCACAGACAATGATGGCATGAGGATGTTGCTGCAAGCAGCTGATGGTCCACATGTGGTTAACAGGCTCTTCGACTCCGTGACGGAGGGCGCGGGCCTTGTTGTGGCCATTCACCATAATCATCACTTGCTTGGCGTCCATCACTGTACCAACACCTACAGTAAGTGCAGTCTTGGGGACCAGATTGACATCATTATTGAAGACTATTTCCTTACATACTTCATCCACTTCACAATACCATACCAAGCATTCCTGATAGTATACATGAATGAGGTGATCGGTCCTAAATCCTCTTCCGTGCGATAGACCTCATAGCGCCATTTTAACTTGTCTGTTCTCAAGAATCTACTGAAGAAGCCATACGGTGTACGCATCGTAGCCAGATTCTTTTTGAGCAGATGACAATCGTTTCTCTCACTGATACTCAGCCATAGGGCATAATCATTGTTTTCTTTGGTGTTGTGCAACCTGAACTTACCCACTTCCTTTGCATCATACATGACGGTGAGATATCCTGGCCAACAGCACTTGAGCATATCATTTTTTGTCACATGCTCCTTGCCGCTAATCAATATATCCCGGTCTTGCGACTTGTTATTCATCAGACCATACTCAGTGTACGAGAATGCATACCCATTCTCCTCCATAAACCGGACTTGCTCCGCCAACTTATCAGGAGCCCAAACGTCACCAACATCCAGAAAAGCAATCCAGCGCCCACGAGCCTCCTTCAATGCCTTATTTCTATTCACGGACTCTCCACGGTCGGACACCGTCTGCGTCACCTTGATACGGTCATTATAAGTATAATCCTCCCGCCTTATCCTGGCCTCTTCCTTCAGGTACATCATCAGGGTGATGGTATTGTCCTTCGAGTTATCGTCAACAAACAGCAGCTCCCAGTTCTGGTAGGTCTGCGCCATCACACTCCTCACACTCTCCTCCACATACTGAGCCTGATTGTGAGAAAGCATAATAATGGATACTAATTCACCACCCATCTTCTCCTGCATATTGTTCGTTCCTTACTAAAGTATTCATCATATTCGACAGCGAATGGGGCCTGTTGGAGTTGCTCAAAACCAACGAAGCCCCACCCGCACGTCAGAATGGTTGTGTTGTTGTTTGCAAACACTTATCTTCCATAATTATTATAATCCCCTCGACATAATCACTTAATTCTTATAATCCTCGGGTAAATTATCATTGAATTCTTAAAATCCGCGCGGGATTAACCGCTCTTCTACTCTCTTTTGGGGATTGGAGAGTTACAATACAAGGGGACACCCCGCTTATTTATGCAGGGGTAACAAAAGTGTACAACAACAATGTTGAAGAGGTGGGCCTCTCAAGCACTGAGTCCAGTAACTCTGATGATAACACTACTACTCTCCAGTCTAAAATCGGGTGCAAAGGTACAATTATTAATTGATATTGACAAAGAAAAAAGGATTTATCTTTTAAAAATCCGTTTTTCTTGCAATACTTCCTCTAAACGAAAACGGCCCTGCGAACTATCGCAGAGCCGTTTCCGAATCCTTCAGTATGTATCCGTCCTCTTTTTAGCCATAAGCCTTCTCAAGACTCGTATACTCGAATGGGCGGCAGAACCGAGCGAGTCCCAGCATTTCTTCACTCTTTGTGATCACATTCTGGAACAATGCACTAGGCGAGCCAATAAGGTCACGATGATGGTACGATCCCATGATATACTTTTCTCATCACGAACTCACGCAGGATGAAACTGACTGCCGCTTCGTTAATCGTATCGCTATAGCCCAGAGGCTTCAGCCATGCCTTCATCTCATCTATCGTTTGAACATAACCATTAAGAATATCTTCCTTCAATGGCTCTGTCACTTGACTTATCGTCGACTTTCTTCGCACCTCGGCAAATCGAGCTAGTTCGTTTGCACTCGGTTTGGCGTCAGTTATCTTGATATTCTTTATTGGAGGCATAAGAAATTAACTAAGGGATGACGATATAAAATCATTTACCACCTTGACTTCTGTTTTGCAAATCTCTTCATACTGGCGAATTGCCGACAAGCGCACATCAGTTTCATCCAAATGTAATGAATTGGCTAACGAATAAAACTCATTATGCTTGCCTGCCACGATAGCAGTCTGTAGATAGCGTTTCATTTCTGCCATATCGCTTACTTTGCAGTCAGAAAGAATCCTTTTCAAATCACTACTATTTGTCAGCGCCTCAATAATTACCTTCTCAGGCCATTCATTGCCAGGAAGAAAGGTAATGCTTTTATCTAAAAACTCTTCCAACTCAGCAGATGAGACTGACTTGCAATCTGAGAGCGATTTTACTATTTCTTTTATCTTCTGTTTCTTATCCTTACGCTTGTCACCATCCATCACTGCAAGGAAATTATTCTTGCCTTCACGTAAATGAGTGGCCATTGCGTATAGCATAGAGCTGTCTGCAGAGCCAAGCACTTTGACCTCTACTCTGCGACGAATATCACAGGGCAGAACTGCTTCCACAAATGCTTTTGCTACAGGATCCTCAACAAATATATCCTTTTCAGAGTTTATAACTCCAGAAAGTTCACTTGTCGCAACTTCAACAGATATTCCATATATCACATCTATTGTGCCTTGACGTGCTTTAACCATAGCGCGTCCATCATGAGGTACAGAACCTAAAACCGTTGAAGAATGAGAAGAGCAGATAATCTGGGTATTATTCTTCAGACACAAGTCCTTAAGTATCGACATCAACTTTCGTTGAGCCTGAACATGCAGTCCAAGTTCAATCTCGTCAACTACAATCAAAGCACCCTTTCCTGCTGTCAATATCTCATATAGTAACTGTAGAACAGCATTTTCACCAGCACCCATATTAAAACCTGTATACGAACCTAGACCACGAGTACAACCATATAGACGATACTTATGATGGCTTGCTTGCGTGATATTGGTATAATCTCTACCAAAAATCTGATTCATATAGGTGACTAAAGCTAGATTAACATTTGGAGCCAACTTGTTGGAACCAAAAGCTCCACTATAATTGCGATACGTCTGACTCTCTGAGGGTGGAAGTATGCGATTGATGCCAAGGAACGATACTGCACGCTTAGGACGAGTATCATAGTCCTTCCACTTTCCCTTAGGGCTTTTACTACGAGTATCCTTGTTTCTCAATTTATCTGTTAGAAACGTGCTGGTAATCTTAATATCAGCCATTATACCGCGCTCGGTGGCAGTGAAAGCAAAGAAGTCACTATAAGTATAGTGACGACGCTGCTTCTTGGTATTTGACAGCAGCGACATGGGACAAAAAGGCGTGTTATTATGGAAAGCACAGCTAACCAACGACAACACCGTAGATTTGCCCGAACCGTTCTCACCGACAATCACCGTAATAGGGTAATTGAACGTCATTTCAAACTTGCCAAGTCCTCTTATAGAAGATTGCTCTATAGCTATCTTCTGCAAGGTATTACAAGATTTGTTATTAGCAAACCACTGCCGGTTCTTTCTGTCAAGTTCTGAATCTCTATAAAAACTCATAGTAACTTATTCTTTCAGATATTTGCACCAAAATAACCAAGGCCGTTATTTCTATGATATACCACTCGACCATGTTGAAAGTTTCCAATGGAATATTCTATCTGGTCGATACACCCTTGAAGGTCGTTCAAAATATCTATTGAAGAAAAACGGAGTACCTGAAATCCATGCAACGTTAATTGATTGTCACGACGTCGGTCTAACATATACGCATTGGCGTTAGCATGGTATTCCAATCCGTCACACTCCACTGCGATAGCTCCTCCTTTAGGAGCTTTTATCAGGAAGTCCACCTTGAATCGTCTATCTGGTGCTAATGCCTGAAATTGTGGGATAGCTAATATTTGTGATTGATATAGTGCATCACGAAGTCGCTCTTCTATTGGTGACTGTGCTGATATATCAATCCAATGGAGTTTATCTAGATTCCGCCTTAGAAGATGGCGGAAATTGGTCTTGGTATAGGATAATACTCGTTGACTCTTACAATAAACATACATACTGTCCACCAACTCGATAATACACAAATCAGGATCTCCTCCTTGAGGGCATATCGGATTATTACAAAATACTAACTTGTCATGACAATAACGGCAGAAAACATAGGTAAGTTCCTCTGTAACACAGTAGAATGAAACATCGCCATCTGCACTTATTTCGTCTGACCAATTTCGCTTTAGCCTATCAACGACCTCATCTGCCAGCCAATCTGCATTAATATTCATAAAGCAGAAACGGTAGAGCCAACTCTTGATGATATGCTTTACTGTATTTATAGGAATATTTAAGTCTGTAGCCTTCTTGAACATGTAGTCATGAAACATGATTTCACGACGTATCTTATATCCGTCTGGAGCCAAAGACTCTTCTGGTTCGCCATTGTGCTCAATATATTGCGCCAAATTATTCGCATCCTCTTTCCATTCTCTCCAACTCAGATAGAATGCAGGCATACCAAGAGATGAAAGCCTACGCTGTTCGTTTTCGTCAAGGACTCTTTGGCCTGGCACTCTATTCGACCAAGACTGCAGAAATTTCAACAATGTACTCCCACGATGCCCCTGTGCCTGAGAATTACCGTTCCCATACAACGTCATATATGCTTCCTCACCACTGCGAGAAACCTTATATTTTGTCCCATATTGAACAGCCTCAGAATTTTCTATTCTGATTTCTGCGTTTTCGCAGAAAAGAAAGAACGTATCTGCTAACGACATTAGGTCAAACTTCTGAAAGAATCAACTAATCAACTACTTGGCTGGGACCTAAATCCACACAAATAACAGACATACCAATTGTTGGTCCATCATGCATATTGTGGATATTCCCATCTAAGAAGACTGCATCTTGGTCTCCCAAACTAAGTATGAAATTAAAAGCAGCATCTCCATTTCATCTGTTATGATTGAAAAATCCTGCGTTCTGACGATTAAAAACAGAGTTAGCAGACAACCACAATAAATCATGTATCATCTGTGACCAGTCATCATGAGGATCTTTATCATACGTACGTCCCATATCAAATGAAAGTACAGATGCTAATGTCCGGGCAAACAACTTGGAACCATTTAGAGGATTGTCAACTGTAGCTGTCAACATATCAGAAGGACTCAATTTATCTATTAAAAGATATTGGGCTCCCTGGGTTATTGTCTTTGGCAGTACGTTTCTACGCTGGCCATTCAAGGCTCCTGCGCGTCTGTATTCAAATTCTGGCCACTCTGAATATAAAGTGAACTGATGAAGGTCTGATTTAGACACTTTTGCAAAAATGGGATCTTTTACGCATTTGGCTTGTAATAGTAATGCATTGTAAACAGCTCCAGAAGCTCTAATTTCACGACATACAATAAGCAGATCACCAAGTTCAGGACTCTTTGGACATGGATTATTGACAAAATGAGCCAAAGGCTTTTGATGTATAAAAGCACCTCCTACATTTATTTGACGACCAGGGAATATTGACATCAAAGCCTTCTTAATTTCAGCAGGCAATATCTTTACCATCTGAGCAACGATGTTTGGCTCATCCCTGTGGACAGGCCATGATATATTATACATCACCGTCTGCAAATCACTCACTAATTTATGTCGCTGAAAAATATTCATAAATCACTTATTGGGTCATCTTATGACACAAAAATCTTTTTATTCTTCCACTAACCCCTCCGTCTCCACGCCATAAACGAAAGAGACAGATTCAATGACTGGAGCCTTATGGAATTCGTCCAGTTCCGCAACCGTCACATAGTACAAGTCTACCCTGCCCTCCACATCAATATACGAATCAGCACACTCACTCCAGTTGACGATCTCGTTCTTCATCTCACGGACTGAGACATCCGACCTAGCCCGCAAGGTGTAGGTGGACTGGTCTTCCTGCTTCTCGAAGCCCATGTCTTCAATCATCTCCTCGAATGACTCACGGGTATCGTCGTTGCTGAAGTTATATGTTATGAGTTGCTTGTACATGTCACTTCCTTAACTTGATATTTATCTTTGCTCTATAAATTATAACAACCACACCGAGAACTATTAACAGAACACCAGGAGTCGCATTTACTAGGCTTGCCTCCAATGAAGGTCCCTTAATGAATAGCTGATAGTCTCCCGTGTATCCTGCATAAGTCAGCCAACAACCCATAGCTATCATACCTATTCCTGTAATCATGGCTAGGATGGCTAAAATGACTTCACCCCATATTGCCACTAGTCCTGCAAAGGTATTTGCTACGTTAGCAGGCATATCGTCAGAACATGATGTCAGTAAGGTTGCCATTATAAGCAGTATGAGTAGATATCTTGCAATATGAATATTATCTAGCATAAGTTTACCTACGGTTAAATAATCTTTCGAAATGTTTATTTTTATTTTCTCGTCAAACGCTAGGCTTTCGATTATCCTTCAGATTTTATCTTGACACCTCTGAATCCCGTTTTTTCATTTTTATCCCTCATCGTCTCATCCATCACTCTAACACCGACTTCAAAAGCCCCGTTTCTATTAACATCTGTTCACTCTTTAAGGATAAGAAATCTTAACGCCCTTGCGTATTTGGGTAAAAAGTACTACCTTTGTATAGAAATGAGCGGAAAAGGCTCAATTCCCCGGATGTCTGATGAAAGGCAAATCGGGTTCACTGTATTTCGGTGAGTATCAGGCCGGTATGCGGAAGTTCACATTAGCTGGGAAAACGGGGGATTGGGGAGTTACAAAACGGGGGGACACCCTGCTTTTTTGCAGGGATAACAAGGGGATACCACAATGTTGAAGAGGTCGGTCTCCAAGCACTGAGTCCAGTAACTCTGATGATAACGCACTACTCTCCAGTCTAAAATCGTTTGCAAAGGTACAATTATTAATTGATATTGACAAAGAAAAAGGGATTTATCTTTTAAAAATCCGTTTTTCTTGCAATATTATCTCTAAACGAAAACGGCCCTGCGAACTATCGCAGGGCCGTTTTCGTATGTCCTTCATGAACTCTTCTATCACTATTCTAACTTTCTTGCTTCCCTTCGGTAGCAAGCGAGACAAGCTCGAGCGCTTCAACGCGAAGAAAGAATCAAAGAAGCATCCATTTCTCCAAGGTCTCCATAGTTTGTTCATTTCTCTCATGCAAGAGAAAAGGAACCAAAGAGTGCACTACCCCCAAGGCCCCCTACATAGGGGGATGCAACCTGAGAATTGCAGAAACCGACAATTCTCAGCAGGTTTTGGTAAGCCGGGACACGGCTTGATATTGTTTATCAGCTGACACTGGGAAATCCTTATTCCTACTCAACATGCGATCTGCCAATTCACTTGCCTCTCTATTTATACGCATATAGTCTTCTGCCGAAGGAAACTGATTCGTCCGACGAAAAACTTCTCCAGACATTTTGCCTACGTAGTCTGCAACGACCTCATCTCTAATATACATGAATTGCTTTTCTGTTATTGACAAGCAATGCTCATTAAATTCTTTCACGTCGTTATAGAACTTTTCAAGTTCCTTTTCATCAGACAGTATTGATTTTGTTGCTTCATCCAAAAGAGCACCATCTTTCGTCAATTTTCTATTAAGTTTCTTAACAACAGCTTTTATAATGTCCCAAGCAAGCCCACTAATGATAACACTAGCTAACCATTGAAGAACTTCTGGTACATCTCCAAGACTGAAATGAACTGTTACATTACGTTGCTTTTCAGCCTCTTTACGGTATAAATAGCCAAATAGGACGGCATTCCTTATATCATCGGAAGATTGAAATCCTTTTTGGTATTTGGGTGTTGGATTCATAGAAAATTTGTGCTATATCAAAAATCTTTCATGCACAAGAAGTCAAAATTGGATGCTTACTCATAGTTCGTCCCAATCTTGCTCCTTCATTTTTTCATAGAGATCTTTTTGTAGCTTATACGCTGGTTGCTCAATATCGTATGGAGTACGAAGAGGGAATCTTAATACACTTTCCGCATTCTCAACCCAATATTGTTCAGGAATATGTACACCTTTATAAAATTGACGTGCAGTCTTCGCCTGATTGACAAATGATCGAAAAATCTCACCGACAGTATGACGATGATTATTCTTATAGTGACTTTCTGTGGTCATTAATTCTTGATACCCTTTCATCAAATCATTATTTCCATGATAAAAGAATAGAACGTCATAATTATTCTCCTCATAATACTTGACTCCATTCAAGGAATAGCCAAAATCAAAAGCATCATCTCGAAATTGATATGGATTCATCAAATACTCATGCCGTTTATCAGCACCTAACGGGTCTGCGATACCCTTATTGGGAGAAAGATTGCATGCCGCACATGCAGGTATTAAATTGTAACAATTGAGAGCAAGAAAAGGATAAATACTCTTTGGTAAGAAATGGTCTAAACTCGGAGATACTTCGTGCACTCTCCCATGTGCAGTTCTGACACTTTTGCGGATGTATGTATCACCACAATAAGGACACAAAAGCAAATCTAGCGATTCTACAAAAGAATCCTTGTCCATCGGATGAGTCTCATTATATTTCCCCTCAAACAAACGATCTACAAAAATATGGCGCATGATTTCATGAAAGCAATCCATAAAATAAGGTTGTGAAGCATTCTTTATAGAACTTGGTGCATTTCTGTTGAATATCCGTCTGAAATGATCTGGACTGTCTGAATACACCTCTTTTATCAACCTCCTTTGCTCTGCAAAATCGCCACAGAGTAAACGTCTCAATTCTCTATCATTATCAACACAACGCTGAAGCCAATCACGAGCCAAACTATGTTTACAAGAATCTGGTTCCAATTGAACAAGTACCTTCGTGCCATCTTTGAATGAAGTTTCGATGGGTTTCCCTTTAAGGAACTCCTGCATTAATTCCTTTACACGTATATTAAGTGTACGAAAATGTGCATCCTCATCAACCTTGAATTTCGGAATCTTGTACATTTTGCCTCCTCCTATATTTAAGATAGCCGAGTATTGCAGAATCACCAATAATACGTTCTATACTTTTATCCGTATTCTCCCCTCGGTTTACCTGTTGAACTAGTTTTCCAATTGTCTGCTCGGCAATCTCCCCCATTGCAGAGGTACGGAAAAAGAAGCTATCCTTCATGAGATCATACAGATTAGCTCCAAATGTTTGTAAATGCCTGAAACTTGGAGCACCATTATCAAGATACAAAATATTTCCCCCTTGCACATCACTCAATATGAATGGGGAATGAGTTGCAATTATGATATTAATAGAGTAAATGCTACGGCGATCAACATCTGCGTTATTCAGACTCTCCAAAAGCATTTTTACAAATCGCCTCTGAAGATCTGGATGAGAATATAGTTCTGCCTCATCAAAAATGAGATTAATATGATGATATTTAACGCGATATTTATCATTAACTACACTCTGAATATTTTTCAAGTGATATAGAATATTACTCATACAGAAGAGAAATTGTAACTCACCACTGCTCATCCTTGAGAAAGTAATCTCTGATTTATCTGAGATAAAATAAGCAGAATTAGACGAACGACGTCTCTTTGACAATACCAGTTCCATTTCAAAAAAGGGAGGAGGAAGTGTTTCTGATGCTTCAATATATGATGAAAACCTGTTCTTGCATAGTACATCACAACTTATCTCAGAAACCTCAGATGCCATACGGTATAAACCACTTTCTATAAATTTAATGCATCTACGAATCTTTGTCGTAATATGGGACTGTTCATCTGTTGATAGAATCTTTGTTATTGTTTTATCAGCCAGTTCTTCTATCTGCTGGGAGCTTATCTTCATATTCCCAACTTCATGAGGGTTGAAGATATTACGGAATGTAGGATAGGTTAGACATATACGTAGTGATTTTGCTGACAAATAAAAAAGCACCGAATCACGTTCATCATCAGTCTGACAAACTCTGAGAATCAAAAGACCATATCGTGTTTCCCACTTATGCCTGAAAGCCTTTATCATCAGGTCTATTTTTTTCCTTTCCAAACCTTCCTGCTCCAGTTTATTATACAATTCCTGTTGAATCTTAAATTTATACTGTGGATTATACTTATAACGCAATTTCTGCGCTTCATATCCATCAATGAATCGGCGCCCTTTGGAATAAAAGAAAAGGGTCAAAGTTATAAGACGCTGATAGGCCAACGTTTTTTCACGTTTAACATCAAATACACCACTTTTTCTATATGGTGCAACAGATATTGGTGTGAAATAGCCATCATTTTTATTAAATAACTTATCAAGCCATTCTCCATTTATACCACAATTGCAGTAGTCTGACAGAGAATCTGGCTCATAATCCTTCTTGTTTAATGAATATACACTATAATTGGTAACTATAGTATAAAAAAACGAAGACAATATATTGCGGACGTAATTCTCTTTGTCCATGGGAAAAAGCACTTCATTCCATTTGCCATCTTTAAAGCCCATAAATAAAGACGTTTGATCTTCTTTACACGATATATATGCAGGTTCTGTCTTTCCATTTTTATCCTCAACTTCAAAATACAGATCTGCATATAGCCCTTCAGCCAATACCAAATCATTGAAGAAAACAGTCTGTTTCTTCATTATCTCAAGTGAGAAATTATTTAATATACGATATAGGATGTCCAATAAGGTTGATTTTCCTGAGCCATTCATGCCACAGATGCAGCAAATACTAATTTGCCTAGGGAGATCCTTAAATACTTGATATACATTAGGATTCGTTTCCGACTTTCGGCTATATTTTCTATAACACCTCTCATCCGTTATTGGTTTAACAAAAGTCTGTATAAAAGGATACCAATAGTCAGGCACTAAGTTTTTCCTAACTAACGGATGAGTTTCCTTATGAATATAAATACCTATAAGACGCATTTTCGAAAAACGAAAGAATTTAATCTGTGACTAAGATTAGCGTGTTTAAAAGCTCTTTATTATCTTCATGTGTTTGACATGAATACTCTAATTTTCTACATATCTCCTCAAGTTTAATACAGAAAGAGTCTGCATTTTGTCTATTCATACAAAGTTTCCCTTCTTCATTATAATATGAGACCTGAAAAGTTTTTGCAACATCCAAGGGAGGCTGAGGATTATAGGGTGACAGGTTGAATATCTTCTGCCCTATTCCTGTTATCCAGGCAGCACCTATTTCTGCCACTTCCCCCATATGCTGAGGTGTATGTTCACTTGTTACAAAAATTGTATAAATCTTTGTGTTTGAATAACTATCAACAAAGAAATTACGCAAATAATCATAAATAGAGACATCTTCTGGAATACGGCTTTCCGCATCTTCACAATTTGAGTAGATAATATCACCTGCAGGGGCCCCATTAAACAAGAGAAATTTGTATATTAAATCTGAGAATTCCTTATCATCTGAGTTTTGACTTATAAGGATTTTCTTTTTTTTACTATCTATTACTGTCTTAATATCTAGGCCTGGCATATTCTTATTTAGAGCTTCATCTATAGTATTCTTTACAAAATCCTCATCAACCCCCGCATCATGCAGTTCATCCCCAAGCCTATCGAAAACATATTCAGAAGTATCCTTCTTAAACTGATCAACCTTTCTTCTAAATTCGCCTTCTTTCAACTTCAAACGATTCAATTCTTCTTTTTTCTTTCCAGCCTTATTAAGATTTGCATAAAGAACACGCATATTCAAAATACGAGGAAGGAGATCATTACGAACATAATTAACGACCATTTCGTATCTGGGGTCTTCAGAACGATATCCTTGTCGATTGCTCAATGCCATATCAGGGAGTTCTGAAAGTTCAAATAAATCCACATAAAGCTGGCCAACAACAAAAGCCTCATTCAACTTATTTTTCCCAACAACGGGAAGGATATTGAACTCACCTAATTTTTTATGAGCGAATAACGATATAAAATTGTCAGGGAAGTCTGTTAGATCCTTTTTTCGTCCTTTTGTAGATTGGTACGCTCCAATCCACCCTTCTATTTGTAACTGATATTCCTTTTCAATTTTATCATTATTTACCAGCCTAATCGGTTTCTCGAAGATCTGTTCAACTTTAACGAGATCATCACGACGCTCTTTAAATGTATTTGGAACCTTGGATGCCATATCCTTAAAAGATTCTCCTAAAACAATAAGTGCACACAGACTCTTCGCTATATTGCGATCAAAATCAGAGATTACAGTCTCTTTCTTTCCTTTTACAATATGTATTTTGAAATCATTACTAACATATGGGAATATATGAAGCAAATTACGTTTAATGGCATCATCGGTCTTATGTAGCCTATATTGAGGATGGATCATTTCTACAGCCGTTCCACGGTCCTTAACATAAGAGAATTTTATATCGGCATCATCAATTGGCTTGAGGGTATTGTTGACTGAGTCATAAGGCTTCCTAGCTAAAACGAAACCTGATTTCTCCCCATTTTTAATTGTCATTATATTAACCTCTTCAGACACAGACAAAGCAGCCAGTTTACCAATTCCTTTACGGCCCATTTTCAGACGTCCACTCGGTGTTTTAGAATCTTTTTCATTAAATCTTGATACTTTTGCCACATTTAAGTATTTACCTACATCTCCATTTTTATAGGACATGCCCATGCCATCATCTTCTACTGTTATAGAATCAGTATTTTCTATGATATATACATTCTTTGCATCAGCATCGTATGCATTCGCCACAAGCTCTGCTAATACATAATATATATTTGTGTATAAGTTTGGACCTAACAATTCTAGAATTCGTGGGTCTATATTTATTTTATATTCTTTCATAGGTTATAAGATTATATTATTTTTTCTTAAGTGTTCCAAGATACTTGCTCCAATGGCCATGCCTAGACGTGGAGGTACTGCATTACCAATATAACGGGATGCTTTAGAGAACGCGACAGATTCTTCATCTGGGAAAAATCTGTAATACATCGGGAATGTCTGAAGTAAAGCTGCCTCCCTAGGAGAAATTGCACGATCCTGTTGAGGATGGCCAAAACGTCCATTTCCTATCCCTGTGCATTCCGTAGTCATTGTAGGTCCCGGTTCTTCCCACCGCATACGGCCATAAACGCTTCCAAAACTTCTTCCGCCGTCTCGTTTATGGCATTCTAACAACAACTCTGCCGGCCAGTCGCGCCATCCACCTCCATAGGGAGTTGCCTGGATGCGTTCAAGATTTATGTTAGTCAGTGTCCTAGCTCGGTGCAAAGGATCATGCGGATCCTTACCTCCCGCTTCCAAGAAGGGCAGATTTCCTATTGCATCTTGAACAGTATGATATTTGTCTTTAGGACAAGTCTTACCGATTATTCTAATGTCACCATATCTTGAAGCTAAAAGTACAAGTCGCTTTCGAGTCTGAGGTATCCCATAGTCAGGGCAATAAACCTTTTGGTAAAACACATGATAATCATTCCGATGTAAACATTCTAGAAAGTCTGCGAACACAGGTTTCAATTTGAAAGACACTATATTCGCAACATTCTCCATCGTAACTATATCTGGATTAACCTCATCTATCAAACGCCCAAATTGATAAAGCAAATCAAATTTATTAGGATCCTTTTTTTTCTTATTACTATATGAAGAAAAGGGTTGACACGGGGCACATCCTGCCAGAATTTTAATAGAGTTAGGAGAATAATAAGATTTTATTTCCTCTCCGCAAACATCTCTTATATCTTTGTAAATAAACTGTGCTTTATTATTCTTTGAATAGGCATATTCACATGTGCTATCAAAATCAAAGCCTGCCCTAATTCTAAAGCCCATGCGCTTCAGCCCATAGCTCAAACCACCTATTCCACAAAACAAATCTACCACCTCTAATGGTTGATCTCCTTTGTACCTTAAAGCATAAATCGATTTTTCTGATGCCATATAAACTATAAAAGAGGTTCAAAGGCATGTTAGCAGCCAATTCTGACGTATAGCCCTAAAAGGTTCTTGCTTAGGCAAGCGGCAGAGCCGAGCGGCCCTTTCAGGTATAACACATTTAAATTGACTAAGTTTTTTATTGTTTTTTAAGCTACCTTACAAAGACTAATTGTCATGGCAGCATATCATCGTAATCAGTAGTCCGGTCACGCTTTTCCTTCTGCTGAATCAGGAATTCAATATATCTGTCCTTCTCTGAATCCTCCATAAACACACTATTGGTTCAGCTATACGGACTGATACTTGGGAGGAGTTTTGATCCTCTGCAGTATCTTCCTTGGCTTCCGAGGCTGGAGCACCATCCACTTGGATTGGGTGTATTCGCTTGTGCGTATCCCTGTACCATTTATTAAACTCGTTTACCGGTACGCCTTGCTTAAGGCAAAATTCCTCAATGGAGAGGTTGTAAGGTAGACCCTCACTCTGGTATAGAAACCAGCACTTCTCAAAATCTTTGCTACTGAACATAATCTTAAATTATTAATGAACAGTGCAAAGGTATATCATCTTAACTTTTCTTGC
>JAEEGJ010014302.1_pt1 | contig 18880 bp, 13 predicted proteins | sample 8958761 | NCBI WGS metagenome assembly JAEEGJ01 (sample SAMN16246546, study PRJNA631951) | gut metagenome | biome: gut microbiome; feature: rumen; material: RS-attached | host: Bos | place: Iran: Karaj | collected 2018-10
CCATCACAGACCGCAAAGAAGCCACATACGCCAAAGACTTGACGCTCCGCTATCCGATTCGCGCATGCTTTTCAGGGAACAAGCTGCGGTTCCATTTTTCAAACCTCACCGGCACGGAACCCGTAACCATTAGCGAAGCGTATATCGCGAAGTCCGCACAGTTCACAAACAACATAAAACTCTCAGCTAGCGAAACAAGTACCGCGCAGCCCTCGTCGCATTCCGCCGATTCCCTCGAGCGGTTATCCGATGCGTCTAGCAGCTCTGTGTACACCCCGACACCCATCACCTTTGCGGGCAACACTTCTGGCACCATCCCCGCTGGCGAAGAAATCCTGAGCGACGAAATCGCGTTCGACGTGGCCGCCGGCGAAACGTTCGACGTAAGCATGCATTTCGCAGATTTCACACAAATGAACGCCGGTACGGCTATCACGGGTCCACTTTCCGGCGGCAAGTACAGCTACGGCAACTTTGCAAAATCCCCCACGCTTCCCGACAACCTCACGCGCAAAACGAACTGGATTTACTTTCTCAACACTATCGACATTTTCACCGAAGAAAAGAACTTCGCGCTTGTCTGCTTCGGCGATTCCATCACGGCACAAGATTGGCCCGATTACCTCTCGCTCCGCTGCACCCGCGAAGGCTACAACAACGTATCAATTATCCGCCGTGCAGTCAGCGGCACACGCATTCTCCGCGAATACAGCTGCATCACTTACGCCGCCTACGGACTCAAAGGCGCCACGCGCTTCCCCATCGAAATGAACGTCGCAGGTGCACGTAGCGTCATCGTACAACACGGCATCAACGACATCATCCACCCCGTCGGTATCGAAGTCAACAAGTTCCGCCCCTGGAGCGACATGCCCACCGCAGACGACCTCATCAACGGTGTACGTTCGCTCTACATCACTCACGCACGCAAGCTCGGCCTCAAGATTTACAGCGGCACGCTGCTGCCGATTTACGGTTGGCGCACCTACAACGAAAACCGCGATTTCATCCGCATGGCGTTCAACGAATGGCTCAGAACCTCCCCCGAATTTGACGGATGCGTCGATTTCGACAAAGCCGTGCGCGGCCACGACGACCCTAAGCGATTCGCCAACAACTTCGACTCGGGCGACCACCTGCACCCCAGCGCCAAAGCGTACGAGGCAATGGCCGAATGCGTCCCCGAAGAATTGCTAAAATAAAATTTGCCACTTAAGACGTTAATTATTTATTTTTTCAGTATGAGTTTGAAAGAATCCGTTAAGCAACTTCAAAAAAAGGAACATATCTCGCAAGATGAACTTTTTAGTCGTCTTGGTTGTTCCCGCAGTAGCGTCATGGACACACAAACCATCGAAGCAAAGACCGCTTTTGAACTCGCTTTCGGAAACATCAATGATTGTGAATCGGGCAATAACACAAAACGCTCTAAGGAACTTGAAAAGCTTTTGCCGTGGGTACGCAAGTTCCCCATCCGCGCTTTGCAAAAGATGGGCCACATTCCGTCAAACATCAAGGACGCAGACCTCGTTCGTGCCGTATTCCGCTTCATGAACATCGGCGGCATCGCAGGTTTTGAAAAATACTACAGCACCGCGTTGCAATCTGCAAACCCGCAAACTTATGCGGCCTGGATCCGCTTGGGCGAGCTCCAAGTCGAGCGAAAAGCAACCGATTTTACCCCCGACCAAGAAGCAATCCTCGCCAACCTGAAATTTCTACGAAAAAATACATTCCTCCACTGGCAAAGCATCCGAAAAACCGCTAGCACCGCATTAAAAGCCTGCGGAATTGAATACATCGAAGTGGAGCCGTTCCTCACGGCACCTACACCGGTTTGCGCTTTCTACTGGAGAGGTTCACGCCCCGTCATCCAATTCCCGACCACGAAAATGGATGATTCAAAATTCCTGGAAGCGTTGTTCCATGCGGTTGGGCACTTGATCTTGCACCCCAAGCACACATCGTGTCTTCAACTCGGCGCACTCTCGCAACCAGCAAAAGCATCTGAAATGTTCGCAGCACGTCCCGAAGAAATTCTCGAACTTGAAGCCAACCGTTTCGCACAAGACATGCTCCTTTCCGAAGCCGAAGAATGCGAACTGATTTGCTGCGGACGTTTCAACGAGCGTCGTTGCATACAACATTTTTCAGGGCAGTTCCATGTGCGCCCGGGGATCCTCGTCGAACGATTGCAGCAACAAGGCAAACTCAACCGCCGCTCTCCGCTGAACGAATTCAAAGTGGCTGTGTAAAAACAAACAGAAACATCGCTGGATGTTTCGCGGATTCTCGCCACTCAACATGACGTATTGACAAAAAAAAATCCGGGCAAGCCGGATTTTTCGCATTCAATGCCGCGACGTATTTCATCGCGCCTATTCTTGAATTAGTAGTTGATTCCGAAGAACAGGTTAAAGCTGCTGAAGCTCTTCTTGAAATCAACGCCAGAAGCGACAATGTCAAAGCCAAAGCCCACTTCCAACTGGACAGAAGAATTGTGGAAAATCGAAGCACCGACTTCGCCGCCGAAGCTCATGCCCAAAGCCCAACGTTCGCCGAATTCCCAATCGTCGAAATGGGAATCCAACTGCATACCGAGACCGACTCCCGCACCGACAAACGGAGAAACCATTTCGTCAAGGAACGAATAGCGGCCGCCCAAAAGCATGTTGCCATGAACTTCCCAATCTTCGCCGAATTTGAAGTTCCAAGTGCTAATTGCCGTAATTGCACCATGAGAAGTCATTTCCCAAATGTGTCCGTAACGGATTAACGGAAACGCGGTAACATTGTCTTCGTGCTTGACAATCTTATCACCTGCAACAACTTCATGCTCCCAGTTGCTCCAGAAGCCAAGGCCAAAAGCGGCTGTTTGGAAATTATAGACGGGGCGCTGGAGGGTTCTTTCCGGTGCTGTGGTATTTTCCTGGGCAAAAGCCGCAAGGACGAGGAAGGAAATGAGTACGAATATCTTTTTCATGGTTTGAAATATACAAAAATTCGTTAATATAAGCACATTTAAGTTTATAGCATTCTATATTTTACATATCCATGAATAAAGCCGCTATTATTGTCGCCGTGAGCATGCTCGTTAGCCGCGTGCTCGGCATCTTCCGTGAAATGCTCCTCGCCCACGCCGCCGGCGTGTCGCTCGAAAAAAACGCTCTCGACCTCGCCTTCATGATTCCAGACATCCTGAATCATGTGGTCAGCACCGGATTCTTGTCTATCATCTTCATCCCGATTTTCACGGGCTACAAAGTCGCAGGCGACGAGCGTAGCGGCTGGAAGTTCTTCAGCAACGTACTCAACACCTTCGGAATCGCGTTATTGATTCTTGTGGTGCCCGCTTTCATCTGGATGAAGGAACTTATCGCGCTCTTGACTGTCGATGGTGTGACGCCAGAGCTTTTGGAACGCGCCACTTACTACGGTCGAATCATCTTGCCGGGACAAATCTTCATCTTTGTCGGGAGCATCCTCGTTGCAGTACAACACACGCGTAAGCAGTTCCTGATCCCCTCTCTCACAGGCCTCATCTACAACATCGCGATTGTGGGCGGCGGTGCCGCTGGCCTAGCCCTCACGAATTACACAGGCAACGATTACGGCCTCGCCGGATTTGCCTGGGGCGTTCCAATCGGTGCATTCATCGGATTTTTCGCACTCCAGATTTTTGGAGCCAAGCGCGGCGGTGTTCATTATGAATTTATCGTTGACCCCAAGCACCCCGACATCGCACGTTATTTCAAGATGATGCTCCCGATGTCGCTTGGCGTCGGTTCCATGTTCGGCCTTGAATTTATCATCAGAAGCTTTGGCGCGAACTTCGGCACAAGCGGCATTTCTAGCCTCAACTACGCCTATCGCGTCATGTACACGCTCGTCGCCGTATTTGGATTCTCGGTCAGCGTCACGAGCTACCCCGACATGGCGCGTCTCGTCAAAGAAGGTGACTTCCCGCAACTCAACCGCAAAATCTGGAAAAGCCTTTCGCGCATGTTCTGTATCTTGATTCCGGCTGTCGTCGCCGTCTGGGCACTCAGTTTCCCCGCCGTGCGTATCCTCTTTGAACGCGGCGCGTTCCATCGCGAAACGACCGAAGCGATTTCTGAAATTCTTCGCTGGTACTTGCCCGTAAGCCTCGGACTTTGTTTGCAAGCGGTTCTCGTCCGTAGCTTTTACGCTTGCGAACGCATGTGGGTCCCGACACTTTTGAACACAGGCATCTTTGCGGCGACCATCCCAGCCTACATTTTGCTTGGCGAACCCGAAGTAGGACTTGGCATCAAGAGCGTCCCCATCATCGGTGCGACAGGCGCCATTCTGCAAGTGATTTCGATGATTTTCATGTGGGCTAAAAAGAACGGCACCGACGGCATGAAAGACGCCCTGTTGAACATGTTCCGCGCCCTCGTCGCATTCGGCATCATGATTGCAGCCGCCATCGGGCTTGACCACATTTCGGGTGATTTTGTCCGCAACACAGGCTTTGTAACACTCGTCGTCTATGCCTGCGCCGCAGGAATCGCGCTATTCACGCTCACGCTCATTGTACAGCGTTATCTCGGCAGCAAAGACGCCAAGGACATCTTGAACGAACTCCTCGGAAAAGTGCTCCGCAAGTTGCACCTCGCGCATTAAAAAGCGGACACAACCATGTCCGCTACCCACCTAGGTGGCCATGCGCACTAAGCACTAAAATGCTAAGTGCTGTCCGCCCGATCACGTCGGGAATAACATCGTACTACAACTTTTCCCCATACGTATCGTTTCTTACCGGCAGCTTGACATTTTCCGGCAAGGATTCCACTTTTGGCACATTGTCGTTTTCAAATCCGTTGAACATCCATTTGAAAAAGCCAACCGTTCCACCCAGCACAGCCCCAACGACAAAACCCGCAGCCGCAGCACCCATCCCGAACAACGCCATCCGCCCCACGTCATCCTTGGATTCCTCATCTTCGTCTATCGACGCGGCAACACACATCACGGCAAATCCAGGCCCCGCCAAAGTCGCACCCGTGTTCGCCCCGTAACGGATTACAGGGTTAGGGTTACGGCTTACCGCACAACCGACAAGGCTAAGCATGAGCAAAATACAAATGAAAGGTTTCAACAAATTCATAGCTTTAATATAAACCCACAGAACACAATCACCAATAATTAAAAAAAAATTTTTGACAATATAGCGAAAAACAAGGATGAGAGGTGCTATACAAAAAACCTCGCGGTTTCCCACGAGGCTTTTTAAGCTTTTATGCTGTACGCGAATTACTTCTTGGCAGCCTTGTAGTTGACGCCCGGACGGAGTTCGAGGCCAACCGTCACGAGGAGCGAGACGATCGGTTCGTAGTGGTCCTGGGAGAGGTCATAGACGGCAACGCCGGCCATGCCTTCGTTCTTGACGTTCTGAGCCACAGCCTTCACAGACGGAATGCCCATGAACACGATAGATTCGGTTTCGCTCACAGCCACTTCGGACTTGGTCGCTTCGTCGAATGTCACCGTGTAATCCGGAGTGTCAAAACGGTTCATGAGTTCCGCATACGGCAGGTAGCCTTCGTTGCCACTGCCTATACCGCTGTGACCCGAACCGAGGCCCTTGGCACCGGCAAAGGACTTACCGTACAAGAATACCACCGGAGCAAGGAGATCCTTGTTCACGCCGGCAGAAACGACTGCGTTAAGCGTTTCCTGCACAGAGTTTGCACTCTGGTTCGGAACGAGACTGCTTTCGCTTTCGTTCATCAAATCGGCCATGAACACATCCACGTAAGCGGTACGGTTCAAAGCTTCTGCCTTGTAGGCATCCATACCAGCAGCCGGGTAAATCACAGCCGTCACCGTAGAGCCCGAGAGGCCATCGACCAAGGCGTTCAGCATCTTGGCGTAATCTTCGGAATCGTCCGTCGTGAGGTTCTGCCAGTCGAGTTCAACGCCGTCGCCGCCGTTCGTCGAAAGCCAGCCCTTGACGTTCGAAACGAACGTGGAGAGCGTTTCGTCAGAAGAAGCGATAGCCTTGAGGTTCGATTCGGCTTCCATGCCGCCCACCGATACGATGAGCTTCACGCCGTTGTCCTTAGACATGGTCACGAGATTCTTGAAATTTTCAGCATCGTATTCGTCAGCAAATGCAACGGAACCGTCAGCACTCGGAGCGATAGACATGTAATGAATATCGGTCACGAGGTTATAGCGAATATCCTTTGCATAGAACTGGGAGTACTGACTCCAATACGGATAGAAGCCTATCACCTTGTCGGCAGCTGCCTGGGCAGACATGGCAGCACCCAAAGCAAGAGTAAGTGCAATAACTTTAAAGTTCATTTTGAATACCTCTTATCCTATTGAATCAGACGGTCATTGCCAGCGGCATCACGGCAGTACAAACCTGTATCTGGAACAAAACTTTCTGGAGTTTCGGCAGTAGTTCCCTGCTGATTGGCAATTGGAAGATTATCGCGAACCGGATGATGTTCCAAATCCTGAGATTCAGCCTCAGAACACCAACGATAAGCCCAACCGTGAGAACGGCCAAACACAACGTACTGTTGGGAAATAGCAACAAAATCCACGGGGAAACTGCTCAATGCCGTGTAATCATCAGCAACAGCGACCAAGTTGAATGCAATCAGTTCCTTCATGATATCCGTATTAGCAGCGACATTTACGCAGGACGCTTCTGGTTTAGTCCCCATATGCGGGTCCTTACAAATTGCTGCAAGAAGATTAGGATCCATAGCTTTAAAACTTTCATCATCTTGGGCCTTAAATTCATTATAATTAATTCCCAATTGTTCCAAGGAATCCTTGACAAAAGCATTACGAGCTTTCACATAATCTTTAATCTGGAGCGTGTGCAAATAAGGATGTATATCCCTATACATTTCTGCAGAAAAGTCAGAAGGAAGGTTTTCGGAATACGGGTCACTTACTTCCAACGAGGAGCATGCACCCACAACACCTGCCAAGAGAATCATTGTGTACTGGTAAAGTTTTTTCATTTTCAGCACCTCTTAGAAATTCACCGTTACATCAGCAAGAATCACGTTCTTGTCAATAGAAAGCTTGTTAGCGACGCCTGCGGCAACATATTCAAGTTCGTTCTTGAGCATACCGTACTGAACTGACAAGTAAGACAGCGGAGCAAGCTTGACACGAACGCCAGCCAAAAGCAACTGTTCCGTCGCCTTAGTCACAGAAGCGAGCAAGACCGGTGCTCCGGCATCTTCAGCGAAAAGACCGAAACCGTTATCGAACTTCTTTTCATATTTCTGGAATCCAACGAGCAAAGCAATCGGTCCCCAGACATCGGCTGTAACACCGGCAACGATGCGTGTTGCCGTACGCTTGTAGTTAGCGTCTTCCTTACCCTGAGAGAAAGAACCCTGTACAAGAATCTGACGGTCAAGAGCAGCGATAGCACCGATATCGGCACCTACACCCACAGCAAATTCGGTAAACTTGTTCTCACCCATTACCGGAACCGTGAGTTGAGTCGTGGGATCAACACTGTAGCCAACCACCACGTCAGCTTCGCTCAGCATATTCACGCGGGCATTGAAGATAACCTTGTCAGCCCAGTTGACATCGACCTTGGCAACAACACCTTTACGATTCGGAGTTGCAAGGCCAAGCGGCAAAGCAAGCCCCACAGACGGGTCGAGTTCCATCAACGGATCGAGTTCCATGCGCTTTGCGATATTGCCCGTGTAACCGTTACGGTAGAAGTGACCGTTCTTGTAGTTGTTGTTCAAGCGAGCATAAAGGTTGGCATGTTCGGAATTGTCGGAAAGAGCGTTAGTGCTACCCACTGTCATCAAATTTGCTGCTTGCAATGTCGTGGAATTATAGACATTGAAGTAGAGATTTTCGAGACTCGATGCACCAAAGGTTGCAAGGAGGAGACTATCCGTCGAGTTGCCGTACAAAGCATTCGCATTGAGGATAATCGAACGTCCCTGGTAAACCGGAGAAGACGCCATTTCAGACCAAAAATCTTTATCGGTCTTGAGGTATCCGGCATCGACATTGAAATCGACATCACTGACATTGCCCTTCACGAACAAATTGGCATAAAGGCTTTGGCCATTCACGTCAATGGAGTCCTTATTCAAGCGCGCTGAAACCATGGCTCCATCATTCTTGATATAGACAATCCTTTTGCGTAAGCCTTTCGTATCGGTGATGAAATCTTCAATGATTTTATAAGAAGACTTGAACTCTTTACCCATGTAATCATAGTTAACATCCCATTTGGAGAATGCAACTTCGCCATTCAATCCAAATGTAACCGGAAGATCCGGGAGCACCTTCTTGGAATCAAAAGCGAGATCCAAGGAGATCACTCTGTTATGATCGTAGAAAACCGTATCGTAGGTATCAATGGTCTTGGTACGGCTGTTATACTTGCGGTCAAACAAGTTAACAAAGTTCAAGCCAAGGTGAGCTCCGTAGGCATCGACACCAGCACGGGCGCCAAGCATGTAGCGGTCCGCGAAATCGAAGTCGAAGAACACCTGGTCCACCTTCTTCGCAGTATTGCGGAGACGAGCGCCAGTGAGCTGAGCGGTAATATTGTCAACTGCACCGCCGCCAAGGCTTCCACTGTGATACACAACATTAAGACCCTGCAACAAGCGGCGGCTTGTCGTATCGAGATTACGCTTTTCAAGAGCTTCACGACGCTTTTCCGCGAAGATTTCCGGTTCCTGGAGAATCTCGGTCTGCGGGGTGAAAACGGTGAGCGGCGTATAACCGACGCGCATGTAACCCAAGTTGAAATCGACATGCTTGTTCAGAATCGTTCCATCGTAGCTGAACCAGTGACCGATAACCGGGTTGTTGTTTTCGTCGTAAGCGCTCTGCCAATCCTTGTGCAAACGCAGCTGGACGTCAATCATGGTTTCGGAACTCGGACGAGCGGTCACGCGGAGGTTCACATCCGTGAAGGCCTGGTTTTCCTGAGTCGGAGATTCCGTTGCATACTGGTCGGAAGAGCTAAAGGAGGCGAGCAAACCAGCCTTTGCCGTACCGTTGATTTTCAAGCCCAATACAGCCGCATTGAGAGAATCCAACTTTTCGAGCAAGGATTTCTGTTGCGTAACAACCTCGCCCTGATTATCGGCGGCAAAAGCAGTCGCTGCCGAGAAAGCCACAGCGGAGGTCAATAAAATTTTGCGCATGTTCATATTGAAATTCATTCTAGTTACCTCCCATTAAAATTCCACATTAATGGAAGCTTCAAAAATAGACTGACTAAATTCATGCTTGTAAGTCCCCGCAACACCATCTTGCTTATTCACACTGTCGAAGTAATCCGGCAAGTTGCGAGCAACATCAGGACGTTCTTTAGGATCTGCAGCAAGAGCTTTTGCAAAATCTTCAGCCGCAGCAGCACTGTTGTAGTCATTAGAAACGTTAATCATGCCGTAGTTGATGGAGAGCCATGCGTTTTCGGCAACTGTGTAGTCAAAGCCTACCATCCAATGAGTCTGCTTGCTCTTCAAGAGAGGAGCGTTACGACCGACATCCGGATTTGAGAAACCAAGACCATAATCGGAATTGATCATCTGGAAACCAGCCGTAAAGCCTACACGCGGCAAGAACTGGGCGGAGAAGCCGGCATTGATAAAGCTGCTCTTGACTTCTGCGTTCAAGCCATTAAGCATGTCGTTCTTGCTGGTGGACTGCTTGAAGGAGCCGGAGAGTTCCATCGGCTTGCCGAGACCTGCAATCTTAGCGATATCAATCTTGGCACCACCACCGATTTCCATGTAAGAAGCCTTGTCCATTTCAGGAACTTCGCTAGTCACCTGATTGAAGGAACTCACGAGAATCTGACCTTCAACCTTCTGCTGCCAATCGCCCTTGATAATGGCGCGGACACCCATACGGTTTGCCGTAGCAAGGCCGTTCGGCAAGGCCATCTGGACTGCCGGATCCATTAACTTGCTAAGGAGATCCAACTGGGCTATGGAATAAACGTTGGAGCCCCAAGAGTTCTTGTTGTACAGAGCAATGTTGTAACTTTTACCCTGACCATCCACGAAGGCGTTGTCGTCAGTAGCCAAAGTGCGAGCTACCGGTGCAAATTTCGGCGAGTAGTTGTAGAGAGCGTCAAACGTCGAGTAAAGCGGAGAATTCACGCCGTACTTGACCGTGTTACCGTCCTTATCCGAGTTCAAAATGCGCTGGGCGAAGAAACTCGGGGACTGAGCCATGTTGTTGAACCACTTTTCATCGTTGCGGATGAAGTCGAGGGCAAGGCTTGCGCTCCAAGAGCTATCGACCTTGTAACCGGCATTCAACGTCGCGAGCAACGCGGAACCGTTCACGCTTTCTTCACCTTCCGGGACAACAGCGCCCGTCGTAGGATCCTGAACCGCCGGAGTCTTTACCTTGTCCATGGACATCGCATATTCAAGGACGAGATCCAAGGTGAGGTTCTTGTTCTGCATGATTCCTGCGAAATCGCCACCGGCACGAGCGCTCAACACGAACGTCTTCTGCAGTGCATTTTCGTAGGGGTTGATATCTTCACGGATGTAGCCCTTATCCGGGTTGAAATCGTTCGGCTTCGCATCACGTGCCATCGGATGACGGTATGCGAAGGACTTCGAATTTTCATTATCGAAAATATACATCGGGGTCACGCCAACATAGACGTTCTTCTGCATCGGCAAAAGTTCGATGTTGCCACCGACAAGCCACTTGTCCGTATTCGCGGCAAGGGATGCACCAGGAATCGTGTCGAACGGGAGAATATTGCCTTCGGCACCGCTCAAGTCAAGTACAGACACGCGGTTCACGCGGGCAAGCATCGCTTCGACGCGGAGTTCGCCCACCATCGGGTCGATTTCCTGACGGAACTGGAGATTCACACCCTGAAGGTTGCGCTTGTTGCCTTCGAGGAGCTGTTCCTTTTGGGCCATGTGGCGCTTGCGGGCGAAAATCGTCGGTTCATAGATGATGTCGATACCGGGATTGTAAATGGAAAGCGGAGAAATCGCAGAGCGGAAATCACCGATAGTCCAGTAGAAATTCTTGCCGACATTGCCTTCGACATTGAGCCACTTGGCTTCGAGCGTCTTAGCAGCAGAAGCGAAGTATTCCTGCATACCGCCACCAAGTCGCATAATCACGTTCGCACGGATACTTTCGTAAGGGCGGAAGCCGAAGCTCAAGTCCGCACTGACGAACTCGTTGCGTTCAACATCCGGCATTTTATTAAGACCCGTCGGATCCTGATCCGTCTCGAAGCTGGAACGCTGGGCAACAGCACGGATGCTACCGCCAATTTCAACACCACGCTTGGCGTTTGCGCTATCCGCCTTGGCCTGCAAGGCCTTTTGATTATCCGCAATAGCAGATGCCGATGCGGCAACCGATGCAGTAAGAAGGGCGATTAAAGTTCTTTTCATTTTCATATTCATCTTTAGCATCCTCCCTTAGAACCATGCCTTGGTTTCGGCAGCAATGTAATGAGAATGCCAATTATTATCAGGTACGGTTTCGTCAGAGTGCGTCATGAACTTATAACGGAAGTGAAGACCCACGCGGTCAGAGAAGTCCCAATCAAAGCCTAAGCCAATCGCAAAGTCCTTGTAATTGATAGCGGCCTTTTCGTAATAGTAAGGGGATATTTCGTTTCCATAATTACCCTTCTGGTATTTAGGACTCGAAAGCTCGCAAATCCTATAAGCCTTATCGGACCTGAAGGTTTCAAGACCGAGGATACCGACCATGTGGAAAGTCGGCGTCACGGCGATGGTCGGTTCAAACTGACCGTAGAAGCTCATCATGAGCATGTCAAACGACTTTTCAGAAACAGCAATCGGAGCAAAGGATGTGGAAACACCGGAGAGAGCGACGAACGCCGTCATCATGATGTTGCGGTCCGTACCGAACCAGTGACCGATATCGTAGCCGCCCATGAAGGACATGTAAGTGGACCACTTGGCATGCGACGGAACTTCTTGCCTTTCGACCTGGGCGCCGTTTTCGTAAGCGACGAAGGATTCCCACAATTCCCAAGTACCGCCATAGAGACCGCCACGTTGACGGTACATTTTGACACCTTCTTTAGCAATTCTCTGAACGCCAGCACGAGCAACGTAACGAGCATCATTGGAACCATTACCGGAGTCGGCAATGAAGAGCGGCTTGTGCTTGGTCCAAGAGTTGGAAGATTCCCACATGCTACGACCGTTCAAGCGGTAATTGAAGGCAATCACGTCTTGACCCGGGTCAATTTGACGATGCTGTGCATACTGGAAATCAAAGTAACCGCGGTTGAAGCTCGGTTCCAACTTGAAGTTGATACCTGCCATGTTCGGGGAGTAACGGAGTGCGCCCGCATTGAGGTAGGTTTCATCCTTGCGCCAGCCCGGGAAACGGGACGGGTTGGAAAGAGAATACGGAGAGTAGAAGCCCGGCTGGAAAAATACGGCTTCAACAGTCATCGGCCAGCCTTCGACATACTTGCTCTGCGCCTTGACATAGAGACCAACCTTCGGGTTTGCCATGCTGGATCTCTTGGTGTCGCTAGTATAGTAGTCTCTCGTAACAGTAACTTCTCCTGTCTCCGGATTTTTTTCCTTTGGCAAGTAGAATAAGGTAGAATCCGTAATGCTAACACCCAAGTCAGCCATCAAGAAGAGCTTCGGTGTAACGTTGCCCTTGACATCGATGGACGCCACATGGGTATTGAGGAGAGGCACTTCATCCAAGTGAGCCTGGTCCGTCCATTGGCTGCGGAATTCATCTTCGTAAATGGCTCCTTCGTCATAAACCACGCCCATGTAGTTCAAGCCGACGGTGAGGTTGTCCGCAATCTTTTCCTTGGCGATACGGCCATGATAAACGGAAGCGCGGAGATCGTAGCCACCCATCATTTCAAGTTCGCCCGGCTGGCCACCGTACATACGCAGACCGTCGCGGGTCGCCATGTCGGCATCCATCGGCTGAGACACGAGGAACTGAGCCTTCAAATCGAACGGGAGCTGATAGAAGTTAGCGAATACACCACCGAAGGAACGGTTCGTCCAAAACGCACGACCACCTTCCTTGACCGGCTTGAACGCCTTTTCCTTATAGTAGGTAGAAACGGTCTTTTCATCTTCGAAAAGTTCGTACTGCCAGACGAAACGCGGGTTCGTTTCACGTTCCCACATGGTAAGCGGGGAGGCGTTAGCCCAAATGACACCGCCTGCGGTCACGTATGCACCGAACACACCGGCACGGATATCGACACCGACGTTCAATTCTTCGTTAATGGTAGAAGAGTAATAGTCCGTAGAGTGATCGTACAGCACGCGTTCATCGTAATTGCCCGGAGCCTGGGTCGGATGCTTAGCAAAACGGTTCGCATAAATACCGCTCAAGTCAAACGGGAACGAAAGGTTCGTAAACAACGTAATGTAGGAGTTCGGCATGGCGACGACGTTCACGTTAAGAACGGCATCGACAGCAGTGCGGGCTCTGTCGCTCTGGAACGCCGGGCTTTCTTCGGAATAGTGGAAATTCTTCAAACGGAAAGCCATGTAACCGGAGACTGCCAGTGGCAGATCGTCCTTGCCCAGAAGAGTCGATTCCATGTTGCCGGAAAGAGTATCCAACGAAGCGTGAAGGGAATCAAGCTGCAACTGCGGGGGGAGGGCCCACGCAGCACCGAGGCTAGACGCTAGTAAAAGGGAAGAAACTGTTTTGCGCATAAAATCCTCTTAAATCTCGTTGCGGAACGGATAATGAGCTGGGCCTTCGTACGGCTTGCCATGCTTCTTAATCACAATATCGTCAATCCAAACCTTGAAGGATTCGTTTTCATCCTTGCGAACTTCGAGACGGAATCCCTTGAAGTTGGACCAAGCAAACGGGAGCATCACTTCGCGCGTGTTCTTCGCATCCCAGTAAACACCGGTATTGCCGAAGAGCTTCAGAGGAATGCTGAAGTGCTTCCATTCGGTCGTAATTTCGCCAAGGCTCTTGGAACGGAGCTTCACCTGGAGGGATTCGCCGTTGCTCTTCACGCCATCGTCAACGAGCACGAACAATGCGTTTTCGCCACCCTGGGCACCCTTAATCCAGAATTCGAGCACACCTTCTTCCAAATAAGGAGTCAAATCGACGGAACCCGCAATACAAATGGCGACACCGGAGTAATCGCTTGCGATAAGTTCGATTTCCATGGAAAGAGCGCCTTCCATGGCATACTTATCCGTGAGTATCGGTTCGGGGTTTTCACGCGGGTACTGGTAAGTGTATCCACCACCACGAGGAATAGCCTCGCGCATGACAACGGTGACAACTTCCTTGTCTGGACGGAACGGTTTAGGATCCTTCATGACAAAGTGAGACTGGTCGCGGTCGCGGTAATCGCTAAAGCCGTAGCCAGCAAAAGAAGATGAAGCAAGAAGCATCGCCGCTAGAGCGGACTTCCAAATGGCTTTTTTTAAGTTTCCATTCATAATAGGTACAAATCTCCAAATTCGGATCACCTACAATATAGCTTGTTTTTTGGCAAATCTTTATTTTTCCTTTGCAAAAAAGCCTTTGCAAAACTCGATCTCTCAACGGAATACCACTATCCAGGCCGTATAAACAGTGGACTCAAGCGTAAACGGAATTTTTTTTCAACGGTACGTTTCTGAATGTTTACAAATTAAAAATATTGACGAACATCACAATGGGCTCAAGCGTAAACAAAAGATATGCACATTGTCATTTTTCTATTTTCCCTTTTGTATAGATTTTGAGAACAGACCTAATGTGTGTATAAACCTTTTGGGGGTTACCATGATTAAGAATTTTCTTTCTGCTATAGCTATCGGATGCGCATTCATCGCATGCGAAAGCGGTACGGACGCACCACCGGAATACAAAGGCGGCAACAACAACAACAACGGTAATACAAGCACTGTCGTACCTGTAGATTACACCGCCGGACGCATCATGAACGCAAGGCTCGGCCGCGGAATCAACCTGGGCAACTCCTGGGAATCGACGGGAAGCGATGACGGTGGTTGGGGAAACCCAATCCGCGACACGGATTTCGGGATTATCAAAGCCGCAGGCCTCAACTCCGTGCGTATCCCTGTCCAGTGGTCGCAAGACGCCGACCCCGTAACCCACAACGTAAGCCCGACCCGCCTCGCGGGAGTCATGGAAGACATCCAGCTCGCAATCAACAATGGACTTGCCGTAGTCGTGAACTTCCACCACTATTTCCAGCTCAACTGCTATGGCGGCGGATACTCCTCTCAAGGCTGCAAGTACGACGCCACCAAATTCGAGCAAGAAAAAGCGCACTTCCTCGCCATGTGGGCGAACCTCGCAACAGCCTTGAACGTGTTCCCCGACAGCATGCTCGTGCTCGAAATCCTGAACGAGCCATCCATCCCCAGCGCAGGGCGCGTAGATTCCCTGATGAACGACGCCTACAACGTCATCCGCGCTGTAGCACCGGGCAAGACAATCATGTTCGAATCATATCACTTGGCTAAGTTTTACGAGCTCGCATCCCTGCATCTCCCCCCCGACGGAAACATCATCTTCAGCGGCCATTATTACGAACCTTACCAGTACAGCCATCAAGGTCTCGGCTACGCCTGCAAAGGCGACCTGATGAAGGCGAATTCGGCTAAACAGGACTTTGACAAGTACGCCATCGACGCTAAAAAACTGTATCCCGACGTGAACGGCGTTGACCACATACCCATGAACATGGGTGAATTCGGTGTCGCCGGCGGCCCAGGTACGGCCTGCCCCTCAGACAGTTCCGTCAGCGATGCAGGCAAGGCGGAATGGGCTCAAAAGACTGTCCAAGCCGCGTGGGAACACGGGATTTCATTCCACTATTGGTCTTTCGGTCCGACAACCGGATTCGAAGCGTTCGACATCTACAAGGAAACCTGGTATCCGGGATTCCCGCAAGCGCTAATTTTCTAGAAACCTGGAACCGCGCCTAAACGGCGCAAAAACTACGGGCGAACAAGAGTGCCCGACCAATGTTCATCGAAAAAGGCTTGGAACAGAGGTTCCGGGCCTTTTTTCAGTTCTTCGATAACTTCTGCAATGGGGCGCTTGCCGCGATAAAGCATGCGAAACGCACGTTCGAAAAAAGCGACACGTTCCGGCGGAAATTCGTCGGCGTGGAGCCTAAGCGCATGGAGGTTCAAAGACGCAAAGCGGAGCGGGTTCCCGAACGCACGACTGCACGGAGGAACATCGTAATCGACCTTGAGCGTACCGCCCACAAAAGCATAGGCTCCCACCTGGTTCCTCTGCTGGACCGCCGTCGTGCCACCAAGTGTTGCAAACTGGCCGATGCGCACATGGCCGCCCAGCTGGCAACCGTTAGCAATGACCGCCCCCTCCCCAATTTGGCAATCGTGCCCCACATGGGCATAAGCCATAATCAAGACGCGGGGGGCAATGCGCGTGCAGCCCCCACCCAGTGCGGTACCGCGATTGAGCGTCGTGTATTCGCGAATGATGCAGTTCTCGCCTATTTCCAAACGGGTCGGTTCACCGGCATATTTCAGGTCCTGCGGAGGCGCCCCGAGAATAGCCCCGTCATAAACGTGTGTATTTGCTCCGATTTTCACGCCACCATAGACTCGTACGCGGGATTCGAGCACCACGTTTTCGCCAATCTCGGCACCCTCATCGACGACACACCAAGGGCCGATAACGGCAGACTCGTGGACGTTGGCATTCGGATGAACAAAAGCGGAAGGATGGAGCATATCCGTAATTTAGTAATTTCCTATATTTTCCCCCATGGGTGGCATTATCATCGCATGCCTGACGGTACTTTACGCGTCCTTGTTCCTATTCTTCATCATAGGACTGTTAAAGACGCATCGCTACAAAGGCCCCAAGGCGACCCCGAGCGTTTCAGTCGTCATCCCGATGAGAAACGAAGAGGAATTCGCACAACGCACGCTCGAAGCCCTCGCCGTACAGGACTACATAGGCGAATGGGAAGTAATTTGCGTCGATGACCGTTCCACGGACTCCACCCGCGAAATTCTGGAGAAGTTCGCCGCGACACACCCGAAATTCCGCGTGCTAAGCCTCCCACAGGACCTTCCACAAATCGCAAGCCCCAAAAAACGCGCCCTCGAAAGCGCCTTCAAGATTGCCAAAAACGAAGTGCTCCTCACGATGGACGCCGACTGCATCCCGCGCAAGAGCTGGATTACCGCGATGGCAGGGCGATTCGTCGAAGGAATCAGCATCGTGCAAGGCCCCAAGCAGAACAACGGTACACGTTCCATGCCGCACCTCTACCAAAAGCTCGAGACGCTCGGCTATACCGGGATGGAAGCCGCGGGTTTCAGCCTAGGCCGCCCGATTGTCGCGAGCGCCGCATGCCTCGCCTACAAAAAGGACCTGTTCTTCAAAGTGGGCGGGTTCGGCGACCTCATCAATCTTTCGAGCGGTGACGACGACATGCTCATCCACAAGATGATGAAAATTCCAGGCACAAAAGTCTGCTACAACCTCGACAAGGACGCCGTGATAGAAACCGCCCCCGTCCACACGTGGAAACAGCTTTTCAACCAGCGAGCCCGCTGGAGCAGCAACGGCACGAACTACGAAAGCAAAGCGTACATCCTGATGCTCACGCTCATCTATACCTACTACATCTGGATGTTCATTAGTCCATGGTGCGTGATCTTTCTGGATTTCCCATGGCAATGGTGCGTATTCAGCATCTTGCCCAAATTTGCCGTTGACTTCGTATTCCTAGGCATCGCATCGTGGAAACTCAAGTCCAAACGCCGCATGTTCGCGTTCTTGCCGGTGGAGCTCATCCAAATTCCGATGATCGTCTTTGCCGTGCCGGCCGGGATCACAGGAATGTTCCGGTGGAAGTGATTTAGACGAGAGATTTTTAAAGCCCTTTCGTCTGAACCCTCGCCCACTCTATCGCTTCTTCAGCACTCGTGATTTTTCCGTCGAGCTGGAGTTCGAAACTCTGCTTGATAAGTTCGCCCATCTGCTTGCCGGGCTTTACGCCCAATTCCATAAGCATCTTGCCCATGAGATAGGGCTGCGGCGCCGATTCCAACAAGCCAAATTCCGTAGCCGCCAGCCACAGCTTTTCGGGAAATTCCGCATCGCCCGCAGCAACGTAAAACTTTCGGGGGGTCGCCTTCACAAGCAAACACAAAAGCTTCAAACCACCCAGCTTCACCGCCAAGCGGCGGAGTGACGGAACATCGTTCACGATTCCAAGCGGGAGATTGCTGTACGCTCCCAATAGCAGCGGAACATTTTTCAGCAAATGCGTCTCGTTGGTAATGCGTTCGAGGAACTTGAGCGCAGTCTCCGGATTCCCGCAGAGGAACGACGCAAACGCAAATTCCATCGACTGCGATTCAGAAAGGGCGATTCCTTCGGCGGCGAGCTTTTCGCGTTCGCATTCCATGTTATCAAGCATTTCGCCTAGGTCATCCCAAGATTCACGCAGCGGGAACACTTCCGGGAAAAATTCGTTCAGGCGGATATCCAGAAATGCCTTGAGCCCAAGCGACGGCTTGCCCGGCTTCAACAGCCATTTTTTGAATTCTTCAAAAAGCCTTTCGATAGAAAGGTCGGCAAGCGAAAGCGTCTTGCAAAGTTCAACCGTCTCCGGCGCAAGCGTAAGCGCAAAGCGGCTCGCGAACTGCACGCCGCGCAAGATGCGCAAAGAGTCTTCGACAAAGGCCGGCCCCACGTGACGCAACAAGCCCCTTTTCAAGTCGTCGATTCCGCCATACGGGTCGCAAAGCGTAAGTTCAGGCAATTCCATGCCAATCGCATTGATCGTACAGTCACGGCGGAGCGCCGCTACCTTGAACGAAAGCTTTTCATCGGTATGAAA
>JAEEGJ010014303.1_pt1 | contig 18879 bp, 12 predicted proteins | sample 8958761 | NCBI WGS metagenome assembly JAEEGJ01 (sample SAMN16246546, study PRJNA631951) | gut metagenome | biome: gut microbiome; feature: rumen; material: RS-attached | host: Bos | place: Iran: Karaj | collected 2018-10
TCTTTAAGCCAGATTATCGTATAATGGTTGATAGCTTTTGAATCTTTCTCGTGTAAGCCAGTAGTATATAGGTTGATTTGAGCAATTTCGCTCAATTCCTCGCTGGTCTCTCTTGCCGTCTCGCTGCTTGCGCCTTCCCAGAACGGGAAATAATCCAATTCTTTTGTTTCCTTGTTGTAGGAAGAGCATTGACGTGTGATGCCGCATGCTTTAAGTAACTCTTTAATCAAAGCATTGTAACCCAAAGTGCCAGTAAGATTGTTTAGGATTGGGAAATTAAACTTGTACTTTTTCACGATGTCGAGTGCATAACGCATCAATGGACGGTCGGTTTCTTCGTAGGTGTCGCTCTGTTTCTGCGTCTTGCTTTGCATCTTGTGAATGTATGGGATTCCTTCGGAGCTTACGGACAGGTTCAGCATGGTCAACTTGGAAAAATCACCTATTCTATAACCGACATTGCATTGCAGCAGAAATGCGTCCTTGGTTTCTTGCAGGTAAGCAGGGACTTTCGTTTCAAGCACCTTTATGAATTCCTCTTTCATTAGCGGGCGCGGCTTGTCGTATTTTGTGCGCATTGCCTCAGTCCTTCTTCCTCTTGATAGCTTCCAAAAAGGTGACTTGTCAATGTTTGATGCGGCTTCCTCTGCGTTGAAAAAGGCACGGAGTTTCTTCAACTTTGTGGCAACGGTGTTTTGGCTGCGGATTTCCTTCGGAATGTTGCGTTCGCTCATGTCGGTGTATAAACCTCGGTTGTCCTCAACAAATTTATACTCATCGCGAAGGAACGTTCGGAAATCCATGATGTCATCTCCGGTGAACTCGGCAGGAGTTACTTTTAGTTTTTTGTTGATGATAAGGAAACGCTCCAGCTCATGCCAAAGGACTTTGTAATGCTTCCACGTATCCTCGTTTATCACGCCGTCGTTGTGACTATCATTGATGTATTTCTCAAAACGACCCAGAAGGGTCTTGTCCTCGTCGCGGTCAATCTTCTTGATGTCGGGGTGAAGGATGGCATTGACCATCAACTCGAATTGTTCGCCATCGACAATTAAATCATCTTTTTTGATGGTCTGATAGGCTTCTTTGATTGCATCAATTTCAGTCTTGACTTGCATATACAATTCCCTGTCGAACTTATTGTGGCCTTTCTTCACGGTGCCATCAATGTTGATGTGTTCAAGGAATAGTTTTAAGGTTGCGATGTCAATCTTGATGTCGCTTTTGTGGTAGAGGTCAACGCCATTAGGATGCTTAGCGTCCTTGCCTCTCTCGCTGTCTTGCAGCCTGAATCTTAAACGGATTTCTCCCTCCGTTTTTTGGGTTCTGATGAAAATGGTTACTCGTTCCATAGTGCAATAAATTTATCGTAGTGCAAAAATACAAAATTTGCACTATAAAATTGCACTATGGTGAAATAAAATTGCAAAGTAATAGAAAATGTTTTATTTTTGCGGCTTGAAACCCACTTACTTAGGAGGGCATAGTTATTTGACATCAAATTGGAATATTGCCCATACAAGTCCTAGTGGGACCACAACAAAAAAGCCACTTACGAGTGGCTTTTTTGTTTCTTAGCTCATCTGTGTGTAATCCCTCGCCAAACCGCCCTGCGAGGTCTCCTTATAAAGCGATGGCAAATCCTTGCCGGTCTCTTTCATCGTTTCCACGACTTTGTCGAACGACACACGATGGTGACCGTCTGAGAAGGTGGAGTAGATGTTGGAGTCGAGGGCACGGGCAGCGGCGTAGGCGTTACGCTCGATACATGGAATTTGGACAAGACCGCAAACAGGATCGCAGGTCATGCCCAAGTGGTGTTCAAGCGCCATCTCTGCAGCGTATTCAATCTGTGCCGGACTTCCCCCAAACAATTGGTTGGCAGCAGCGGCAGCCATGGCGCAAGCAACGCCTACCTCGCCTTGACAGCCCACCTCGGCACCCGAGATGGAGGCGTTGGTGCGCACGATGTTGCCCACCAAACCTGCCGTTACCAAGGCACGGACAATGCGTTGGTCGGTGAAATCATAGCTCTTTGAAAGATGATATAAAACCGCTGGCATCACGCCACACGATCCACAGGTCGGTGCCGTGACAATGACACCGCCCGAAGCATTTTCTTCAGAGACAGCCAAGGCGTAGGAATAAACCAAGCCACGGCTTTTCAGAGTGTGCGTGTAGCCCGAGGCTTTGATGTGGTAGGTGGCGGCTTTGCGACTCAAGTTGAGTGGTCCAGGAAGGACACCTTCGGCTTGAAGGCCACGCTCAACAGCAGCCTTCATTACTTGCCAAACCTTCAGCATGTAGTCCTCAATCTCCTTTTGGTTCTCGTATTCGTACACATATTCCCAATAGGTGCGCCCTGTGCGCTCGCACCAGTTGAGGATATCGGTCATTTTCGAGAGCGGATAGACCTCGGGCGATTCATCCAGTTTGCCTTCTTCGGCTAGGTTGCCACCGCCTATGCTGAACACTTGCCATTCGCCGAGAAGGTTTTTCGCTGCGTCGAAGGCCTTGAACAACATACCGTTAGGATGAAACGGGAGAATGACGTCAGGTTTCCAAACGATTTCTGTGGGTGCCTGAAGGGTATTGAGAATGGCGGTGTCGGTCATGTGCCCCTTGCCCGTGGCAGCGAGGCTGCCATAAAGTGTCACTTCAAACGAGGCTGCGTTGAGGAAACGGCTATTGAACAGTGAGGCCGCCTTCTGCGGACCCATGGTGTGGCTGCTCGAAGGGCCTACACCGATCTTATAAATGTCTTTGATGGTTTTCATGGCGCAAAGTTAGGAAAAAAACTTACCTTTGCAGCCAATAATAATGAAGAATATGGCAGAAGAAAACAAACATTTGACCGAATTGGATGAACTGGGCGAATTCGGCCTCATCGACCAATTGACGCAGGATTTCCCCTTGCGCAACACCTCCTCGCTGAAAGGCGTCGGCGATGATGCCGCCGTCATCAACCACGAAGGCTATCGCACCCTCGTCTCGGTCGATATGCTCATCGAAGGCATCCATTTCGACATGACCTACTGCCCCTTGAAGCACCTCGGCTACAAGGCAGCCGTCAGCAATTTCTCCGACATCTACGCCATGAACGGCACACCGACACAGATTGTGGTCGGACTGGGCGTTTCGAGCCGCTATACCGCCGAGGCGCTGGATGAGTTGTATGCTGGCATCCGTTTGGCTTGTGAGCGTTACCATGTCGACATGGTGGGTGGCGACACCACAAGCAGTAAGACAGGCCTCGTTATCTCCATCACAGTCATCGGCATGGCTAAGGAGGAGGATATCGTCTACCGCAGCGGCGCGAAGAAAAATGACCTGCTGTGCGTCACGGGTGACTTGGGTGGGGCCTATATCGGCCTGCTCATCCTAGAACGTGAGAAGGTGGAGTTTCTCTCTAACCCCAATATGCAGCCACAATTGAAAGGCATGGAGTATGTGCTCGAGCGCCAACTGAAGCCCGAAGCCCGTAAGGATGTCGTGGAACAACTCAAGACCTTGGGCATCAAGCCCACCTCGATGATCGACATCTCTGACGGTCTCGCTTCCGAGATTCTGCACCTCTGCAAGGAGAGCGATGTAGGTTGCCAACTCTATGAGGACAAAATCCCGATCGATCCGACCACCGACAAGATGGCCAAGGAGTTCCAAATCGTGCCTTCGGTGGCGGCTTTGAGTGGGGGAGAGGACTATGAGCTGCTCTTCACCATCGACCAGAAGGACTACGAGAAGATACAGACTCTGTCGGCGGACGTGACGGTCATCGGCTACATGACCGACGACAAAGGTGTGGCCGAGATGGTCACACCCGACAACCACGTCATTCCCATCAAAGCCCAAGGTTGGGATCACATGAAGAAAAAGTAACTATGGCCTATAGCCAATTGCCTATGGCTGCCCCAATGTAAAGGCAAGCCATAGGCCATAAGCCATGAGCCATAGTAAAGATAATATGATAGAATTGCCAAAAATAGTGAAACAAAAGCTCGCCGCGTTACCCAACAAGCCCGGTGTGTATCGCTATTTCGACAAAAGCGGCACCCTCATCTATGTGGGCAAGGCCAAGAACCTGAAACGCCGCGTCAGCAGTTATTTCAACAAGGAGCAGACGGGCAAGACGCGCGTCCTCGTGAGCAAGATTGCCGACCTCGAATACAGTATCGTTGACTCGGAGTCGGAGGCGCTGCTGCTGGAGAACACGATGATCAAGCAATACAAGCCGCGTTACAACATCATGCTCAAGGATGATAAGACCTATCCTTGGATCTGCATCAAGAAGGAGGCCTTCCCACGTGTGTTCCTCACCCGGCGCAAGGTGAACGACGGCTCGGAGTATTTCGGTCCTTATCCTTCGGTGCGTACAGCGCATATTCTGCTGGACTTGCTCAGTCAGGTATATAAGGTGCGTTCTTGTCGTACGCCGTTGACGGAAGCTGGTGTCGAAAAAGGTAAATACAAGGTGTGCCTCGACTACCATATCCACAAATGCAACGGCCCCTGCGAAGGCTTGATTTCCAAAGAAGACTACAACGCCATGATTTCGGAGATTCGCGAAGTCATCAAGGGTAACTTGGGTTGGGTGCTTCGAGGCTTGAAATCGGCCATGATGGACTATGCCTCCCGCATGGAGTTTGAGGAAGCTCAGCTCATCAAGGAGAAATATGACCTTTTGGAAGAATACCGTAGCCGCTCCACCGTGGTCAGCGCGACCATCCATAATGTTGAGGTGTTTTCATATGTCGACGACGACGAGACTTTCTATGTGAACTATATGAAGGTGAAGGACGGCGCTGTGGTGCAGTCGCATTCCTTCGAGATGAAACGCAAGCTGGAAGAGACGCCTGATGAGTTGCTCCTCTTAGCTGTTACCGACTTGCGTCAGCAGTTTGGTGACCATGCCCCCGAAATCATCGTTCCGATGAAGTTGGACTATGACATCGAGGAAGTGGAGGTGACTGTCCCGCAACGCGGCGACAAGTTGAAGCTCCTCGACCTCTCGCGCCGCAATGCCATGCAATACAGGATTGACTTGGAGAAACAACATTCTCTAGTTGATCCCGAACGCCACCAGAAAAGGGTTTTGAGCAGTTTGAAAGAGGCCTTGCAGCTTGACGAGGTGCCTAATGTCATCGAGTGTTTCGACAACTCCAACTTCCAAGGTGACTACGCTGTGGCGGGCATGGTGCAGTTTGTGAACGGCAAGCCCAACAAAGCGGGCTACCGCCATTTCAACATCAAGACCGTGGAAGGCCCTGACGACTACGCCTCAATGAAAGAAGTGGTGCGTCGCCGCTATTCAAGGTTGATTGAGGAGGACAAGCCTTTGCCTAACCTCATCATCACCGATGGTGGCAAAGGTCAAATGGAGGTGGTGCGTCAGGTGATACAAGACGAGTTGCACGTCGACATCCCCATTGCCGGCTTGGCCAAGGATGACCGTCACCGCACGAATGAATTGCTTTTTGGTTTTCCTCCACGTGTAGTGGGTTTGAAGCCCAATTCAGAGGTGTTCCGTCTGCTGGCGCATATCCAGGACGAGGTGCACCGGTTCGCCATCACTTTCCATAGGAAGAAGTTTGAGAAAGGTTTCATGCATTCCGAGTTGGCCGAGATTAAGGGAATAGGAAAGAAGACGGCTGAGAAGCTATTGCTGGTACTGAAGTCAGTGAAAGGCATCAAAGAGGCTTCGTTGGAGCGGCTTACTGAGATTGTTGGCCCCACCAAAGCGAGGATGGTTTACGAGCACTTTAAATAAAAAAAGCCAGCATTACGCTGGCTTTTCGTTTCACCTTTCTTCAAGTGTTTACTGCAGCTTGAAGAACACTGGGATTTGATAAGACACACGCACGGCCTTACCACGCTGCTTGCCTGGTTTCCATTTCGGTAAGGACTTGATAACGCGCATGGCTTCTTCGTCGCAGCCGCCGCCAATACCACGGAGCAGCTTCACGTTGGAGATGGAACCATCGGGTTCGACAACGAAGCCGACGAACACACGGCCCTGAATGCCAGTTTCACGGGCTATCTGAGGATACTTGATGTTTTTGGCAACAAACTCCATCAGTTTTCCTTCACCGCCAGGGAATGAAGGCATCTCTTCCACGATTTGGAAGATTTCCTGTTCTACGACTTCTTCTTCCACGACTTCGGGAGCGACGTACTCTTCGATAACTTCGTTCTGCTCCACTTCAGCGTTGATGTTGAGGTCTTCAGTCTCTACATCGTCCTGCACGATTTCGAGTTGGGTGGTCTGCTTGGGCACTTCCACAGGCTGTGGCTTTTGCTCCTCTTGTTTGGTGATTTCCACCATTTCTTCGTCCAACACGACCTCGCGATTGAGCAAGCTCTCGTCAATTTCGCGCTTGTCGTAGCTCTTGTGCTCAAAAGCCAACCAAGCGATGAGCAAGCTGATGATCATACCTATTTGTATGAACATCAATTTCTTGTTCTCAAGATTAGCTTTAGGTGATTTTTTTTCTTCCATGGTTGTTATGTTTTTAAATTCTACTTTCCAATTGACGTTGCGAAAGTAGTAATTATTTGCTTATAAAACGCAATTAAATTGAATTTTATTTTTTGCGGCGAAAAAAAAGATAAAAAACTAATACTCCAATACCTGTTCCGATGATGTCAGCGAGAAAATCGAACCAGTCGCCACTGCGCTTGGGTATAAAATATTCCTGCATCAATTCGGTCATACTTCCGTAAATTATACTGATGATCACAGTTAGGATAATGGCTTTTCTTCTGTATACTAAACCGTTGGAAACATATTGTTTACGATATCCCCAAAGGCATGTATAAGCGAATCCAGCATACATGAATATGTGAACCACTTTGTCAATGCCTATGGCTGGCTTGACGCGGGGAAACAAAGACCCCGGGAGTCCAGTCAGAATCAGGATTATGATTCCACACAAGATTCCCGGGATACTATTTCTGGTCAGTCGTTCCAAATGATTAACCGATCTTAGCTTCGTAAGCAGCGGCATCAAGGAGACCGTCAAGCTCGGTGACGTTGTTCACTTTAATCTTGATGATCCAAGCCTCACCGTAAGGATCGGTGTTGACGAGTTTGGCGTTTTCTTCGTCAGCGAGGGCTTCGTTGACTTCGAGGATTTCGCCTGCAACGGGCATGAGCAGTTCGGCGGTGGTCTTCACGGCTTCGATGGCGCCGAATTCCTCTTGGGCGTCAAGGGTCTCGCCGACGATGTCGGGGTCAACATCAACGAAGGTGATGTCGCCAAGTTCGTGTTGTGCGTAATCGGTAATGCCGACGTAGGCTTCTTCGCCTTCGAGGCGGATCCATTCGTCGTCGTTGGTGTACTTCAGATTTGCTGGAATATTCATTTGTTGTATGTTTTAAAGTGTTTATTTTGGCTGCGAAATTACATATTTTAGTGGCTCATTCTGCACTTTATTGAAAATTTTATTGCGCTAAGCTGAGTCTGAGGGTGATGCCACCATAGGTGGTGGAGTTCCTGAAGGTGTTGGCCACCTCAGGAATCGTAAGGTCATATTTGAAGAAGGCTTGTGCGGCCAAGCGTTGGCTAAAGTTATAGTCGGCTGTGAGATAGAAGTTGATCTTGTTTTGTCCTGCCGACACTTGATTGTTGTTTTCGTCGATGCGACGCAAGATGGTGATGTCTCTCTTGAAACCGATGTCGAGTTTCATCACGAGATCGTTTTTGATGGTCTGAGCCTTGCCGTTACCACCGATGGGCGTGATGTTGAACGAAAGGTTCTTGATGCGATAGCCGCCTCCAACAACAATTTCGCGTCCGTTTACCTCGGTGAGTTGGTTGTTGGCGAAACTTAGGGTCAGCGTCCTCGATTTCTTGAATTGCAGGTTGAGCGTCATTGAGTTTTGCAGCCCGAGGTCAACGCCAATCAAAGGAGTGAATTGTTCGTTGAGGACGATTTGCGAGATGTCATACTTAGGTATGATGAGGTCAGAGTTTTCAAAGGTCTGGACGCTGTTGTTTTCATTGTAATACACGTTGGTTGCCCATGAGTTGATGGCATAGTTCGATTTGTAGCCGTGTGTGATGCTTACGGTCTTGAAGATTTTGCTGATGGATGGGATGTTGGTCAGCCCGTTGTAAGTGAGCGTCCAGTTGGGCAGCGGGATGAGCGGGAAGGGATTGAGACTGATGGTGTTGGCATCCTTACCTGTATAGGCTGCAATGAAGGAGTAGAGCAGTACATCCATCGAACTGGAACCATAACCTTTCGGGAAGTAGTCGCCTGCGATGCTGTCGAAGGTGAATTCGTTCACTTGCTCAATCCATTGGGGATTGTTGCGTGCAATGCGTTCGGCGATGATCTTTCGGTTCTCCATCAGGTTGTCGAACAAACGCGATGAGGTGGAGTCGGAACTGACGAAAGCGGTACCAGCCATAAAATAACTCATGCTGAAGTTACCGTTGTTGGTCGGGGTGAAGATGTCGAAGTTGTTGGTGTCCCAATTGTAGCGGAAATAATGCTGTAAGTTTTCGGCATAGCTGCGGTTACCGGTGAAGTCAATCTTGATGCCAGGCAAAGGCTCGGTATTGACGCGGTAGTTCATGGTCTCCGTCTTGCGGCGGACGTATGGCTCGCTGAGGATGGAGTCGGTGGTGAGCCAGCGCTTGGCGTCTTCAACGTCAATACTGTTGAGTACAGCCTTCTCGTAGATATTGGCATCGCTACCGAAATTGCTGCCGAGTACGAATCCGACACCAGGCGACCAACCTGTAAAGGTATTCATACCGAAATAATCAGTTTTGGGCATGAAGCCAGGCAGTGATTGCCCGTTGTTGATAGAATAGGTGCCCGACACTTTCTTGACGAGGGTGAGGATGCGTAGTGAGTTGTCAAGCACGATTTTGCCGTAGTTCGTCTTGGTCGTGACTTTAGTGGAATCGGCTGGCTGAGCTCCTTCCTCTTTTCCTTTATCGTCTTTGTTCTTCGAGTCTTTTTCCTTTTTGTCTTTTTCCTTGTCTTTCCCTTTACCTTTTTGGTCTTTTTCGTTTCTGCCATCATTGCGTCGCTGTGGCGTGTTCACCTGTTTCAGGTAAGGCACTTTATTGTAAAGCTTGGCAAAGTCGAGGGTGGCGTTGCCTTGTACGTTGCTGGAATTGTCAATAGTGTTACCTAAGCGAGGCTGTATAGACTTCGCAGGTGCGGTCCAGTTGTATGTGCCTTGGTAGTTGGCACTAGCAGTAATCCAGTTGAAAATCGGGATTTTGTTGATAGGCAAGGTATAGCTTGCATTGAAGTTCTGTGTATAACGCGACACGGAACCAAGATTCTTCAGTTCATTCTTGATGGTGTCTTGGTTTTTCTGCCATTTTTCGGGGTCGACGTTGCGATCCACAAAGCCTGCTGGCTCGTAGATGTAGGCTTGAGCTTGAGCCGAATAGTCGAAAGTGAGGGCCTTGGTGAGGTCGTAGCGCAACTGGTAGTTACGAGTCCAGTCCCATTGTTTTGAGTAGGTCGGGATGATGTTGATGATACCACCGCTCTTGTTGCGCATCTCACGCTCCGAATAATAGCGGTACATTTCAGTGTTGAATGTGATGCTCTTGGGCGCATAGTAGAAGTTGATGTCCTTGATAATCTGCAAGGCGGGTTTCGAAGCCCATTTGGCTTTGGCGAAAGGTTCAACGGGTTTGGGATTGCCAGCGTAGTTGTAGCCTAAACCGCCTCGATAGGACTTTATCAAATAAGATTTGATATCGGTGTTTTCTTGGAAAGTTTCATTGTAGGCAAAGGAGAGATTGAAATTCTCAATATCATAGATGTGCACCTTAGGCATGTTGCCACGACCGCTTCCAAGACCTTTGTTGGGGTCTCTTAGGTTTTCTTTTGGTTTGCTCTCTCCTTCTTCTGCATCTTTCTTCTTCTTGGTGACACGTTCTTTTCTGACATTCATGAAGTTGATGTTCTTCTGTTGGGTGTAGTCATGGATAGTGGAAGTGAATTGTGACCGTTCTTCGTCGCTATTCATGGCGGCAAGCGCGTCTTTCAACTTGATGTCAGGGTCGTAGGGGTTATAGAGCGGTGTGATTTTGTTTTGTCCGTAGTCGATGTGCATCGGAATCTTAAGGCCTGTATTTTCAAGGAACTTGCCCAATTCCAGGTCCGTTGCGACGTTGAAAGCCGAATGGGCTTCGAAGGTGTTGCTGGTGATACGGCTGTCCAATGCGCCAAATCCTGCAGAGCTGTATGAGCCGTTGACACTCACACGACCTAAATCGGCAAGGGTGGCTTCCAAACGCCCTGTGGCTGCTATGCCACCGTTACTGCTCAAATCTGTGAGACGCAACTCGTTGACCCATATCACAGCGCTCTTGGGCTGGCCATCATCGACATCGGCAAGGTTTTGCCGTTTTGGATTTCTGATACCAATCATCATGGCTTCTACGTCGCTGATGCTTGGGTTACCAATCACTTTGATGGTATGATAGTAGTCTTTGTTGTCGACCGTGCCTTTCTTGGTCTTTTCCGAATAGATATAGTTGAGGCGCACGTTGCTATTGGGTTGGCTCATGGCTTCGTTGCGCCGTTGCTTCACTTCAACGAGGTCTTCCAATCGGATGTCCAAATTGTTGATTTCAGGCCAAATGGCTTCTTCGTTGGTATAAGGCGTGCCCCAAGGTGTTACTTTTAACGGGACTTCGTATTCATAGTAGTTTTCGGTGAAGTCAGTACCGATACGCATGAAGACGGTGAGGTCTTGGTCGTCAAGCGGCGTATTTTCGTGAGCCGCCTCAGCATGGACGAACATCTTCAGGTATTTGTATTGTCGTAGGTCAAAATCTGCGGTTTTATAGATGGCACGTCCGTCGCCATCAACGAGGTTTTGCACCGTCATTTGTAGCGATTGCTCGTTGATGCGGGTGGTCTGTGTCATACCGATGACACGTTCTTGTTGGATTCCAGGTGGGATGACATAGGGTACAGGCTGACGGCGGCTGTTTTCGTCAACGCTTACGGCAGAGATGTCGAAAGTGGTTTCATTGGAGATGTCGTTGGGTTCATATTCGCCTGGCGCTTGGATGCTCTGCGAATAAGTACGCCATTCGCCTTTCACGAGGTCGAGGGTGGCAAAACGCAACACGATGGGACGTTGGAATTCGGTTAGGAACATACGCATGAAGCGGATGCTAGAATAGTCATCAATGCGGCCAATCACTCTGTCGGGTTGCCTGATGGGGATGCGGAACTGATACCATGTGACACCGCTGATTTGTCCGTTGGGTAAGGTTACGCCGCTCGACTGGAAAATGTCTGCGATATGGTTCTGCCCCACGACCATCTTAGCGGGGTTGAGGTCGATTTCATATTGATAGTAACGCTCCGATTCGCTCAAGGTATTGTCGCCGTTGATATCTTCAGCATTAGGCAGGGTGGAGTTGCTACTCATGTAGCCTTCGGTCTGTTGTATGTCAGCGGGCGAGTTACCGTCGGGACCATTGAAGCTCTTGTAACGGGACAAGATGCTTCTATGAACTTCGTCATTGGGCGAGTCCCAGTCGTTGGAGCGGAAGTAGTGGTAGTTGTCGCCTGAGGGATCGTCATAAGCTTGAGAGTAGGCTGTCGACCCTTCGCCAAAGCGTTCTCTGAGGATGTTTAGGTAGGTACTTTCGAAGAAATTACGTTCGTCCTCATCGCGCAAGCCGTCGTAACCCACGTCTTGATATTGACGGGCTTCCGAGGAATTGTTGAAAGTTCCGACAAGGTCTTGCAAGGTGGGCACTCGACCCCAAATGGTGGTGTCGACATTCTCCACTGTCGATGTGGCAGGCAAACCGTTTTCGTAGAACTTGCGGCCGTCGCGAAGGATGTCCTCCGAAACGTCGCCCAGGTTGATGTAAAGTTTTCCAGGGTTTTCGGCAAAATCTTCATCGGCGAAAGGATCCATCAGCCAAAACTCGATGTATTCAATGTTGGTGGCTTCAAAGTCGGTCGACTCCATCTTGCGCATGATACCACCCCAACGGCTCTTGGGGTCTTTGAGCTTGCCGTCTTCGGTGATACCAGCGGAGTAGGGCGTGGGGTCAACGTCATAGTTGTAAGGGCCACGCTCTTCGGGGTAGTATGCCAGGTTGAGGACCGAGATGTTGGTTTGCGTGCCAGTTTCAATGTCTTTGTTGGGGAAAAGCTCGGTCTCAAGTACTTGACGGACAGAGTTTTTCGAAAGTTCTTCGTTGTCAACGTTGCTGGGACGGTAGCTGTAGTTGCGGTCGTAAAATACTGAGTTGTCGATGACGTACCATGACAGTCTGGCACGATTCTTACCGTAGTTAAGGCCAGTGTTGGCCGCCGCCTCGGGGAAGAGATCTGTTTGGTTTTGCGGTGTGCTGGCCATAAACCAAAGGGTGGGCAGACGCAGGTCGATAGTCGACTTGGCGCCTTCAAAGTCGTCAATATAGGAGGTGCCTGGCTCGCTAGCTGATTTGGATAGGCCTGGGATAAAGCGGGCGAATTCACCATCTACGTTGATACGCGAAGGCGCCTTGGTACTGATACCTGGCAAGGCGTTGATAAAAGTTGTCAGCCAACGGGCATCGGTATGGTAGCTGATGTCGGCACCATAGATGGTGTTGGCGATGGCTTCTTCCCCATAGTTGATTTTCTGGGTATACGATTTCTCGCCCAAATAAAGTATGGTGGCTCCAGCATGGAAGTCTTGATTGAACTCATGCTCGACACGGGTGCCAAGGAAGGTTTTTCGAATGGCACTGAAGCCAGAGTTCGACTCCAACGAGATGTTGATGGGCGTTCCCGAGTTGAGGATGCCTTCGTTGAGGATGGTGACACGGCCCAAAGTGTAGTCAACGGTATAATCAACGTTCTCAACGAGTTGTACACCACCAGCCGTAACGTTTACCGAGCCTTGAGCCACATTCATGGCATTGAGACTGATTTCGCTGCCTGACTGCGACGAGTAATAGCCTTTTAAGCTGAACTTGTTCTTCTCTGAATACTGCTCAGCGGAGGTCTTCGTCATCGTATAAAGAGAGTCATAGGCGTATTTATTGGCCAAGTCTGGCTCGTCGGGAAAAATCTTGTTGTGGATGTGTTTGCCGAATGGCTCCAACACAGGGAAGAAGATGCGGCCGTTTGACGAGTTGATGGTACCGCCTTGCGTTGCGGCATAATCCAAGAAGTCGAACACACCATCACCGCCTGCAATGGGGTTGTTTTGTGTGGTTAGGTTGTCCAAGCCCATCAGGTTGAGCAATGCGACGCCTTTCACCGAGCCTTCGGTGAAATAGCCGTAAGGGGTGCTGTTGGAATTGCCGTTGTAGAAGATGTTCAGCATGAAATCTTGCGATCCCACTTGGTAAGCTCTGATGTTGTAGACGTTCTTCATCATCAGGTTCCAGATGGGCATCTTGGTATTAACGGTCGTGCCTTTCAACAATTTGGTCACCAATACTTTAGGTGTGTTGATGCCTTGGTCGGAGAATTCACCGACTTGGTAGACCTCGTCGGAACCCACGATAGTGTATTGGTAGGCGACGGCCAAGGTTTGGTTGGCATTGAGGCTGACATTCAAGGAGATGAATCCCAACTTGGAGTTGAGAGAGTATTCCGTGCTGCTCAGGCGGCGGGCATTTTCCACTTTCTCGAAGTCACGTCCTGAGACCATGTATCCCGAACGGCCGATACGCATGGGGTCGTTGCTCATGTAGTTGGTCACTGTACTGATGCCGCGGATTTGGGTCGTGTCCATGCGGGTGACCAGGTTGTTGGCTGCATTGCGCGGATATATCTTACTGTTGGTCGAAGTGATTTCAGGGTTATAAATCCAATCTTCTTTGCCTTCACCTAAGTCGTTCAATGCAAGAATGTTACGTGTGTTCTGAGTTGAGGTGTTGGTATTGGTGATCCACACTTCGATTTTGGTGATGTTGATGCTTGATGTGACGGTAGGCAAGGTGGAGAGGGCAGTCTCGTATTGGTCGCGGAAGTATTGGCTGAGGAAGAAGTGGCGGTTTTCTTCGTAGTCCAAACAGCTGAGTTCAAACTCGTTGGTCTGGGCACCGCCTTGCACTGTGATGTTTTGCGATTCGCTCTCTTGGTATGAGACGATGGACGAAATGGTGGTCTTGCCGAACTTCAGTTTGCTCTTTACACCAAACAACTGTTGCGTACCCGTGATGAGGGTGCTGTTGAGAGGGAAGCTGACATTACCGGCTTCCAGGAGTTGGATGATTTCGTCTTCCTTGCCTTGGTATTTCAGGGCGAGCTTGTCTTGAAAGTTGAAGGTCGCCTTGGTGTTCTTGTTGATGTTGAAGTTGATCTTGTCACCGATTTTGGCCATCACGTTGAGTTGGATGTCCTGCTCAAAGACAAAGTCGTTGTGGCGTTTGCGGCGTTCGGTCATCGAGGGGTCGTCACGGAAGCTGTGCTTGAAGCCGAAGGTGAGATCAACGGAGCCTTGAGGACGGATATCTATGGTGTTGCTGCCGAAGATGGTCTCGAAGGCCTTACCGCCGATGAACATGGGCGGGATGATGGAACTGCCGTTGGTGGTCGAACGCGAGTTCTGGCTGCGACGTTCCTTCCAGTATTCTTGTATGCCTTGACGGCTCTTGTACTCAAAGTATTCATCTTGGGTAAGGGTGGCGGGGGTGTCGTAATAGAACTGGCCAATGCGGCGCTTGAAAGTGTATTGTCCAGTCAGGGGATCGTAGATGATTTCAGTCTCGAAGTTGTCGGGGTCGTTAAGGTAGAAAGGTGATTTATTGTTGAGGTCTTGCAAAGGGTTGCCCGTGTTGACCGGGATGGGATAGATCATCTTGTTTGTGTCGGGCTCGACGGTGTAAGGGTTGGGGTAGAAAATGTCATATACACCGGCTGAAGCTGTTCGGGCAAAGAATAGCGCAAACAACATGGGGAGCAGGATGGGAAGGATATGTCGTTTCATATGATTTGACTCAGAATGCGGGGCCTTCGACGGGCTCAGGCACCCTTCACTTCTGAAAAAGCAAAGGTCCCTGAGCTTGTCGAAGGGCCGTTTATATATGTTGGCTTTTATCATCTACCAAATTGATTTACAAAATTTTAAGTGCTTCTTTAATCAGCGTTTCGACATTGGCGTCGGGCATTTGTTTCAGCAGGCGGTCGAGCGCCTTGTCGACGGCAGCTTTGCTGAAGCCCAATATCGTCAATGCTGATAACGCTTCAGACTTGATTGTATTGTTTGCCACAGCGAATATTTCGGTCGGGAAGTCGTTTTTCTTGAGTTTGTCTTTCAGGTCGATGACGATGCGTTGGGCAGTCTTGGCGCCGATGCCTTTCACGGCTTGTATGGTCTTCACGTCGTCGTTGGCGATGGCATTGCTCAACTCGTTGACGGTCAATGAGCTGAGGATAAGCCTTGCTGTGTTGCAGCCCACACCCGACACGGAGATAAGCAGTTCGAAGAGGTCGCGTTCCTTGGCCGAGTAGAAGCCGAAGAGATTGTGGGCATCTTCAAGGATTTGCTCATGGACATAGAGGCGCACCTCTTCCTTCTCGCCGATGGCGGTGAAGGTGTTGAGCGTGATGTTGATGCAATAGCCAATGCCCTGGTTGTCCAAGACGACGCAGGTGGGCGACTTTTCGGCTACTTTGCCAGTGATATAGGCGTACATTTAGGCGCAGTTTGGATTAAACTGCAAAAATAGGAAAAAAAGGGATAGGGGAGACAATTCATTTAAAATTCTTTGGACGACTTTTCCTATTCCTCCTCCCCCCCGATAAACTTGAAGCCCCAGTTGGTCATCGCCAGCAGATCGGGCACCGTCTCGCCAGCCAGCCTGATACCATGTTTCACCGTCATTCTTGACGAAAACACGCCATAGCCGTCATCAATGAGCGCCAAATCGTTGTCACCCAAAGGAACACCGTTTGAAGGGTCGTTGAAATAGATGTAATGAGACAAGTCCTCGCCGCCTGCGTCAATGGTGACTTCAATGGGATAGTCTGTGATCAACCGGCGCACGCCTGAAACCGTGTCGCCACCGACAAACTCTTTCAAATGCGCATAAAACTCTTCGGGGCGATAGTGAAACATATAGCACTCGTTCATCATCTGATAGGTCAAGTTGCTCTCATAATAATAACCTTTGTCCCAGATCATGGTGCGCGGCACCGAGTCGGCATCGGGTGTCCGCTGTTCCAAATAGGTGAAGGCGATGGTCACATGGTAGATGCCCGCGTTCGGGGCAGGACGGAACAGGAAAAACTGACTCTTCCCGAAATACTCTTTCGAGAAATTCATTCCCAAGCTTTGCACATCAAAGCGGTTGCTGCCCACCATCTTGGTCTCGGAGACCAATGTGCGGTCGGGAAGGATGATGCTTAATCTATAGCTGTAGTTTTTGTTGTTCCCATTCATACCTAATTTCTCTGTCGTGTAATACAGCTTTTGGTCGGGCGAATGGAATATGCCTTGCTCCTTGTTGTGGATAGTAATGGTGTCGAACACGATTTCGCGTATGGAGTCGCCGTTGCAATACTCGATCATGCGGACATCCAGCTTGCCCGGATAGTTGCTCGAGTCGGGGTTGGCAGCTACCTGATAGGCATCGCCTCGCACATAAAAAGTGCGGTTGATCTTGATGAAATTGGTGTCGGCATTGGGGTCGAGGAGGCCATAGATGATGGGCTTCTCCTCATATTTTGCGTAAAGGTCGATGTCGGTCGAGCAGGCGAAAAGCAGCGCAGCGAGTGGCAAGCAAAGGATGATGTAAAGTCTTTTCATGGCATTTTTTTTGGGGGGTTAATGACGCTGCAATAATACAAATAATTCCGTTTCAAACAAAATTCTTCTGCTTTAATTGAATTTTTTTTTTTGTTTGTTTACCGAAGTTCACTCGTTCCACACTCGTTCCGGCGAATTTGCAATCCGCCGGCTTTGAGTTGGGGATTTGCAATCCCCTTCATCACCCTTGTCCGAATAGATCTCTCATTGCTGCATAATTATAAAAAAAACACAGATTCCACGGATTTTACGGAAAAAAGCATCCGTATCTATCCGCGAAATCCGTGTTCGAGATACAAAAAAAGAGGACTTTTCAGCCCTCTTTTTCATTGAATTAGAGTTTCTCAATTACTCGGCAGGAGTCTCAGCAGGAGTCTCGGCGGGAGCATCGTGCTTGCAGCAGCCCTTTTCTTCACCACCGCAGCCTTCGAGGCGCTTCAAGACGAGGTCCTTCTGCTCGTCAACGGTCATGTTGGCGAAGTTGGCCCAAGCTTCTTTCATCTCAGCGCACTTCTTTTCGCACTCAGCCTTGGCTTCTTCGGTCATTTCGGCCATCTCTTTGGCGCAACCTTCACCGGCGGCTTTCATCTCTTCCATCTTGGCATCCATTTCAGCAAAGACGGCGCAGGCCTTGTTGTTCAGCTCTGCCTTGGCCTCATCGGTCATCTCGTCCCACTTGGCATACTCTTCTTTCAGAGCGTGCATGGGGCAATCATGCTTTTCTTCAACGACTTCGGTCTTCTCTTCTTGAACGGGTTCAGCAGGCTGGACGGGTTCCTTGGGAGTGTTGTTGCAGGCCACCATGAAGAGGCAGGCCAGTCCGAGTGTAAGAACTAATTTCTTCATTTTTAGTGAGTTTTAAATGTTGTTTAATGTTGTTTTCTGTTTTTGAGCGCGCAAAAGTACAAATAATTTCAATAGCCTCTAAAAAAATGTTGTTTTTTGTGAAAAATAATTCTTTGATATGTAGTTGTTTATTTGATGGGGAATGCCTAATTTTGCAGCCTTATTTGTTGACAAGCGCAATGCTTTATTTGTTTCTGCAAAGTGCTGAAAAACACAATGAATAGCGATTTGACAATATATCAACCATCTGATGAATCCATTGTTGTCTATAAAAGTAACGATGGTATAGTTCAACTGGAGGTACAGTTGGCTAATGAGACTGTGTGGTTGACACTTAACCAACTCGCTATGCTGTTTGATAGGGACAAGTCGGTCATATCTCGCCATTTGCGAAATATTTATGCTGAAGGTGAGCTTACGAGAGAGGCAACTGTTGCAAAAAATGCAACGGTTCAAGATGAGAGTGGTCGAATGGTTGTGAGGCAAATTGAATATTATAACCTAGATGTCATTATTTCGATAGGCTATCGCGTGAAAAGTCTTCGTGGGACACAATTTCGGCAATGGGCAAACAAGGTGCTGAAAGAGTATCTTTTGCGAGGCTACAGTGTCAACCAGCATTTAATGTATGTAGAACAGCGCATTGACCATCAACTGCAAGAACATACGGTGCAAATACAAGAGTTGCAGGACAAGGTTGATTTCTTTGTGCGCACATCGTTACCCCCAAAAGAAGGTGTGTTCTACAATGGGCAGATATTCGATGCATACGTTTTTGCAACAGATTTGATAAAGTCTGCGAAGAAGAGTATCACGCTTATCGACAACTACATTGACGAGTCGGTGTTGCTGATGTTAGCTAAACGTAATGATGGCGTAACTGCAAAAATCATCACACGAAGCATTTCCGACCCACTTAAACTTGACCTTGATAAACACAACAAGCAGTATCTGCCGATTGATATTCAAGAGTCGGACAGATACCATGACCGTTTCCTCATCATTGATGAAGACGTTTACCATCTTGGAGCATCTATGAAAGACCTTGGAAAGAAGCTGTTTGCTTTTTCCAAGATGGAGATACCTTCGAAAATACTATTTCAGTAAACTAATATTTAACTAATTCATAAACATTTAAAAAAGTATTATGGCAGAAAAAAAGTTTTTGACATGCGACGGTAACCAGGCTGCGGCCCATGTTGCCTACATGTTCAGTGAAGTGGCCGCCATTTATCCTATCACTCCGTCGTCGCCGATGGCCGAGTATATCGATG
>JAEEGJ010014305.1_pt1 | contig 18876 bp, 10 predicted proteins | sample 8958761 | NCBI WGS metagenome assembly JAEEGJ01 (sample SAMN16246546, study PRJNA631951) | gut metagenome | biome: gut microbiome; feature: rumen; material: RS-attached | host: Bos | place: Iran: Karaj | collected 2018-10
CAAAGTGGTGATGACCATTACGCCCGCGAACGGAGCCAGGATCATGCCGACCACAGAGGTCATCAGCATCATGGGAACGAATACCACCACATTGGTCAGCGCGCTGGCCGCCACAGCGTTGACGACACCGCCCGCGCCTTTCGCGGCAGAGGTCTTACGGTCTTGTCCTTCGGAAAGCTGTTTGTAAATGTTTTCAATGACGACGATGGAATTGGCCACCAGCACACCCACGGAGGAACCGATGGACATCAGTGTCACAAGGTCGATCGTGTAGTTCATTGCCCGCATCAGCGTAAAGGAGACAATGACCGAGACCGGCATCGTGATGGAAACGATGAACGTCGCGCGTATCTCATGCAGAAACAGGAACAGCAGTGCCGCCGTCAGCAGGATACCCAGTCCGACACTGGTCCAGGCATCCGACACAGCCGATGTGATGAATTCGCCTGTGTCCTTGTGCCAGTGCAGTTCCATGCCGCCCGGCAGCTGGTGATTGTCGTTGATCTCGTCAAAGCGCTGACGAATGCGTTTGATGGTTTCTACGGCGTTGGCCTCACCCTTCTTGACGACTTCCATGCAGATGCCCGGCTTGTCATTCAGATACGCTTCCTGGCGGATCTCTTTGCTGCGAAGCTCGATCGTCGCTACATCGCCCAGGTAGATGCGAGTTCCAGCATGATTGCCGATCTCCAGTTCCTTCAGAGCGTTGATGTCCCGGAATTCCGCGTCATAAGTGATGCTGTATTCCTGTTTGCCTTCCTTGACATGGCCCGCCGGCATTTTGCGGTTGTTGGCAGAAATGCGCTGGATGATCTCGCCCACGGTCAGACCCGATTCCGTAAGCTTGTCCTGTGAAAGCAGCACATGAAGCTGCATCTCGTTGCCGCCGTGGACACGCACCGCCGAAACACCCGGAATGCTGGCAAAGCGGTCGGAGAGCTTGTCGTCCACATAATCGTAAAGCTCGTCCATCGTGCGTTCCCCGGTCAGGTAGAGAATGACGACCGGCAGCGCGTTGACATCGAATTTATCCAGGATCGGTGTTTCTACTTCGTCGGGGAAATCCTCCATGATCATGTTGATCTTCTCGCGCACGTTATGGAGCGCCAGATTGATATCCACTCCCAGATGGAACTCCAGCGACATGGCGCAGATATTTTCCATGCAGACCGAAGTCGTATGCTTCAGACCGTCCAGCGAAGCGATCGCGTCCTCGATCCGTCGGGCGACTTCCACCTCGATCTCCTCCGGTGTGGCACCGGGATAGATCGTCGAGATCTGGACGTAGGGGATGTCGGTTTTGGGAACCAGATCGATGCCGATCTTGAAGAATGAACTGATACCGATCACCACCATCGTGATGATCAGACAGCTCAGCGCGATCGGCCGTTTAATGGAAATTTCAGGCAGAGACATAGTATGTTTTGATACGGCGGAAAATTATTTTTCGATAACGGTCAGCGGGTCTTTTTCGTTCACAAAGTATTGACCGGACACGACGAACTCTTTATCCAGAACGGATTCGATATTGCGGATCTCAATGAAACCGCCGGTGCTGAGGCCGGGCTCCACATCGAAGCGCGCCGCCTGTCCCTGGTCGGAATAATAAGCGATATAGCGGTTGCCGCTGCGCAGCATCACCGCTTCCTCTGGCAGACCGTAGGCCTCATGCTCATCCAGGATGATATCCACATTGCAGAGCAGACCGCTGGTGATTTTTGTTTTAGGCGGCAGCTCCGCTTTGATCTCAAAAGTACGGCTCTTTTCTTCGATGCTGGGCGAGCGGTAAGTGACAACGGCCTCGATATCCTCGCCATTTGTGTGGATGCGGACCTTGCTTTTGCCGGGCTGGATATCTTCGTAGTGCAGACTGCTGATCAGACAGGAGAGTTCCAGCAGATCGGGATTCTCCATGCGGAGGATGGGCGTTCTGAAACCGCTGCCGGGATATTCACCTTGTTCTTTGAATTTGTGGGTGATGACCCCGTCAAAGGGAGCGATCCCCTTGGAATCCCTCAAATTTTTTTCAGCGACCATCTTTGCGGTCTGTTTCACGCTCAGCTGGGCGTTCATGTAGTTCAGCAGCTCCTGATCGCGTGTAACGACGTGGGCGGCCTTGTGGGCATTCACTTCTGCCTTTTCATAGCTGTCGTTGGAGATCACTTCCTGTTCCAGCAGGGTCTTCGCGCGGTCGTAATCCGTCTGGGCTTTTTCCATTTCCTTTTTGGATATTTCCAGCTGGGCGCTCATCGCCTCCACGGATTTCTGAGCCAGATCCACTTCGCCCTGCGACATCACAAAACGGTTTTCCAGATTCAGCTTGTCTATCTGAAAAAGCAGATCGCCTTTCTTGACCGTGTCGCCTTCCTTCACGGCCAGCAGCTCCAGCACGCCGTCCATCTTTGCTCCCAGGATGGCTTTCTCCACGGGCTGGATGATCCCCTGCACATGGATGCTGTTTTGAAAGAGATGCTTGCTTGGTTTGGCCAGAGTGACTCCGACTTTGTATTCGGCGCTTTGCTCTGTTTTCTTGCCGCATCCGCCGGTCAGGATCAATGAACCAATAATGAGAGAATAAAAAAATAAAAAATGAGATCTGTTTTTCATATTAGAGGAGCCCCGCTCCAAAGAGAGCGTTTTGTGTGACTTGATGCTGAAGCCGATGGTAAAACGAAGTGTTGATGTTTTGAGTCGTCTCGCTGAAAGTCAGAGATGTCAGGTTGGTCGCGAAAATGATGGGCGGACTGATGATGTTCAGGAACCATCCCTGCGCGCTCAGTCTGTCTTCATTGCCCGTGATCCGCTGATAGACCTGGATGAACACATCGCGAATGGGATACAAAGTCTTGCTGATGATTTGATCCTTCATACTGCCCAGGGTGACCACCGCACGCAGACTGATCACATTGACCCACAGCGGCTGACCTTCGGACAACAGCTGCCGGAAGAATTGATCGATCAATTCCCTCACCAGCTGCCGCTGGCCGTCCTTGGTCTCAAAGAGATGACTGTTCTCCAGGGGGTATTCAGCCACACTCTGGGGACGGCTGTCCTTCATTACATAATCTATCACCGACTGGATAAAGTTTTCCTTGCCTCCAAAGTGATAGCTGATGGCGTTGACCTTGACCCCGGCCCGACGGGTAATATCCCGTACCGAGACCGCGTCAAAACCATACTGCGCGAAAAGCTCTCCTCCGGCCTGGATGAGAGCCATTTGCGTATCTTTTGAAACTTTATAAGCGCCCATAAATTGTAACATTTGTTACAAAAACAGAGCTAATATAGAACTTTTGTTATTTTTTGTCAAGCCCCCGGTAAATATATTGTCTTGTTTCATGTTTTTAGTTGTCCAAAAGGGGGGATAAAGATAGACTGTACGACATGTTTGGACACACAAGGTTTCTAACTGGAATCACGGCCTTTGCAATGGCTGTGGGAGCCGTTTCAGCCCTGAGTAATGACGCTCAGGGGCAGGAAGCGCGTCTGCTCCGGTTCCCGGCAATCCACGGGGATCAAATCGTTTTTTCTTATTCAGGTGATCTTTATACAGTCAGTGCCCAGGGAGGCATTGCACGGCGCATTACATCTGACGTGGGGTATGAGATCTTTCCCAAGTTTTCCCCGGACGGGAAGACGATCGCTTTCACCGGCCAATATGACGGCAACAGCGAGGTTTATCTGATCCCGGCAGCCGGCGGAGAGCCTCAAAGGATCAGCTGGACTCCGACACTGGGCCGTGATGATGTATCCGACCGCATGGGCCCCAATAACATCGTGATGGGATGGAAGGGGAACGAGGGCGTGATCTTCCGTTCCCGCGGGCTGGAGTTCAATGACTGGAAAGGCCGCCTGTTAGTGGCTCCCGTTGACGGCAGTATGCCGGATCAGCTGCCCTTCTCCAGAGGCGCTTGGTGTTCGCTTTCGCCGGACGGCAAGAAGATAGCCTATAACCGGGTCTTCCGCGAGTTCCGTACATGGAAGCGCTACCGCGGCGGTCAGGCCGATGATGTCTGGGTCTATGATTTTGAGAGCGGCAACACGGAGAACGTCACCCAGAACCCGGCTCAGGATATCTTCCCGATGTGGCACGGCGACAAGATCTATTTCGTGTCCGACCGCGATGAGAACAAGCGGATGAACGTGTACTGCTACGACCTGCAGAGCAAGGAAACGAAGAAGCTGACGGATTTTACGGAGTATGATGTGAAGTATCCGTCCCTGGGCGACAAGGCGATCGTCTTCGAGAACGGCGGTTTTGTTTACAAGATGCTCCTGGATGTGGATAACCCGAAAGCCGAAAAGGTGGAAATCACTTTGGCAGAGGATCATTCACAGAGACGCACCCGTATCGAGAGCGTTGTGAATTATTTGAGAGAGTACGGCGTTTCCCCGGACGGGAACCGTGCCTTGTTTGTCGCGCGTGGTGATGTTTTCACTGTTCCGGCCAAGTACGGCGAGACCCGCAATCTGACCCAGAGCCCCGGTGCGCATGACCGTAACGCGATCTGGTCTCCGGACGGCAAGTGGATCGCCTATATCAGTGACCGTACCGGTGAGGACGAGATTTGGGTGCAGGCTCAGGACGGCAAAACGCCCGCCCGTCAGGTGACCCAGAACGGCATGGTCTATAAATATGCGCCGCAGTGGTCACCGGACAGCACCAAGATCGCCTGGAGCGACCGCACGCAGAAGCTCTATTACACGGAAGTGGAGAGCGGCAAGACGGTGCAGGTGGCTTACTCGCCGAAATGGGAGATCACGCAGTTCGACTGGTCGCCGGATTCCAAGTGGATCGCCTGGGCGCATCCCGAAGAGGAAGACCTGAACCGCATTTATGTTTATTCTTTGGAAACAGCGGTTTCCGCGCCGGTAACGGACGGCTGGTATCACAGCAGCACACCTGTTTTCAGCAAGGACGGCAAGTATCTGTTCTTTGTGTCGGCGCGTGATTTCAGTCCGGTCAGCAGTGAGACGGAGTTCAACTACGCGTATTTCGATATGGAACGCATTTACCTGGTCACATTGGCAGCGGATACGGAATCGCCTTTCAAACCGAAGAGCGATGAGGTCATCATAGAAAAAACCGAACCGGCCAAGGATGAAAAAGACGCCAAGAAAGATGAAGTCAAAGAAGTGACGGTGAAGATCGACGTTGACGGCATCATTGACCGCATCGCGATATTGCCCGGCGCGCCCGGTTCCTACTACGGCCTGACCAGCCAGGGTGATAAATTGTTCTACATGAGAACCAGCCGCAAAGAGAGCGGTTCCACTCTGTACAGCTACGACTTGAAGGAACGCAAAGAGAACAAACTGGGTACCGTGAGCGGTTACCAGATCAGCGCCAACGGCAAGAAGATGCTGGTCCATTCCGGCAAAGATTACGCCATCATGGATGCTTCCGCCGGCAAGGTGGAAATGAAAGACGCGCTGAACCTGAGCGGTCTGAAGATGACAGTGGATCGTCAGCAGGAATGGCGGCAGATCTTTAATGAATGCTGGCGTCAGATGCGCGACTTTATGTACGATCCCAATCTGCACGGTGTGGATTGGAAGCTGATGCGCGAACGCTATTCCAAACTGCTGGACAGCGTGAACGTCCGTCAGGATCTGACCTACATCATCGGTGAGATGATCGGCGAACTCAATATCGGTCACGCCTATGTGGGCGACGGCGATTATGCCAAGCCAAACCGGGTCCCGGTGGGTCTGCTGGGCGCGGATATCGTGAAGGATAAAGAGACCGGAGTCTATCAGATCAAGAAGATCTATCGCGGTCAAAACTGGGCACCGAATACCCGTTCGCCTCTGACCGAGATCGGCGTCAATGCCAAGGAAGGGGATTATATTCTGGCGGTGAACGGCAAGTGCGCCAAAGAGATCAAGAATATCTATGAAGCGCTGAACGACACAGCCGGTTCACAGGTGACACTGGTCCTGAACTCCACACCGCAGTCCGAAGGCAGCCGCGAAGTCGTGGTGGTGCCGGTCGCGGATGAACAGGATCTGCGCTACTATAACTGGGTAGAGAAGAATATCGAGAAGGTGAACAAAGCCACCGGCGGCCGTGTGGGTTATATCCATATTCCCGACATGGGCGTTCCGGGTATGAATGAGTTTGTCAAACACTTCTATCCGCAGCTGACCAAGGAAGCTCTCATCATTGACGTGCGCGGCAACGGCGGCGGCAATATTTCTCCGCAGGTCATGGAACGTCTTTTACGTGATTCAGTCATGATCAAGATCGTCCGCAATACGATCCCCGGCTGGGAACCCGGTATGCAGATAGGACCGAAAGTCTGCCTGATGGATGAGTTTTCCGCGTCTGATGGAGATATTTTCTCCTTCCGGTTCAGACATTACAAGCTGGGACCGCTGATCGGTAAACGCTCCTGGGGTGGTGTTGTGGGTATCCGCGGCAGTCTGCCTCTGGTGGACGGCGGTATGCTCCGCAGACCGGAATTCGCGAAATACAGTCTGGATGGCAAAGAGTGGGTCATGGAAGGTCATGGCGTGGATCCCGACATTGAGGTGGAAAACGATCCGGCTCGTGAATTCCTGGGCGAGGATGCTCAGCTGAGCCGCGGTATCGTGGAAGCACTCAAAGCACTGGAAACCAGCGCGCGGAAAGTTCCGCCTCCGCCGGCTTATCCGGTCAAGGCCAAGTAAGGCTTTTACAAAATAAAAAAGGCTCGCCGGTATCGTTCCGGCGGGCCTGTTTGAGAAAGGATTTGAACAATGTATTATATTATTGGAAAAGATGGAAAGGAATACGGACCCATTGGAATAGTGGAACTTCAGCAGTGGATCCGTGAGTGCCGTGTTGTTGACGTTACGCTGGTAAAAACGGAAGGCACGGATCAATGGATACCGCTGAAGGATATTCCGGAACTGGCCGGGCTGCTGGGAGGGATGAGTCTTCCTCCTCCGCCTGTCATACCCGCGGCAAAGCAGACATCCGGAGAAAGCGAGCTGGCGTTCTGGGGTTTTTGGATCAGTATGATCAGTCTTTCATGCTGCTGCTTCTGGCCCTGGGGACCCGTTATCAGTGTGATCCTTTGCATCCTGGGTTTGATGGAGATCCACAAGGATCCGGCTCTCAAGGGCAAGGGGATGGCCATCACGGGTATCATTGTCAGTGTGATATTGATCCTCATCTGCGGGATAGGCGGATGCGGAGGAATGCTGAGTTCACAAGCGAATTTTCCGGATGGTTTCCACAAAAATTTTGATAAACACATCGAGTGGAGAATAGGACGCTGAGTCCCTGGAATGTTTCGATGAGACCGCAGGATGATCGAAGCATTCCGTTGATCTGGCATCAATGCGCGGTGATTGCCGGCTGGTGCGCGGTCTGCTCGTTTATCTATATCCTGTGGAGATACGCCCCGGAGGAACATTCATTTTATCCGCGCTGCGGATTCCTGGAAATGACCGGATGGCAGTGCGCCGGCTGCGGAATGCTGAGGGCGACTCACGCGCTGGCGCATGGGGAATGGCTGGAGGCACTGCGCTATAATGTGCTGTGGGTTGCCGCACTGCCGGTGATATTGGGAGTGTGGATTTGGCACAGTGTGGCCGTTTTCCGGGGGAAACCCCGGCAGGTGTGGAACAGCCTGAAAGATCATCCAGGTTATTGTATAGCTGCGGCTTTAATTGCGTTGGGTTATATGATCTTGAGGAATGTGATATCGGGGTTTTAATAAAAATAAAAACATGAAAATATTGATATTGTTTATGAAAAAAGTAATAGCATACGCAATCGTACCACTATTGTTATTTTTTATCTGTGGTTGTAATCATTCAGAAAAAGAGGAATTGATTTCTAACGAAGGAAAAGTTCCTATTTCTTCGGAAGGTGAGCTGATTGTCCAAGGAATGACATTAGATGAAGTGAATAAAATCTTTGGTACTCCTTCAAGGAAGATTCAGAAAGAATCAATGGAGGGTTGCATATATGATATCAGTGTTTATTTCCGAGATAATAAAGTCGTAAAATGGGAATTTAATCATTCTGATTACCAGGATAAGGGGGAATCATCAAAAGAGAATTTACCTAAATTAAACGAAACCCTTAAAATCGGCATGGATTTTGATGAAGTGAATAAACTTATCGGAGGGTCTTCAGTAATAAGTTATGATGAGGAAATGACTCGTTGCTGTAATTATCTTATTCATGTTGTTTTTTTAAATGGAAAAGTTGTAAAGTATGTTGATGCTGAATCTTTGAATAAAGAAATAAAACGAATGAATTTTGCTGAAAAAAGATCATTGCCTCCCAAAAAATACGAATTGATTAAAAAGGGGATGACCTTAGAAGAAGTAAATAAGATTCTGGGTAATCCAGTGGGTAAGAACAAATATAATGGAGCAACTTATTTTTTATATCATCTTTCTGTACCCACGGATGCAAAGAACATTCCTTTAGATAAAATCGGTGAATATGAAGGAACGGTCTATGTCACTGTTGAGGATGAAAAAGTTACAAAATGTGAATTTCTTAGCAGTAGGCCATATTATCCTAATTATAATGATGCACAGGATTCCTCAGATGATCTTGTGAATAGGGTACATGATAGAATTCTTATAGGTAAACTGAAATTCAAAATAGTGCCAGTTTCAAAAAAGAATGAAGAAGTTTTGGAGAATTTTCAGGAAAATGGTATCGCAAGTATAGCAGAAATAGATGGCACTGATTTGCAAAATAATGTATCATTTGAAGCAATGACTTACGACTCAGGAGAATATGAATCTGGCGGCAGAATTATAAGTATTGATATGGATACTAGTACAAGTGCCAGAGTAAATAAATTTCTATCAAAAAATATAGGTGAGAAAGTTTTCATTATTTGTGAAGGAAAGATTATTTGCGATCCCAGAATTGATAGATATGGTTCAGAAAGTTTTGTCTTTCCTGTGAAAGAAAAGGCAGCTGAGTATTTACAGAAGAAGAAACAGCCCATGAATAAGCCTCAAAATTCAAAGTAATGGAATGAGAATCAGATACCATATTTACGGAAAAAGTATAGCAACTTCCAAGAAAAAGTATGGCAACCTTTGAGAAAAATATAGCAACCTCCGGGAAAAGTATAGCAACCTCTGTGAAAAGTATAGCAACCTCGAAAAACGATATAACTCATAGGAATTGAAGAGGTTGATAGTAAAATGTGTTTAGATTGGGAAATGGTTGAAAAATATTGGCTTTTGCTGGAAAACAATTTATAAAATTTACAGAGAAAGAATCAAAATGAAAAAAACAGTATATAGTTTGATTTTTGCGGGTATCCTGCTTTGGGGGAGCTTGGCAAACGCCGCGGATCCGTTGGTGAGCGTGAGCGGTCTGACTTGTGAGCAGAGGACAGATCCGCTGGGAGTGGAAGCGGCATCGCCTGTTTTTGGATGGCAGATCCGCTCCGGTGCTTATGAGGTGAAACAGGAAGCCTGGCAGGTGCAAATATCCGCCAGCCGTGAGAAGCTTTTGACAAACGCGCCGGAATGGGATTCAGGCAAACGCGATTCAGCCGAGCAGATCGGTCAACACCTGGAAGGTTGCGGTTTCCAGCCGGCACGGGAATACTGGTGGCGTGTCAAGGTTTGGACGAGCAAAGGCGAATCCGACTGGAGTGAACCGGCCTTTTTTGTGACCGGCTTGACGGAGTGGGACGCGAAGTGGATCACTCGTCCCTGGCCGCCGGAACACACACTGCCATATTTCAGGAAGACATTCGAGCTGACACAGTCGGCGGAACAGCTGGCACAGGCCACGGCATATATCTGCGGTCTGGGATGCAGTGAGCTTTACATCAACGGAGAGCGTCTGGATGATCGTTTTCTGGATCCGGCGCAGAGCAATTATGAAAACTATGCGCTCTATTCCACGCTGGATATTTTACCGAGGCTTCGAGAAGGATCCAACTGCGTGGGAGTCATGCTGGGTGACGGCTGGTACAACCAGGATCGTGTCTGGGGCAAAGGCCCTTTCAGCTATGGCGAGCCGCTTTTCATCACTCAGCTCGTACTGCGGTATAAGGACGGTTCCACGCAGATCGTGGCCAGTGATGAGGACTGGCATTGGCATGAAGGTCCCGTGCTGGATTCCAATATCTACGCGGGCGAGATCTATGACGCAAACAAAGAAGTCAAAGACTGGTGCAGCGCGGCAGGCTCTTTAGAGGGTTGGGAAAAGGCAGTACTTGCGGAGAATCATCCGCCGCTTCTGATCTCGCAGATGATGGAACCGATGCGCCTAGTCGATGTCAGAAAACCGGTCTGCATCAAGAAGAGCAAGGATGGAAATTGGATCTTTGATTTTGGCGAAAACATCACGGGCATTCCTGAGATCTGCGCAGAGCAGCCCGCGGGAACTCACTGGGTCATGAAAATGAGTGAAGATCTGGATAAAAACGGTGAAATGGATTATACCTCGACCGGTGTTTTCGCGACAGGCTGTGTCCAGAAGGATGAATATATTTTCAAAGGCGAAGGTGTGGAAAAATGGCGGCCGCGTTTCACTTATCACGGTTTTCGTTATTTGGAGCTGAGCGGGTGCGATGTTCAGCCGAAGAGTGAATGGATCATCGCGCATACGATGCACAGCGATGTGAAAGTCCGCGGTCACTTTGAATGCTCCGATCCGCAGATCAACCGTCTGCACAAAATGGCACTGCGCACGATGCTCAATAATTTCCAGGGCATCCCAACAGACTGTCCGCATCGTGAGCGCTGCGGGTGGCTGGGAGATACTCATGCCTATGTCCGCGCGGCAAATTTGAATTTCGGGATGCAGTCGTTCTGGAATAAATATCTGTTCGATATTCATTCCTGCGCGGATAAACAGATCCCGATGGAGATTTTCCATAATCTGGGAAATACGAATTTTTACTTCAGTCCCAAGCCGTCCGGGATCCCCTTCATGATCGCGCCGGGCAAACGTCTCTGCGGAGCGGCCTCGCCGGACTGGGGCACAGCGGTCACACAGCTGCCGTGGTATGGCTATGTCTATTTCGGCGACAAAGAACTGCTGGCACGTTTCTATCCGGATATGAAAAACTGGGTGGATTATATTTCGATCATTGCCGAAGACGGGATCATCACCAAAGGACTGGGCGACTGGTGCCCGCCGGAAGGAAATGAAGCGATAGACTGTCCCATTGCGCTCAGCTCAACAGCGTTCCACTATCTGGATCTGGCGCTCATCACAGAGACGGCCCGGATCCTGGGCTATGAGAAAGATGCCGCTTTTTACAGTAAGCAGCGTGACTTTATAAAGAACAAGATCATTGAAAAATTCTATGACAAGGAAAACGCGACATTCGGCTCACAGACGGCGGACTCGCTGGCGCTGGATATGGGATTTTTCCCGAACGGGGAGGAGTTCAAGATTTCGGATTCCATCGTGAAAAATATCAACGAAAAATACAGCGGCTTTATGCACTGCGGTGTTTTTGGTTTGGCCCGTCTGGGTCACGCGCTGAGCGATTACGGCAACGCGGAGCAAGCCTGGAAGGTTTTCACAAAAACCGGCACTCCCAGCTTCGAGGCGATGTGGAAGATTTGGGACGCGACGACTCTCTGGGAAACGCTGCCCATCTGGGAGAAAGATTATATCGGCAACGCCTCTAAAGATCATCCTATGCAGGCCGGTTATGATGCCTGGTTTTATGAAGCAGTCGCCGGCATTCGCCCCGATGCCGCAGCACCCGGATTCAAGCACATTCGTTTTTGTCCGCAGGTGTGCGACTACCTGGATTGGGCATTTGCCTCCGTGGAGACCGAATATGGGTTGGCATCCATTCGCTGGGAAAAGGGCGAAAAGGGTCTGACCTATCACATCACGGTGCCGCCGAATACGACAGCGTCCGTGGATATTCCGTCCGGAAAACGCGTGAACATGAACGGCAAGACTCTGAACTCACAGCTGACTCAATGCGCGATTGGTTCGGGTGAATATACCTTTGAGATCACACCGGCGGAAGCTGAGAATGCCAAGGATGCATTTGTGGCGTGCTATTATTTCCCCAACTATCATCCCGGCGATGCGCGCAATAACAAATACAAAGGCGAAGGCTGGTCCGAATGGGAAGTGGTCAAAGCCTCCAAGCCCCGCTATGAAGGGCACTATCAGCCGCGTGTTCCGCTTTGGGGATACACGGATGAATCCGATCCCACGGTGATGGCACGGAAGATAGATGCCGCTGCGGATCACGGGATCGACGCTTTCATTTTTGATTGGTACTATTACAATGACGGTCTTTTTCTGGAACGAGGTCTGGAGCAGGGTTTCATGAAAGCACCTAATGCGAATCGTCTGAAATTCGCGCTCATGTGGGCGAACCATGACTGGCTGGACATCCATCCCTGGAAGTACTCGAACCCATGGGAGTGGAAACTGCTTTATCCCGGCAAAGTTACCCCGGAAGCCTTTGACAAGATGTGTGATTATATCATCGAGACCTATTTCAAACATCCGTCCTACTGGCTGATAGAAGGAAAGCCCTATTTCTCCGTTTATGAGCTGTCCAAGCTGATGGAATCATTTGGTTCATTGCAGGCGACCCGCGAAGCGATGGATCGTTTTCGCGCGAAAACAAAAGCGGCCGGATTCCCCGATCTGCATTTGAACGCGGTCGTCTGGGGACAACCTGTCCTGCCGCAGGAAAAAGGTGTCGCTGATCCGGTTCAGCTGATGCGGGATCTGGATTTTGACAGCGTGACTTCTTATGTATGGGTGCATCACGGCGGTCTCAAAGATTTTCCGGCGACCGATTATAATTATGTCAGGGATGAATATATGAAGTACTGGGACAAAGCGGAAAAGGAATACAATATCCCGTATTATCCGAATGTGACGGTCGGCTGGGATGGTTTTCCGCGTTCGCATCCGGATGATCCTTTGCAAGAGTCCAATCCCTTCCAGCGCGCGATGTCGGGCAATACTCCGGAGCGCTTGAAAGAGGTCGTGAAAATGACTCGCGATCGTTTGAAGAAACGTCCGGTCTCAGAGCGTATCTTCAATATCAACTGCTGGAATGAATGGACAGAGGGCAGCTATCTTGAGCCCGATACTCGTTACAAAATGGAGTATCTGGAAGCGGTCAGAGACGGCAAATAGATTCCTATGGCTCCGCAATACCTGCAATATTTGATTCCACTGGGCGCGTTTCTCGTTGGTGCCGCCGTAGTGTACATCGTGACAAAGGCCCACACTGCCAGAGCAGCGGAGGAGGCCGCACGGATGGAGACTCTGTTGAAGAATGAGATCAACACCCTGAAAGATAATTTGGAGGCTAAAGTTCAGGCAGTCTCCGAAAATATTTTGAAAGGGCGCTGTGACGAGCTAAAGGAGAAAAACGCGGAGCTTTTGGGGAATCGTGTCCAGGAATTGCAGGAACGCAATGAAGCCATGCTCAAACCTTTTGTGGATCCGATCCGCGAAGGAGTCGGCGAGCTTCAAAAGCGGTATGATGAACTTCAGAAAAAGTACGGAGAACTGCAGCAGAGCAACAAAGATCTTCTGGATCCTCTGCGTCAGCGCATGGAGGAATTCCGCAAAGCGGTAGAGTCATCGGAAAAGACAGGCATCGGATTGAATCAAAACCTGATGGGTGCCATCACGCAGATGCAGAAGGTCACGAATCAGGTGAGCGATTCCGCGAACAATCTGGCACAGGCGCTCCGGGGCAAAGTCAAAACACAAGGCAACTGGGGCGAAGTCACGCTTCGCCGTGTGCTGGAGTATTCCGGACTGAAAAAAGGATTCCATTTTAGGGAACAGGAATTTATTCCAAGTCTGGACGGGAAACGGCTCTATGCGGATGTCACCGTTGACTGGCCGGATGGGAAACATCTGGTCATCGACAGTAAAGTGAGCTTGAACAGCTACACGGATTACATGAACGCTGCCGATGACACGGTCCGCAAAGTGTGTTTGGATAATCATTGCGGAAGTGTGTGGAATCATGTTAATGAATTGATCAAAAAAGATTACGTGGGTGCGAAGAAAAAGCTGGGTGAAGATGTCTTTGATTATGTGATTATGTTCATTCCGATAGAAGGTGCTTTTGATCTGGCAATGAAGAATAGCAGGATCTGGGATGAAGCATTCAAAAGCAAGATCATCATTGCTTCACCAGTGAATCTCATTACCCTTTTGCAGACGATCAACATTGCCTGGCAGAAATTTAATCAGGATAAAAATCAACAAGAGATCATCAAGACCGCGACTCAGTTGCTGGACCGGCTGAATGATTTTTATCTGAGGTTAGATGATGTGGGCAATCTGCTTACGAAAACACAAGAAACCTACAATGAAGCTGTGAAAAAGCTCCGCGGCGATAGCGGAGCACAGTCGGTAGTGAAATCAGCAAAAAAACTGGAAGCGCTTGGAATCAAATCTTCCAAAACGCTTCCGGCAAATTCACGCTTCAAATCCGACAGCGATGAATGATCTAGGCAATAGCGTCCAGATATGATTGCAGAATGATGGCGGCGGCCATTTTATCCACTTTTTCTTTACGTTTGTCCCGGCGGACATCCGCTTCGATCAGCAGCCGGTTCGCCTGTGAGGAGGTCAGGCGTTCATCCCAGGTGCGGACAGGGATGTCCGGAAAATGTTCGCGCAGTCCCGCAACAAAAACTTTTACTTTTTCCGCGGCGGGGCCGTAAGTGCCGTTCATATTGCGCGGCATCCCGACCACCATCTGATCCACATCTTTTTCCTGGATGATGACACCCAGCGCCTCCCAGAATTTTTCCAAAGGTTCCGCCGGGATATATTCCAGCGGCTGTGCGATCATTTTCAGCTCATCGCTGATGGCGATCCCCATTCTTTTTGTTCCGTGATCTATGGCTAGTGTTCTCGACATATTCTAAAAATCAATCTGTGACTGAGATCTTGCTGCTGTGGATGTGATAACTCTCTTTGCTGCCAAGGATCTTATTATTTCTCAAAACGACATCCTGCGCGTTTCCGATATAGATCCCGTACAAATCCGGATCACTTTTGATCATATTGTTTTCAATAGTGATGTTTTTATGCAGATAAGTCGCTTCAGTATCCTTTGCGTCAATGATCACAGCGATGCCCGAGGCGTTGCCTTGCCGCCCTGTGCCGCGTCCGCACCCGGTGATGATATTGTCGCGGATGACGACATTTTCCGCATGACTGCCTTCCTGCCACCAGGATTCAGCACCCACATGGATAGCGGTGCCGGTGCTGTTTCTAAAGACGTTATTTTGGATCAGCACATTTCTGGTTTTGACCAACACGGCACGGGCCAGGTGACTGTTCACAGTGGAGTTGACGAACTCCAGCCGGGGCAGTTTGGAAATGTTCATCAGGAAATATTTTCCTGCGGCATCCTCCGGCAGTTTTTCGGTGAATGTCACATCCCAGTATTTGTTTGGGATGGTATGCTCAGTTCCGGCTACAGTGAAAGTCGCGACCGGTTTCAGTGTATCGACTTCCACCAGCTCCATCACATCACCCTTATCAGGCAAGTCAGCAACCTGCGCGTGCGTGAAACCCCGGTGGGTGATCCCCAGCCGTGCTTTTTCACCATTCGCCTCCATGATAGTTTGATAATAACCGTGAACATTTGTCGCGTCATCTTGATGTCCCTGGAATTTGCATCCGTTAAAGCGGATCAGACCGCTGCAGGAGGCGAAGTGCGTGGCATCCGTATTGCAAGAAAGGATATGACCTTCGCTTGGCACAACGGACAGACGGTTCATAATGATGTCGCGGCTGTGGAATCCGACGATCCCCATTCCCGGCTGTGCGTGGATGGTGACATTATTCAGGGTGACCTGAGAACTTCTCAAGATCAAAATGGCCGGGCGGAAGTGGAAGCTGTGGATGACACCGATCCCTGCTCCCAGAAGTGACTTGTCGATCTTTGATTTGAAACGCACTTTTTTCCCATCGACCCATTCGATATCCGGGAAATAGACCGGGTTGGGCCACATCCGGTCTTCATCTTTTTCCCAGAAGACGGCCCGCAGAAACGGAGTTTTTTCTGTCAGCTCGCGCTCGTCATTGAAGACGGCCTCGAAGGCATTCGCTTCCACGGCGGTCACTATTCCGTCAGAGAATGGTTTGTTTTTGTAATCGATAGTCAATCCTTCGATGGTGATATTTTCGCAGTTATCCAGCGAGATCGGCTCCATCCAGCCTTCACACATCAGCGTTGCGCCTTCGGCTTTGATAGTCAGATTTTTCGTGCCGTCAAAGTCCAGTCCTTTCGCATAGGGATAGTATGGCGTATAAATAACGGGTTCCGTGCTGCGTCCCATTTTGCTGGTCATTGCATCTTGTTCAAGCTGGACTGCCGCCTCATCCCTCAGACGGTAAACACCGGCCGGGATCTCCAGCACTGTGTTTGGATTCTCTTTGCAAAACTGCACCGCCTTGCGCAGAGCTTCCGTATCGTCTATGTCGTCATTCGGCAGAGCACCGAGGCTGCTCACGTTCAATGTTACAGACACCGATCGTGAGAAATGCGTTTCATCTTGTTCGGACAATTTAATATTCACCGTGGCATTTACATCTGTCGTTTCAGAGAAAATTTCTTTTCCGTATTGACTCACGATGATCTTTTGTGTTTTCTCATCAATGCGCTGGATCTGGATATCCAGATCCGTGTTGAACGCGCGGATATGTTTTAAGGACATTTGATCCCAGTTTTTCGGCAGTCTCGGTGTCAGTGTGAAAGAGTTCAACCCTGTGGGACGGATCCCGAAAAGTCCTTCTGTAAAGATGCGGCAGTAGAGACCGCTTTCCGCGGACAGATGCCGCTGGCTTCCTTCCGGCCAGGCTTCCACCGGGTAGGGCACATGCTCGCCCAGCAGACGTGTCTTGGAATAGTACTCCAGATAATTCATGACTTTTTCCGTTTCACCCACGGTCAGGATGCCGCGCATAGCGTACAATGTGGAGCGGTCCCAGAAGGTCTTGCTCCCGGCCTGTGTCAAGATGCCGTTTTCAGACCACAACCGTGGTGAGAAAAGAGCGGCGATCGTTCCGTCTTTGCGCTCGGTGATGCCCACGCACAGCGGCATACAGATCCAGGAACGCAGCACGTCATTGCCGTCGTAGTACCGATATGTGTCAAAGTCTTCTACCTTAGCGGCAAAATAGCGGTCAATGGCTTTACGCAGATCGGCAGCCTGATTCCGATAAGTTTGCGCGGTTTCTGCCGGTTTGCCCAGATCCTCCGCCAGATAGGCCGCGGATAGCAGCGCGTCATAATAAAGGGTGGAGGTACAGAGATTCGCTTTGCCGGCCGGGAAACGTCCTTCCAGTTCATCGGAATCGGATTCAACGACACCCGCGTCATTCAGCTTGCGGTGGCAGTATTCCAGACACCATTCGATCAGCGGCCAAAGCTCTTCCGCTTTTTCTTTGCTGCCCAGTGTGAGCGCGTAGCGGCTGGCACCGTAAGCGATCATAGCACCGTCACCGCGGTCACCGGCTCCGTTCCAGATATCGTCACCTTCCGCGATGATGGAAGAGGGGATCGGTTTGAAATCTTTATTCATGAACCGGGCAAAATGCTTATAGGAGACCATAGCCGATTCATTGCCCACGGGGTAACCCAGATAGGGGAAAAACGGATTCACATACTCGGCCTGATCATTGGCCCAGATGGCGGCATAGTAGGATTCACCGCCGGGACCGTGCAGGAAACCGCCCTTTGTTTCAAAGATGCTTTCCGAGGCACGGATCTTGGCAAAACGGAACATCGTGTTCAGGACTTCATCCGGCGTATCCAGTATCAGATTGTCAGAGAATGTGCGGATCAGTTCTTTCCGTTTTTCCAGCTCTTGTTTGACATCCTCCACGGCCTCAGTTGCTACGTGTCTGCTGTCAAAACCATTATCGTTTTTTATTTCATCTTTTTTATAACCGGTGATCGTCACGAAGAAATTCACTTCCTGATCTTTTTCCAGAATGACCGTGCCACCGGTCTGCCGGACGATCAGCGAGTAACTGCCGTAAACACCTTCCTTTTCCGGGGTAGAGATCATGGAAAGCGATTGAGGCAGCTCCACACGCATATTCCGGCCGGATGTATTTTTGATGGTGTAGTATTCGCAAAATGCCGGCTTATCCACAGAGGGGAACAGTTCCCGTGTCAAATGGATCCCGTTGGAAAAATCGCTTTCCACAGTCATGATCCCGTTCAGTTGAATGGATCTGACTTTTTCATTTTTCAGCGACGAATTGTTGATCAATATTTTGGAGGTGACATCTTCACCCATGCGCCGCATCAGACTGGCATGTGTATTGTTGGGGATCGTGCGCAGCAGCGGCCAGACCATCCCGCGTTCCAGATAGAACGATCCGTCCTCATTGATGCCGTAACGCAGGACGGTGGCAACTTTGCGGCCGGCCATCTCGATATGGTCATAATGAGGAAGTGAACTTTTATCCGTCTGCCAGCGGATACTTTGATCTGCGTTGATGCTCCAGCGGCTGGGCTGATCCTCCGCGGTCAAGGCGGTACACCATCCGGCCGTCAGCAGAGCCAGGATCAAGAACATTTTTTTCATAACTTATTCTATATCAATATTACTAAATAAAACTGCCGCGAAAGAGAAAACTCTCGCGGCAAAAATTCTTCAATTTCTTACGCTCCGCCGCAATGGCCGAAGCGTGTTTTTCAATAAAAGAGTTAAAGCAGCGTAAGCAGTCCCACTCCCGCCGCTGCCAGGACTTCACCGGTGGACACCGCCCAGTTCCCTGTACCCAGGCTGGGGACAGAAACGGCGGCTCTCAGGAGTGACTTTCCGATATGAGCTGCGGAAGCGGCACCCCCGCCGGCGATGATCGCCAGTGTCCATTTCATCAGCGGGGAAATATCTACAAATAAA
>JAEEGJ010014306.1_pt1 | contig 18874 bp, 16 predicted proteins | sample 8958761 | NCBI WGS metagenome assembly JAEEGJ01 (sample SAMN16246546, study PRJNA631951) | gut metagenome | biome: gut microbiome; feature: rumen; material: RS-attached | host: Bos | place: Iran: Karaj | collected 2018-10
CCTTTGCCCAGCAGCCTGTGCAGATGCAGGCGCTCATCGGCCAGTCGCTCGCCAAACTGCAGCAGCCTACGCCCGAGGCTTTCGTCAACTGCATTGCGGAAATGAAGCGCATCGAGGCCATGTTCCCCGACAGCATCCAGCCCAAGTACCAGATGGCCTTGCAGAGTCTGAACTTCTCTGTGATGAATCCACACGCCCCGCAGACCGAGAACCTTCTGAAGGAAGCGGAACAGACAATCACGACGTTGGAGCAGATGACGTCTGCCGACCCGTCTGACGTCTGCACCCTCCGCGGCTTCCTCTACATGGTGCGCATCGTGCAGAATCCCGCCCAGAACGGCCAGCGCTATTACATCGACGTGATGCAGAACTACGAGAAAGCCCTGAAGCTCAATCCCAACAACCAGCTTGCCCGCCAGCTGCAGCAGAAATTCTTCGAGGGAATGAAGCAACAGACGGGGGAGCCGCGCTAAGTGGCCAAGTTAGCCGTGCTAAGTGCCCCGGTTAGTCATTCCAGAACGGACTTGTTTACGGGTGCAAAATTACGACATCCTCATTGCGGTCTACGAATAAAATGGCGTTTTTCTTTTTCTTATTGCAAAAAATACCGTTGCGTGGTCATTTTGGTCATTTTGGTCATTTGTCAAAATCGGAAACGGACGATGGCAAAATCGTCACTATAATATAAATATTAAAATATTTATATTATAGTGAGCAATGACAGCGTTTCCGAAATCGATTTTGACCAAAATGACCATGACCAAATGACCACGAATGGCGAGTCGCGCCTATACTTTGTTCGTTCCCCCTGCACCTCCCCTAGCCCCTCCTGAGCTCAGGAAAGGCTACGGGTAGGCGAGCTTGCTCGGGCGCTCGGCCCACAGGGACGCTTTGCTTGCAAAGAATGGGGCTAGGGGAGGTCTGAAGAAGCGAATCGTCCACTGTGGTCGGGGCTTCGCCCTCAAAATTAAAGCAAAAATTGATTTTAAAAATTATTGGGAACTATATACCTGTTGGCAATAGACCCTCTTTTGTATAAATATAGGGTATTTGCCCATAACGTGTATTACCATTGGTATATACAGCATAATAAAAGCCCCAAGGCTGTTTCCTTGAGGCTTTGTGCTGTTATTACTATTTAACCAAGCACAGCACGAACTGAATTGCCGCTGCAACGGCTGCTGCCGCTACCCCAGCTCACGTAGCCGCTGTCGGCGTTCAAGCTGTAGGCATTACGCACACCGCCACTGTAGAGGGAACTCGACCAATAGTTGCTGAAACTGCCCACACCGTCCACGCTGCCGCTGCCGCAGTAGCCCGCAGCAGGAAAGAACATTTTTTTACTTGAGTCTTCTTTATCTGTTAATACAAGTCCAACCACACCACTACCTTCATAACTTAAAGTCCAAGCAGATGTTGTGGCAGCACCTAATGCTTGAAATTCAGCTGTCGTTGGCATTCTCCAATTACCACCCCAAGCAGAAGTTGCAGCATCATCAGATGCATCAAGCACCGTCTTTCCATCAGTACTGTTATTCTTGGTCATACCTGTAGCACCAGGTGAACTCGTACCATTACCATACTTATAGTCTACCCAACCAAAGTACTTTTGTCCTTCACCACTACCTACTTGTTCAGCAGTGTAACCTTGCGTATCACCCCATTGGAAATACAAACCACTGTCAGTGATTGAATTTGCACCAATGTTCATTGTTGCCCACTTGACACCACCAATCTCAACGAAGTCGTGTTGTGGTGTTGGCTGTAGCGGATTATAATGCACCTCTTCCTCTTGTATACAATGTGATACATTTGGCAGCACTACGGTGTCTCCAGTAATGTACTGCTCATACTGTGTATAAGTTTCGAATAGTTTTAAATATTTTCCCATATTTATTTATAAATTTTAGTTCACTTATTTCTATATAAATATCATATAGAAACAAAAAAATGCAGTCCTTCGACTGCATTTTTATGCTGTATAGATATTCATTTTAGGGATTCATTGCCAACAGGTATATAGTTCCCAAATTATTTAATGCGGAGGGACACACATTTTTTTCGCTTTTTTCTTTGTACCGCACATAAAAATGTGTATATTTGCAGGCGAATAAGCATAACGACATGGACAAGACTCAGATGATAAACCACATTAAGCAGACTGCTGCTCGCGTATTGCCTAAGGGTAGTACGCTGTATCTATACGGTTCGCGAGCCCGTGGGGACTATCACGAAGAATCTGACTGGGATTTGCTGTTACTGCTCGACAAGCCGAAGCTTGTCCACGAGGATTTCGACAAGTATTCCTACCCCTTCGTGCTGATGGGCTGGGGTTTAGGAGCCGATGTCCGTCCTCATGCATATACCAAGGACGAATGGTTCAATGGACCTCATGCCATGTTTTATTACAACGTCGAAGAAGACAAGGAGGTGCTGTATGAGTCTTAATGAAAGTGAGCGCAGCATCATAGTCGCCCGCGAGTTGGAAAAAGCCCAACGTACATACGATGACGCAGTATTTTGCGCCAACGAGGGAAAGTGGGAGGCTGCAGCCAACCGTTTTTACTATGCTGTGTTCCATGCTATGTCTGCCTTGCTTGTCAGCGATGGTCATCAAGTAAAGAGTCATCGAGGCATTCTTTCTATGTTTGGAGAGCACTATATTAGAACTGAAGTCTTCTCTAGGCAAGATGGTTCTTTGCTTTCAGATTTAGTCCTGATGCGTGACAATGCTGACTACAACTGCTTCTTCGAGGCAGACGAAGAAAAGCTCCAGCCATATATTGAGCCTACGCAATTGCTTATTGACAAAATCAAGCAGTATATTGCAAGTAGTAAGTAAAAAGTTGAACCCTAAACAAAGCGCGTATGGTGATATAACACAAAGTGTGCCTTTGTGATATATGATAGCATCAAGAACTGTCCTCATGATAAAGGGTAAGTCTGACTGTCTGAAAATCAAACAGATAGATTGTTGTAAGACAAATGTCAGACAAATGTCAGGAAGATAATTTGTCTAATAAACAATATCTTCATACCTTAGCAGCCAAAAAGCAATAATATGAAGAGATTTTTTTTCTTGGGGATGCTTATAGCATCACTCGCGGCTTCGGCACAGAAGGAAGTAGAATTACAAGAGGTGACCGTACAAGGTTCAAAAGTAATAGAACGAGTAGACGGGCAAACCATCTATCCCACACGTCAACAGTTGAAAAGTTCCACGAATGGCTACTCGCTGTTGTCGAAACTGACGTTGCCCCATCTGCGCATTGACCCCGTGATGCATACCATAACGGCTCTCTCCAATCTCGGCAGCGTGCAGGTACGTATCAATGACATCGTTGCTTCGAAAGAGGACTTGCTCGCGCTCGACATGAAAGCAGTGCAGCACATTGACTATATCGACAATCCAGGAGTAAGATATGGTGAGAACATTGCTTATGTCGTCAATATCACCGTAAAGAAACCCATCAGCGGTTATGACATCGGGGCAGACCTGACGAATACGCTCACAGCTGTTAATAGTGATGAAAACGTCTTTGGGAAATTCAACTACGGTAAGAGTGAGTTAGGAGTGAACTACTCGCTGGGCTTTCAAAACTTCAATGGGGCGGAATATGAAGAGCAGGCTACATACCTATTGGAGTCTGGGGAGAAACGAAGCATTTTGCGCAAACAATTAGATGGGCAAAACAAGAATCTCGACCAAAATCTCCAGTTCACTTATAGCCTAAGTGATTCAAACTATGTGTTCCAGTCGAAACTCTCAGCTCGGCGCGACATTCAGCCCCGTAGGTTATATTCTAAGTTTGAGGCCTACGAAGACCATTCATCTTCCCGTACCTCATCGCCAGTGCTCGACCTTTATTTCCACCGGGGCTTCAGACGCCATCAGTCTTTGACAGCCAATGCCGTTGGAACATATATCAAGACCGATAGTTATTCTGAGCACAACGAAGGTGGAAACTATGCCTATAACGTGATGGGAAAGACCTATTCGCTTTGGACTGAGGCCGTCTATGAAAACCGCCTGAAACCATTTACCATATCATTGGGTACTCAGTATGGGCAGAAATACATAAATAATGTGTATTCGGGCGATGCCGACGCCGACAATTCTATGCGTTCATCGATGTTTTACCTCTTTGGACAACTGAAAGGTCATTTTGGTAAACTTGGCTATATGGGAGGAATTGGAATGAGCACACGATATTATCGCCAGGATGGATGGAATGACCGATTTTTGCTGTTCCGTCCTAGACTAACAGTTTCCTATCCGTTGGCCAAGAACTTGAAGGCGAAATACGATTTTGAAGTGTCGCAGCATGTTTCGCAGATTGCCCTTGTCAGCGATGTCTCTATCAAGCAGAATGCAATGGAGACGTTAGTAGGTAATCCTGAGATTACTCCCAATCGTGTGACTTCGCACGACCTTCGTCTGGCTTATTCCACACCAAGAGTAATGACTGAATTACAAGGTTATTGGAGACTAAATGCTGATTGTAACATGGAGAAATACAGCCGTAATGATGGTCACTTCTATCAGACGCAGACCAATGCCGGAAACGAATGCAGCTTCTTCTTCATCCAGAGTTACAACCGCTGGGAGGCTATACCAGATCTTCTTTCCGTCACCCTCTATGGAGGTATCTACCGTTTCTTCAACTTTACGGATGACTATCGTCATACGTATACGGCATTTAATGGCGGTTCCAGCGTAGAGGTTTACCTCGGGAAGTGGACGTTAACTGCATACGCGGATAATGGTTGGAACTTCATGGAGGGCGAACATCGTGGCCATCAGGCTGCCGCATGGAATCTCACAGCCTCTTATCAGATGAAGAACATCACAATTTCCCTCTACGCCCAGCATCCCTTCTGCGCCCGTCCACTCACAAATAAAACTGAGGTGCTTAGCCGCTTTATTCACAAGGAGGTTTCACAGCACAGTCGTGACTTCGGCAATATGCTGACCCTCAACTTTAGGTGGCATCTCTCGTCTGGCCGCAAATATCGCGACATCCAGCGCAACATGAATCATCAGGATACAGAGACAGGAATCTTGCAAGGCAAATGAGAAAGGTCATCTTCATATTTATCGCTATCGTCCTTGTGGCTGCAAGCATTGATCGGATCAGTTCATGTAGCGGCTTGAAGTCGCACAAAGAAATTTTCAGGCAGGAACTCACTTACGCCGACATGTACGAGTACAAGGATGCGGACTACCATTATGTTGTCCGCGCCCCATCGTTCTTCACCGTTCAGCCCGATTCGCTTCAGGAAGAGAAAGGACGTAAGCGATTTGAGTACGGCGACCAATGGATTACTATCGTTATCGAGAGTCACGTGATGAATAATAACGGCCTGTCGCTAAAAACTGGTATGGACTCGTTGGCACAAGTGCTGAAAGCCATCGACTGCAAACTCGGCAATGATTACTTTATCCTCTCCGGCCCACAGTATGAAAACGGCAGTTGCATCGAGGGTTATAGCTATTACTCAAAAGTAATGGTTAATCACAAATTCTGGTTTGTCTATACGATGGTCTATCCTGACAGCTACAAAGACGTCTTAGGCCGCCTGTTCAAAGAAATTGACGACTGGCAGATTTGGGAACGCCCCCATCTGAAACTAAAGTAGGGCGAGTCACAAACGCCCAAAGCAATGTCAGAACAATAGTAGAAATGTGGCAGAATCGCAGGACAGGGGTTGATACCTCCCGCAATAAATGTCGATATAAGCCATCAGAAAAATGGAGCCAGCATGGATGAAGGTTAACGGGGGAAATTTTTCCCTCGTTGAATACACATGGACTCAGGTTACCCGAGGGAAAAATTTCCCTCGGCTCTTACCATGATCTTGTTCAGACCCCTCCTGACCTCCCCTGACTCAGGGGAGGAATTCTGACCGCAGACAAGATACCATCCGTAAGATGGAGCCAGCATGGGTAAAAATAGCCGCATCGAATTTTCGATTGGGGTCTGTGAGTCAGGAGAGACCGTAAATCTTCACGCATCGCACACAAATCTTTTCTTTGACAAGCGATTACGTGTCTGATTTTGCGTGGATTTAAGGTTCAATACTCAGTGTTAGGCAAAATGCGTCCTTACACAATTGTGAACACAGTGCGTTCGCAATTAAAATGGAGTCAGCATGGACTCAGGTTACTCAGGGAAAATTTTCCCTCAGTTCTTACCAAGACGCTACGGGGCGCACACTGCCCTGTTACAAGCTGACGAAAACCGAGTGCCTCTACATCGCCACGAAGTTCAACGACGAGGCGCGGGCACGGCTGGTGCTGCGCTGGGAGGAGCTGGAAAGGGGAAGACTCACCCCCGTCCCCTCCCCGGCCGGAGAGGGGGGAACGGAACTGATGACGCTGACGCAGCAGAGACAGGTGCTGAGGCTGGCCGACCAGATCATCGGCGAGGGGCTGCGGATGATGAACGAGGCGGCCGAGGACACGCTGACGGCGACGCAGGTGGCGAAGACGTTCAACATGACGGTCTTTGACTTCAACGCTGTGCTGCGCGACATGGGCATCCTCTACCGCCGCCACGGGCGCTGGAACATCTCTGACGACCTGGCGGGCCGCGACCTGTGTCGCACGCGTACCTTTGTCAGTTACACGCTGAAGGGTGAGCGCCGCGTCAAGTCGTACCTGACGTGGACGCTGCAGGGCCTGCGGTTCCTGAACGGGAAGCTGGGGTATCCGAATTTTTGAGAATCAAATTCCCCTCCTGAGTCAGGAGGGGTTAGGGGTGGTCTGAAGAAGCGAATCGTCCATTGTTCAGACGTTTCTTGACCTTGTTCAGACCCCCCCTAACCTCCCCTGACTCAGGGGAGGAATCAGCCGCAGAAATTCCCCTCCTGAGTCAGGAGGGGCCAGGGGAGGTCTGAAGAAGTGAATCGTTCATTGTTCAGACGTTTCTTGACCTTGTTCAGACCCCTCCTAACCTCCCCTGACTCAGGGGAGGAATCAGGCGCAGAAATTCCCCTCCTGAGTTAGGAGGGGCGAGGGGAGGTCTGAAGAAGCGAATGATTCATTGTTCAGACGTTTCTTGACCTTGTTCAGACCCCTCCTAACCTCCCCTGACTCAGGGGAGGAATTTACACCGCAGACAAATTTCCTTCTAAAAGGGGAAAATTGGGAATTGACTATCGAGAAAAGGAAAGGAAATAATTGAAACTATGGAAACAAGAATTTTGAGAGTGGTACGCCAGGGCGAGGCCTTCAGCGTACAGAGTAAGAACAGCGAGACGGGCAGCATCGCGAAGTGCAACATCGTGCTTCGCGAACTGGGCGGCTCGAAGTATGAACAGGAGTATGTGTGCGCCATGCTGGGCAACCTGGCGGCGTGCAGGTTCGCCGAGGGCGACATTGTGGCAGCCACGATGCGCTTCTCGACTCACGAGTATCAGGGACAGACGTTCCAGGAGATTCTGATTACTGACATTACGAAACTGAGAGGATGATTATTTAGGGAGACAAGGAGACAAGGAGTTCAAGGAGTTCAAGGAGTTCATGTAGTTCAAGGAGTGCAAGACGTATGTCTGCTAACACATAGGGAATCAGGTATTGTCCTGAACTCCTTGAACTCCCTGAACTCCCTGTTTACTTAAAAAAAAAGATTGATTATGATGACAACTGAGATTTTACTGATTCAACTGATGGCGATGGAGGGACTGAGGCTGGAGGCCTACAGGGACGCGGCGGGGGTGCCGACCATCGGCTACGGACACACACGGGGCGTGAGGATGGGCGACCGCATCACGCACTACTGGGCCAGGGAACTGCTGAAGCAGGACATCGGCGAGGTGGAGCGGCAGGTGAAGCTGCTCGGCGTGGCCCGCACGGAGGGACAGCTCGACGCGCTGGTGTCGTTTGCCTTCAACCTGGGCATCGGCAGGCTGCGCAGCTCGACGCTGCTGAAGGTGATTCGCGGCGGGGGCAGCCGGCAGCAGATTCGCCGCGAGTTCCGCCGCTGGGTGTATGCCGGCGGCCGGCGGCTGAAGGGGCTTGAGCGCCGCCGCGCATGGGAGGCGAAGAGGTTTTTTGAGTAGTTGAGGAGATGAGTGTACACTATGTTTATAAGGGGAATGGCGGCGCAAAGGTGATGCGCCCCGTTCTGACGAGAGAGGAGTATCTGAGTCTGCGAAACGGCGGCGAGCAGAAGCAGCTGGTGGCTGCCATACGCGGCGGGGACGAGGGCTCGAAGCACAGGCTGGTGCAGATGAACTACTCGTGTCTGCCCAACGACGACGGCTCGCTGAAGGGCAGCAAGCGGATGAGCACGACGGTGGGCATGGACGTCGACCATATTCCGGCCGCTGAGATGGGCGCGGTGAAGGAGCGCATACTCAGCAAGAAGGCTGAGCTGGGGCTGCTGATGCTGGAGGAGAGTGCCCGCGGCGGCGGCTACCACCTGGTGTTCCGGCGCCGGCCGGGGCTGTCGCAGGAGGAGAACCTGAAGTGGGCAAGCGAGCTGCTGGATGTGGCCTACGATGCTCAGGCGAAGGACATCACGCGGGTGTTCTTCACCACGACGGAAAAGGAGCTGATTTATCTGGACGATGAACTGTTCGAGAAGACCCCCTCTAACTCCCCCTGTGTAGGGGGAGAACACAAACCAATCACTCCCCCTAAACAGGGGGAGACGGTGGGGGTCTTTCCCACGCACTACCACGGCATACCCTTCAAGGACATCATCGCGAAGTACTGGGAGGTGAACAACCGCGGCTTTGAGCCCACCAAGGGCGACCGCGACACGCTGACCTATCAGCTGGCCTGCGACCTGCGCCACATCTGCGGCCGCTCGTTTGAGTGGCTCGACCAGGTGATTCCCTGCTACGACGGCTTTCCGATAGAAGAGAAGCGGGCGAAGATCAGGAGTGCCTTGAGCTCGGAGTTCAACGGATTTCCCATTCGCCTGCGCAACACGCTCAACAGCCTCAGCCCCGACCCCATTCCGAAGGGCGAGGGGAGTGAATACACGGGTGGCGACTTGGAGGACGAGCAACTGTCGGCCCGCAGTTACCAGCTGTCGGCGCGGAAGCTGCCGATGGGCGTTCGCGACAGTATCGAGGCCGTAGGGCCGCAGCTGGCGATGCCGGTAGTGACGGCCATCTGCCCCTGCATCGGCACGCTGGCTACGGGCGTGACGCTCGATGTGCACGGACAGAAGAAGGGGCTGAACCTGATTGCCTATATCGCCGGCGACTTTGCCTCAGGCAAGGGCGGCATCGACCCGGTGGTGGATGCCTGGATGAGCGAGGTTCAGGCGCTCGACAAGATGTACCAGATGCAGGAGGACGAATGGCGCGCCAAGAAGCGGGCGGCGAAGAACAAGAAGGAGCAGCCCGAGGAACCGAAGCTGCCCGTGCGCTGTCTGACGCTGAACAACACCGTAGCCAACCTGGCCGAGCGGCTGGCCAACACGGAGGGCAAGCACGCCTTCTCGTTCACGCCCGAGGCCGATACGGTGGCGCAGAAGTGGCGGTCGGCGATGAGCGACTTCTCGATCATGCTGCGCCAGAGCTACGACGGAACCAAGTATGAGCGCGAGGCGCGCAGTGCCGACGCGGTGAACGTGCATATCGAGCAGCTGTTGTGGAACGTCACGATGTGCGGCACTCCCGATGCGCTCTACCGTGTGGTCTCGAACTACACCGACGGATTCCAGAGCCGTATCGCCGTAGCCCGCACGCCCGACAACACCTTCTCGCCACTGGACGACAAGCCGCCTGTGCTGACCGGCCGCCAGCGCGAGCGCATCCAGCAGACGGCCCACCTGCTGCCGCTGATGTACGGCGAGGTGGTGCTGCCGAAGCTCGAGGCGAGGGGCCGCCAGTGGGTGGAGCGCATCCGCCTGGAGACGATGAAGAACGACGACCGCACACGTGCCCGCCAGCGCTTCCGCGTCTGTGTCACGGCCCAGCGTATGACCTGCTGCCTGATGCTCTGCAAGGTGTGCGAGGGGCTGATTCAGAAGCACGGGCTGAGCGGTGCCGAGAGCAGGCTGAAGCAGCAGCCCGAGCTGTGGAAGGAGCTCCTGCTGAAGGCGCAGACGCCCACGATGCTCGAGGCCTACGACGTGATAGCCGACTTGCTGCTGGAGAACGCGCTCTACTTCTTCCGCGACCGCATAGAGAGTGCCTTCCTGAGCCGCGACTATGCGGGCGGACTGAACGGCGAGCGACAGAAGCGCGGCAAGAACGACTCCATCTTTGAGCGGCTTGACATCCAGTTCACAACAGAGCAGGCCATGCAGCAAAGCGTGGCGGTGAAGGGTGCCAATGTGAACCACAACACCGTGCGCCAGATGCTGAAGAACTGGCGCAAGCAGGGGCTGGTAGTGCTGGAGGAGGACGGGAACTATCGGAAATTGTAACGCGGTCATTTGGTCAAGGTCATTTTGGTCATTTTCGATTTCTGTAACTATGATTACAATCGCTAACAACCAAGAATGCTTCGTGCAGCTCTGGCGCATGCTGGAGCCCTCGAGGCAGCCTACAGCATCGCATTCCCTGACAGTTCCCGGCGACGCCAACGGCAACGGCGAGGTGAACGCTCAGGACGTCGACTGCCTGCGCGACTACATCCTCGGCCTCGACCCGCAGCCGTTCTCCTTTGAGTCGGCCAACCTGAACGGCGACGGCGAGGTGGACATTCAGGACCTGACGCTGCTGATTGAGATGCTGACGGAGTAAGTCATCAACCCCCGGCGCGCTATTTGATGAACGTCAGCCGGCTGTCGACGATGTAGAGGCCGCGGCGGGGATGCGCTACTTGGCGGCCGCTGAGGTCGTAGACGGCGACTGAGCGGCCTGGTCTGTCGGCGTTCATGGCTGGAATGGCAGTCGACTCGTCGATGGCCAGCCGGGCGGCTGAGGGGTTGAAAGTGCCGGGCACCCTGATGTAGGCGCGCATGCCGTTCATCGTGTTTGTCGTTGCGGCTGGAACTGACAGCGTGTTGTTCTTGGTGATGAAGAGTTCCGTGCCATCGGTCTTGAGGTCTACCGGGCTGTATGTGCCGACGAAGCTGACGTCACCATAGGTAACGATAGCAGCAGGGGCGTCGCTGATGGTCACGGCGTGGAACGTCGGGTTCTCGACCGTCGTGTTCAGTTTGATAAGGAAGGGCGTGCCCGCAGGGATCTCAGTCTCCGACGTGAACGCCATCACGTTGTCGGAATATCCTGTGTACGTCCGCAACTGTACGTCCTGCCCTGTCCCCAAAGCCTGCTCTAAGTTGCTCATCGTTACGTCGAACGGCAGGCAGAGCGTGTTCCAGATGCCGCCGGTGAGGGTGCGCATAATTCTTACGTTCCTAAGATGATTAAGATTGGCTTCCAACGTTTCTGAATTATTATCAGTTTCATTAATGGTAATTCTGGGAATCACGGTAATAACCTTGACGTTGTCAATTAGGAATGTGTTGCTAAGAGCATTTTCGCTGAATTTTATTGTTGTATTTGGTGTTGCGTTGATAATTCTTAGTGTTGTGTTATGAAAAGTAGTTCGTTGGTTACCACTATTAACGGTTATGGTCTTTGTCATCGAATAGTTTTCTTCTTCACCAAACGTGCCTCCACCTTCGATGGTAATGTCGAACGAAATAGTAGAGTTTTTCCCTCTTGCATAATCAAAGATTAAATCTACATCGCCAGCGTAGCCTAATTTTGGAGTACTAGCATAACCAACAATTTTCTTCGGAGATAAGATATCTTCAATCCTTAGTGCAATATTACTTGATTCAACATTAAAACCGCTGACACATCCCGCGGATAAAGTCCAATCTCCGCATATTCGTTGACCTGCCCAAATATATAAGGAGGAAAAATTCTCATCTATAAGAGCATACTCTTCTGCTTTTGCAATAGAAAAAGAACTGCATATGGTGAATAATAGAGCGTAGCGTAAGATAATTGTTTTCATTGTAGTTGATGGTTTATTCAAACACCTTGAAGCTGTAGCCCTGGAGCTTGAGCCACTCGATGCTGAGGGGGAGGGCGGTGCGCAGCTTGTCGATGGACTTCAGGGAGTCGTGGAAGGTGATGATGCTGCCGGGACGGGTGTAACGGCGGACATTGTCGAAGACATCGTCGGCGGTCATCCAGCGGGAGTAGTCGCGTGTGACGACGTCCCACATGACGACCTTGAACTTGCGGCTGAGCAGGGCATACTGGGGTATGCGCATCCAGCCGTGAGGCGGGCGGAAGAGGTGGGCGTGGATGTAGGCGTTGGCCTTCTCGACGTTGTAGCTATATTCGTGTAGTGAGTGTCGGAAACCGCTGATGTGGTTGTGGGTGTGGTTGCCTATCTGGTGGCCCTCGTCGATGATGCGCTGGTAGAGTTCGGGATACTTGCGCACGTTGTCGCCGACCATGAAGAATGTGGCGTGGATGCCGTGCTGGCGCAGTGTGTCGAGGATGAATGGTGTAGCCTCCGGAATTGGACCGTCATCGAAGGTCAGATAGACTGACCGTTCGTGACGGTTCATTCTCCAGAGTGCCCGAGGGTAGAGCCAGCGGAGGTATATGGCGGGCTGCTCAATAAACACCTATTCTATTTACGATTTACGGATTTTCGATTTACGATTTACGGATTTTCGATTTTCGATTTTTAGATTTTCGATTATTCGTAGCCGAGGTTGCCGCCCTTGGCCTGGAAAGCGCGGAAGGCGTCTTCGAGCTTCTTGGTGTATTGCTCGCCGGTTTTCTCGTCGATGTCGCCGGCAATCTGGGCGAGCATCTGCATGATGTAGAGGTGCATCTGGCAGTCGCGCTGGTAGCTGGCGAAGCGCTGTCCGTCGAGCGAGCAGAACCACTGCATGTACTGGCTCGACTTCTTCCACAGCTCGTCAACGTAGGCCTTGGCCTTGTCGTTCTGGCCGAGGGCGGCGTAGGTGCGGGCCATGTCGAGCGAGCCGCTGGCAAAGTCGGCGGGTACGTTGTAGGTGGGTATCTCCTTCTCCGACAGTGCCAGTACCTGTGCTGCCTTCTCGTCCTCACCCTCGTCGGCTAAGTGGAGGGCAAGCTGGGCGAGCAGCCGGCGGTGGGTGTAGCACATGCGCGTGACGGTCTCGTCGAGATAGATGCCGGGCTGGCTGACGTTGCCGAACTTGAAGCGCTTGGTGACGTTGTCGAAGGTCTTCGCGGTGTCGAAGTTCTTCAGGCCGGTGTCCTTGGTGGTGAACGGCGTGATGCGGTTGGCAAGTCCCTCCTGTATGAAGTTGTCGCCGAGGTTCATGTAGTTCTCGGAGCCGACGGTGGTGGCCACGTAGATGGGTCGCGTCCAGTTGCACTGGTCAATCATCTCGAGCATCATGAGGTCGCCCTTGTAGAGGGCTCCCTTGCCCTTGAGCGAGATGACCATGCGGTCGGGTATCGAGTCCTGAATCATCATGCCCGAGCGGCGCACGGCCTCCTTGTCGATGGTCATGTAGAGGGTGTCGGTGGGAATGACGTGGAAGTCGTTGTTCGTCGAGCGCACCCAGTATTTCAGGATGTTCTTCAGCTCGAAGGGCTCGTCGCCGAACTGCTTGCGGGCCTCCTCGGGCTGGTCGGCATAGAGCTGGAGCACCTCCTGCTTCAGGCTGGGGTCGACCTGCACGTACTCATTGGTGCCGGCGCAGTACTCGATTCGCTGCCACGAGATGGGCACGCTGGGAGAGTCGTAGGCCGGGCGCTTCATCTGGTCGATATACCAGTCGGTCTGCAGATAGCTGAGGTTGCAGACGCGGGCGTCGGTGCGCACACCCTCGGTGTCCTGGTTGTACCAGAGCGGGAAGGTGTCGTTGTCGCCGTTGGTGAAGATGATGGGGTTGCCCTCCTGCTGGAGCGTCATCAGGTAGTTCTGGCCGAAGTCGCGGCAGGTGTAGCGGCCCGAGCGGTCGTGGTCGTCCCACGTCTGCGAGGCCATCTGGATGGGAACCAGCAGGCCCACCAGGCCTACCAGGATGGCGAGACCCACATAGTCCTTCTTGAGCTTCTTTGCCAGCAGGTCGTAGATGGCGGCGATGCCCATGCCGCACCAGATGGCGAAGGCATAGAACGAGCCGGCGTAGGCGTAGTCGCGCTCACGCGGCTGGACGGGCGTCTGGTTGAGGTAGAAGACGATGGCCAGACCGGTCATGAAGAACAGGAAGAAGACCACCCAGAACTGCTTGATGCCCTTCTGGCCCTTGCGCAGCGACTGCCAGAGCAGGCCGATGAGACCCAGCAGCAGCGGCAGGCAGTAGAACACGTTGTGGCCCTTGTTCTGGCGGAGCTCGTCGGGCAGCAGCGACTGGTCGCCCAGGCGGGCGTTGTCGATGAAGGGAATGCCCGAGAGCCAGTTGCCGTGCTCCAGCTCGCCGTGGCCCTGTATGTCGTTCTGGCGGCCGGCGAAGTTCCACATGAAGTAGCGCCAGTACATCCAGTTGCACTGGTAGCTGAGGAAGAAGCGCAGGTTCTCCCACTGCGACGGCATCTTGACCATCATGTTCTCGCCGCAGCGGTCGTAGGGCACCTCGGTGCCGCTGACGCCGCCCATCCACGACTCGTAGTCCTGGGTGTGGCCGACATCGTACATACGCGGGAACAGCATATTCTGAGCGTACTTGTATTCATCCTTGGTGCGGACGATGAAGTATGAGTCCTTCTCGTCGGCAGAGGCCTTCTCCTTGCGCTGCCAGACGGGCTTGCCGGTCGACATGACGGGGCGGCAGTAGCGGCCGTCGGCCTCGAGCTTCACCTGCGACGTGTAGGCCTGTCCGTAGAACAGCGGGCGCTGGCCGTACTGGTCACGGCCGAGGTAGTCGCCAAGGGTGAAGATATCCTCGGGCGAGTTCTGGTCCATCGGCGGGTTGGCGTCGGAGCGAATGACGATGACGGCATACGTGGCGTAGCCAATCATCAGCATGAGCATGCAGAGCAGGGCGGTGTTCTTCAGGCGGGGCGTGACGAGAGCCGCACGCTTGGTCTCACCCTTGGGCAGGTAGCGGCGGTTGAGCACGAACCACAGCACGGCCAGCACGATGATGCCGATGATGAAGGCCGACCAGCCGTAGCCGTAGAACGGTATGCCGAGCAGGCCTACGGCCAGCATGAAGGCAATGTTCTGGCGGCGCCAGTTGCCCTCGGTGGCATTCTGAGTCTCCCAGATGGCCCAGATGGTGGCGGCTGCGAGGCAGAGAATATAGACGTAGAGGCCCGTGTTGAACGACATGCCGAGGGTGTTGACGAAGAACAGCTCGAACCAGCCGCCGACGGTGATGATGCCCGGCACGACGCCGTAGAGCACGGCGGCCACGAGGGCAAACGACACCAGCAGCGCTAAGAGCGAGCCCTTGGCGTTGGCATTGGGGAAGCGCTTGTAGTACCACACCAGTACGATGGCGGGCAAGCAGAGCAGGTTCAGCAGGTGGACGCCGATGCTGAGGCCGGTCATATACATGATGAGCACCAGCCAGCGGTCGCTGTGAGGCTCGTCGGCGTGGTCCTCCCACTTCAGGATGAGCCAGAAGACGACGGCGGTGAAGGCCGACGAATAGGCATAGACCTCGCCCTCGACGGCCGAGAACCAGAACGTGTCGCTGAACGTATAGATGAGTGCACCCACCATGCCGGCGGCCTCGATGGCTACGAGCTTGGCGGTGGTCAGCTCGTCCCAGCGGTCAATCAGCAGGCGCCGCGTCAGGTGCGTGATGCTCCAGAAGAGGAAAAGGATACACGTGGCCGAGAGCAGCGCGCTCATGATATTGACCCAGTAGGCCACCTGCGACGGGTCGCTGGCAAACTGCGAGAACAGATTGGCAGTAAGCATGAAGAACGGTGCCCCGGGGGGGTGTCCTACTTCCAGACGATAACCAGTGGTGATAAACTCGGGGCAGTCCCAGAACGAGGCTGTCGGCTCAATGGTGGAGCAATAGACGAAAGCGGCCACCAGGAAGGCGAGCCAGCCGCAGACGTTGTCCACGATCCTGAATTGTTTCATTCTTCTTTGTCTTTGTGGTTTATTTAGTTTGCAAAGTTACGAATAAATTTGCTTATATAAACAATCCCACACCGTAAATTAAGATAATATAACGGAATATCTTGCCCAGCGTGATGGCGATAAAAGTGATGAGGACGTTGGCACGCATCAGTCCCAGCAGGATGGTGATGGCCGAGCCGAGGATGGGCAGGAAGGCGAAAAAGCCCATCCACGCACCGCGCCCCGCCATAAACCGCTCGGCTCGCTCCATGTCCTTGGGGCTGACGTGGAGGTAGCGCTCGAACCACTCAACCTTGCCCAGACGGCCCACGCAGTAGTTCAGGCCGGAGCCGAGGACGTTGCCGACGGTGCCGTAGAGAGCCAGCTGCCACGGGTCGAGTCCGGTGGCCATGAGTGCGGTCATGACAAGCTCGCTCGAGAAAGGAAATACGCTGCCCGCCAGGAAGGAGGCCACCAGCATGCCCCAGTAGCCGTAGCCGATTAGAAAGTCAATGATGGCATCCATAGGTTGAAGAGTGTCATCAGCAGGGCAACGGAGCAAATAACGTAGAAGGCAATGTTGGTGATGCGCGTATAGGTGAGCGACAGGAAGTGGGCGATGAGCGGCGAGACGTTGATGATGAGTATGCGGATCAGCATGTCGTAGTGCTGCGGCTGGAGCACGATGAAGACCATGGTCAGCATCCACATCTGGATGAAGCAGCCGAAGAGCAGGCGGATGCGGATGCTGTCGGCCGACTTCTGCCGCCAGTAGTGAATGGTGCCCGTGATGCCCAGGGCGACGACGAAGACGAAGAGCAGCAGCTCGTTGACCGTCACCTGGCGGTAGTCGAAGGGTATCTGGAAGTCGGCCAGGGCGGTGAAGTGCTGCCAGAGCAGGTCGATGCTGCCCTGATAGAACATGACGGGAACGGCAAACCAGTAAGGCGTCAGCAGTCCGACGATGGAGGCAAAGAACGTGCGCCAGCTGAGGGATGTGAGCCGGAAGAACATCAACGCCCAGAGCAGCGGCACGTAGAAGAGTATCTGGACGAAGACGGCGCTGGCCAGTCCGACGCAGAGAAAGGCGTAGTAGGTCCAGCCCATCGACGATTTGTTCTGATAGCAGTGGAAGGCGGCTATGTAGGCCGCAACCATGCACAGCTGGACGATGGCGCCGCCGAGGGAGCTGAACAGGAAGCAGCCCGCACACACCAGCACGATGAACGAACAGGAGACGGAGCGGCTGTAGATGCGGATGAGGGCGTTGCTGTTGTTCAGCTCGACCATGAGGTAGGCCGAGATGAGGAAGCACGCAAACTGCACCCAGGCGCCCCGCAGCAGTTCGGCTGAGGTGATGGGGATGGCGGGTATGAGCAGTCCGCTGGCCAGCCAGACGGCGATGGCGTAGGCCACCACCACCGGCAGCATGAAACGGCTCTCGGCCACGCGGTTCTGTGTGCGCTTGATCATTGCTTACAGGTCGGCGCCGATGTCGCGGCGGAAGTAGCGGTCTGTGAAGGTTATCTTCTGAGCTTCTGTGAATGATTTCTGCAGGGCCTCGGCCTTATCCTTGCCATAGCTGCTCACGGCGATGACGCGGCCGCCGTTGGTAACTACCTGACCGTCCTTCAACGCTGTGCCGGCGTGGAAGACGATGGAGCCTTCAACTTTGTCGATACCCGTGATTTCGTAGCCTTTCTTATACGCCTCGGGATAACCGCCGCTGACCAGCATGACGCAGACGGCAGCCCGCTCGTCGAACTCAACCTGATACTGGTCGAGATTGCCGTTGGCCACGCCCTCGAACAGATCGACGATGTCGGTCTTCAGGCGCAGCATGACGGTCTCCGTCTCGGGGTCGCCCATGCGGCAGTTGTACTCGATGACCTTCGGCTCACCGTCGCAGTTGATGAGTCCGAAGAAGATAAAGCCCTTATAGTCAATGCCTTCGGCAGTCAGGCCTTCGACGGTAGGCCGGATGATGCGGTCCTCGACCTTCTGCATCCACTCCTTTGTGGCGAAGGGTACGGGCGAGACGCTGCCCATACCGCCGGTGTTCAGACCAGTGTCGCCCTCGCCGATGCGCTTGTAGTCCTTGGCCTCGGGCAGAATCTGGTAGTGCTGGCCGTCGGTAAGCACGAAGACGGAGCACTCGATACCGCTGAGGAACTCCTCGATGACGACGCGGCTGCTGGCATTGCCGAACATGCCGCCCAGCATTTCCTTCAGTTCCTTCTTGGCTTCGTCGAGCGAGGGCAGGATGAGCACGCCCTTGCCGGCGCAGAGTCCGTCGGCCTTCAGCACGTAAGGGGGTTCTAGAGATTCTAGAAACTCTAGACCCTCTAGAAGGTGCTCGCCGTCGAAAGTCTGGTACTGGGCGGTGGGGATGTTGTGGCGCTGCATGAAGCCCTTGGCGAAGTCCTTCGAGCCCTCAAGCACGGCACCGGCCTTCGACGGACCGATGACGGGGACGTTCGCCGTCCGCTCGTCGGCCTTCAGGTTGTCGTAGATGCCCTTCACCAGCGGGTCTTCCGGTCCGACGACCACCATCTGTATGCCGTTGTCGGCGACGAACTGCTTGACGGCCTCGAAGTCGTCGGCCTTCATTGCCACGTTCTGGCCACACTCCGACGTGCCGGCGTTGCCTGGGGCAATATAGAGTTTCTCACACTTGGGGCTTTGTGCAATCTTCCATGCCAGGGCGTGCTCACGGCCGCCGCTGCCTAATAACAAAATCTTCATATTCCTATTTTAAATAATCTTCAAAGTACTGGGTGATGCGCTCATGCAGATGGACCGAGGCATGGCCGCGCATGTTGTGCTCCTCGCCGGGGTAGGCGAAGAAGTCGGGCTGCGTGCCGGCCTTGATGCAGGCATCGAGGAACGACAGACAGTGCTGCGGCACGACGGTGC
>JAEEGJ010014310.1_pt1 | contig 18871 bp, 16 predicted proteins | sample 8958761 | NCBI WGS metagenome assembly JAEEGJ01 (sample SAMN16246546, study PRJNA631951) | gut metagenome | biome: gut microbiome; feature: rumen; material: RS-attached | host: Bos | place: Iran: Karaj | collected 2018-10
CAAAGGTCTGACAGCAGGCAATAAGCTTTGAACTGAAATTATCTTTTCCGTTTTCGTCTTTTGCAAGTTTTTCTGCAATTACATAAAGCTCAGGATCATCTGGAAGTTCGCCAGCCGGCTCACAATTAAATATAGCGCTCAGCTCAACAGAGTCTGTTAAGATCTGCGCCTTACTGTCGAGCACGTCCGGATTATCAGCATTGTGAGTTGCAAGTTCAGACTCTTCGTTCTTAGCAAAAAGCTTTTCGAGTTCAGATTCTGTAATAGCGGCACTTGTACTGCCCTGAGTTGAATCAGACATTACAGACATAGCTTCTGAAAGAACTGCAGTTTCCTGTTCGCTGACAGCAACCTCTTCAGACATAGTATTGCGCTCTTTTTCATCGCCCATAATATCTGCGAGCATTGAATCAACGGCGCTATCCTTATTAATTACATCTGCAGCAGCAGGTTCTTCCGGCTTTGAATCAAATACAGGCTCTGGAGTAGTTACCTGCATGAATACTGCTTCTTCATCAGAAGCACCAATTTCTGCGCTGAATGTATCATCTTCTTCTACTTCTTCTTCATCATTTTCAGAAAGACCAGCAGAAATATCATCCACATTATCTTTATAGAAAGAAACTGAACTGCCCTTTCCGGCATTAGTTTTAAGAACTACTCTGTCTCCTTCATCTGCGGCTTCCCAAAGATAGCCGTCGTCTTCTCCAACATAGAAAAGGCCGCCCTCTCCGTCTACGCGGATATTATGCAAAGCAGTACAGCCTTCAAAAGCATCTGGAGCAAGATATTCAAGGCTTGATGGGAAAACTACACTTTCGAGCGCAGCACATCCGGCAACAGCCTTAGATTCAATTCGTTTTACGGTATTAGGAATTACAAGAGATTTAAGGGAACGACAGCCTTCAAAAACACTTTCCGGCAAAACAGTGATTCCGGCTCTGAAAGGAATATCTGGCAAAGATTCGCAGTCCTTAAAAAGACCTTCCGGGAAAGAAGAAATGCCAGTTGGAAGAGTAACCTTTGTAAGTGCAGAACAGCCAGAAAAAAGATATGGAGGAAGTTCTGTAATTCCAGAAGAGAGTTTTACCTTCTCAAGGGATTTAGAATTCTCAAAAAGACAGCTGCCAATTTCTGTAACAGAGTCTGGCAGAGAGATGGACTCATAAGGACAATCTGAAAAAACATCATCTTCTATTCTATGCGCTCCAAACGGAATGCGACCGGTAAAATCTGTTGATGTATCATCTACGCCAATTACAGTATGCATGTCTTCAGAATAAAGCAGACCATTTTTTTTGATATACGAACCCATAAACTTTCCTTTTAGTATTGTTTTATACAATTTTATCATAGGAATTGTTATTTGTCATTTAATAATGTTCATGTTATTCTATATTTATGCTTAAAGTTTTTGATGGCGATAAACAGATTTTCTTCAGTGAAAGCAAATGGCTGCATCCAATCTTCGAATTTGAAGATTTTTTGAAGACTTATAACGGGCCGCTCGACAATTTACGGGCCTGGGATAGTGCTATCGGTAAGGCAGCGGCTGTTTTATTGATTCGTCTGGGAGTAATTCAGATTCACGGGGAGCTTGTAAGTAAACTTGCGGTTGATTATACCTCAAAAACTCTTGGTGAAGGAAAACTCACCTATGACACTCTGGTAGACCGCCTTATGTGCCAGACCGAAAGTCAGCTGGAAAATCTTACAGATTCAGATGAAATGTACTATCTGCTGCGCCAGAGGGCAAAGCTTGTACTGGGCGTTCCTGTAAGCATTCAAAATCTTTCATATAAATATGGAAAAATTGACGGTTTGAATCTTGAAGTTCCGGCCGGCGGACGTCTTATGATTCTTGGCGAAAACGGAACTGGTAAAACCACCCTTCTCCGCCTGATTTGCGGAATTTACAAGGCTGATGGCGGCAGCGTTCTGATTGACGGAATGCCTGTAGACAAGCTTCCAAAATACACAATTGGCTACATTCCACAGCTTTCGGAACTGCAGGAAGAACAGAGTTTTGACCTTACTGCCGGTGAAGTTGTTGGGCTTGGAATAAGCGGTAAAACAACACGGGCAAGCCGCCGCGAGCTTGTAGAACAGGCAATGTCTCGTACCGGCTGTGCACATCTGGCAGGCAGAAAATTTTCAGTACTCAGCGGCGGCGAAAAACAGAAAGTTTCTCTTGCACGCTGTCTTGCACAAAAAGCACGGCTGCTTCTTCTGGATGAACCAACTGCAAACCTCGATAAAGATAACCGCCGCATGGTGGTTGAGATTCTTGCATCTCTTTCCATCTCAGAAATCCCTACCATCATAATGGTAACTCACGATAAAGAACTTACAGCTCTTAAGAAGTGGGAGGTACTTAATCTTGGATAAACTCGAAAGACTCGCACTCCTTTTCTCACTCGCACCGGTTATGAGAGGTTTTATTGCCATGAGCATAAGCGGAGCTGTTTTCCCGCTCTGCGGAGTTATGGTACTGAGACTGAACCTCGTTCCAATGCGCTACATGCTGATGCACGGAGTAATTCTTGGCGGTGCAATTGCAATGGCAATGAACGTTCCCCTCCTTCCGGTAACAATCACTGTAAACTTACTTCTGGTTTTTATGATGATTATGATGACAGGAAGCGGCGAAGGCAGAAACTTTGGCGGCACCAGCGCAGCCACAATGGTTTTAAGTATGGCCCTTGCCTCACTGATTATGCACGTAGCAGACGTTCCTGCAAAAGACACTCTCGACCTTTTATGGGGAAGTCCGTTTGCTTTAAGCTATCTGGACATCACAGCGCTTGGCGTTCTTGCCCTCGTGCTCCTCTTATACGTCATCTTAAATTTCAGAAATATTAAAAACCTCTTTTTCAGCAAAGAGATTTCTATGAGTCTTGGAATTCACGTAAGGCTTCACAACACCATAATGGTAATTATGATTGCATCTGTAGTTGCAATTGCAATGAAGCTTCTTGGTGCTTTTCTGATTGACTCTCTTTTAATTCTTCCGGTAATGTGTGCCGCACCGTTCCTCAAAAAACTGAATCACAACGGAATCCGCTCGCTGTTTATCGGAAGCTGTATCACAGGTTTCTTACTCTCGGTTGCAGGCTATGTCATAGCTGTTGCCGCAGATTTTCCTCCAGCTGGAACTATTGCAGTTCTTGCCGGAATATTATTTTTTATAGGAAGGATTTTTAAATGAAAAAAATCTCTAAAATCACTATTGCCCTTTTCGCTGCTCTTGCGCTTGTTAATTCTGCATGGGCTGCACCAAAGAAAATTGTTGCTTCTACTTCATGGGCCGCTGCCTTTGCAGACATTGCCGGTGCTGATGAAGTTGAAAGCATTGCCCCTGTAAATCTCCGCCATCCGCCGGAGTACGAAATTACTGTAAGCGATGTTCAGAAGATTTCTGATTCTGACGTTTTCATTTACGCTGGTTTTGAACGCATGATGAAGACTCTTGGCGACAAGGTTCCAAACAAAGGAGTTAGTGTTCAGGTTGTTCTTGATAACTCTCTTGCGACAGTAAAAGAATCTACTTTGAAAATTGCTCAGGCTCTTGGAACAGAAGAGATTCAGAAGGTTCGTTTTGCTGAATATGAAAAGCTGGTAAAAGACGGCCAGAAAAAGGCTTTGAAAAAGAAGCTCAATAAAAAGAAGGTTCTGTGCAACAAGAATCAGACATATCTTGCAAAGGAACTTGGTCTAGATATCGCTGGAATTTTCGGACCTGGTCCTGTAAGCGCAGAAGAACTTCTTGAAGCAAAGAAAGCAGGCTATGACCTTATCATTGATAATATTCATAACCCAACCGGAAAACCTGTTACTGAAATTCTTCCAAAGGCAAAATACATTGAATGGCGCAACTTCCCTACTGCCGTTGAACACGACGCACTTAAGAAAGTTGTAGAAGAAAATATCGAATTATTATTGAACTAAGCGTCATTCTGAACTTGTTTCAGAATCTATTAAAAAGATCCCGAATCAAGTTCGGGATGACGGGGGAGTTACTTACTCAACTTCAGTTCAAATGAATCTACAAGGGCGATCCATGACGCTTCAATTACGTCGGAAGATACGCCCACTGTAGTCCAGCTGCTCTGCCCGTCGGTTGATTCTATGATTACACGTACACGGGCAGCAGTTGCTGACTTACTATCCAATACACGTACCTTATAATCCACCAGTCTGAAATTAGAAACCACCGGATAAAACTTTTCGAGCGCTTTACGAAGCGCAATATCAAGAGCGTTGACAGGACCGTCTCCCTCACCCGCTGTAATTTCAAAGTTACCGTCTACTTCAACCTTAATCTGAGCACAACAGCAAACGCCCTCTTCCGGACGCGGATTTGAACCTGTTGTCTGATAATAATGTAACTTAAAGAACGGCTTATATTGACCGAGCATCTTTTTTACCAGTAGCTCAAAACTTCCGTCGGCACCTTCAAACTGATATCCCGCAGACTCCAGTTCTTTTACCTTTGTCATGAGGTCGCTTACGATAGGATCATTGCGCTTAACGTCCGGCACAAAACGGCGAATCTTCTCAAGAATCATACTGCGGCCGGCAACCTCGCTCATAAGGAAGACGCGGCTATTACCTACAGTTTCCGGAGTGATATGCTCGTAGGCAAAAGGGTTTTTGAGAACGGCGTCAATGTGCATTCCAGCCTTGTGTGCAAAAGCATCTTTTCCAACATAAGGCGACTGAGGATTAACACGGATATTTGTAAGCTCTGCAACCCTCTTACAGATTGCAGTAAGATTTGTCATGCTCTCTTCAGGAATAACCTGATAGCCCATTTTTATCTGAAGATTTGGAATGATTGTAGAAAGATTTGCGTTACCCGTACGTTCACCAAAACCAAGAAGAACTCCCTGAACATGAGTAGCACCTTCTTTTACAGCAACAAGAGAATTGGCAACAGCAAGTCCGCAGTCGTTGTGAGTATGAATACCTACGGTCACTTTTTTCCCATAAAGTTTTACAACCTCAGCTACGGCACGGCGGCATTCGTCAATCATAAAGCCGCCTTTTGTTTCGCAGAGACAAAGTACAGTAGCGCCACCTTCAACGGCAGCCTTTAAGGTTTCAAGAGCATAGTCTTTGTCTTCTTCGTAGGCTGTAAAGAAATGTTCTGCATCGTAAATAACCTTGCGGCCGTTTGCAACAAGGTACTCGCACGATTCGCGGATCATCTTGAGATTTTCTTCTGGAGTTGTTTTGAGAATATCTGTTACCTGAAAAGTCCAGGACTTACCGAAAATAACAACAGTTTTTGTTTCGGCAGAAAGAAGACTTTTGAGATTTGCGTCATCTTCGCATTTGCAGTTTTTGCGGCGTGTTGAACCGAAGGCACAAACCTGAGCGTTCTTAAACTGAACAGCGGCAGCTGCCTTAAAGAACTCCATATCCTTAGGATTCGACCCGGGATTTCCTGCCTCAATGTAAGTAACACCAAGCTCGTCGAGCTCATGACAAATGTGAAGCTTGTCCTGAACAGAAAAACTAATACCTTCGCCCTGAGCACCGTCGCGTAATGTCGAATCTAGAATCTCAATTTTCTTCATAGGTTAATTATGGAAGAAATGAGAGGAAGTTTCAAGAACCCCGTCATCCCGAAACAAGTTCAGCATGACGTTAATTCAGAAAGAATTTAACTGAGTTCTCATAACAAACCGCAGCCACCAGATGGCCGAGGCTCTCTTCATGCCACGGGAACTCGCCGGCTTCTACAAGGCCGCCGATGTAGTTGCAGAGTATACGGCGGAAGTATTCGTGTCTCGGGTATGAGAGGAAACTACGGCTGTCTGTGAGCATGCCCACATATGTGCCAAGCGGTGCTGTACGTGCATAAACTCTAATCTGTTCTTCAATTCCATCTTTATGATCATTGAACCACCAGGCTGGTCCAAACTGACAGTTACGGAAATTAGCCGCCATTGTAGCAAGGGCTTCGTTATCTTTAGGATTGAGATTGTAGAGGATTGTGCGGGCCTGTGGTGCTGCACTGTAAATCGCGTTAAGCACTGCGCCAAGCTGCGGTGCAAAATTAAAGTCATTCAGGCTGTCTTCACCAATATTCTTTCCGGCAGCCTCAAGCATTGCGGCGTTGTTGTCACGAAGAGCACCAATGTGAATCTGCATTACAAAGCCCTTCTGAGCATACAGTTTTCCGAGTTCCACCAGCACCCAGCCCTTATATTTTGCAATTTCGTCGTGGTTGAGTTTTTTTCCAATCCACGCCTTTTCAAAAATGTAGTTTACGTCATCATAGCTGGCCGGCAGGTAGAAGTCTCCTTCGAGAGAATGATCACTTACAACCGAGCCGTTCTCTTTGAAAAAGTCCATACGGCGGCCGAGCGCTGCAATCATATCTGATACAGACTGGAACTTTGTGCCGTCAACCTTCTGAAGGCGGCTGATATAATCTGCAAAGGCAGGACTGTCCGGCGACAATGGAATGTCCGGACGGAAGGATGGGCGGACACGTAGACCGGTGGTTTCGACCCTTCGACCAGGCTCAGGGACCGCAGGCTCAACCACCGATGCGGCAATTTTCTTATGCCACTCAAGACTATCTAAGGGGTCGTCTGTTGTACACAGTTCGCGTACACCGAGTTTAGCAAGCAAACCGCGAGGCGCATACTCGCTCTTTGCTAAAAGCGCATTACATTTATCCCAGACCTCGCGTGCATTTGCCTCTGTAACAGGTTCGGTAATTCCAAAGTAGCGGGCAAGCTCAAGATGGCTCCAGTGATATAACGGATTTCCCGGGCAGAGCTGCAAGGTTCGAACAAAGGCGAGGTAACGCTCGTAGTCGGCTTTTTCTACGGCAGCGGCGCCGCCACGCTCAGCATCTGATTTTACGGTGCCGTCTTTGCGGATGTGGCCTGTAATAAGAGCTTCATCAACCCCGGCAGCACGCATTGCACGCCACTTGTAATGATCGTGATCGAGCCATGCATTTGCGAGATTTCCGAGAGGCTTATTCTCAAAAATCTCCTGCGGGCTTAAATGATTATGGAAATCGAAAATCGGCTGATTTTCTGCATATTTGTGATATAAGATCTGAGCAGGTTCGCTCTGTAAAATAAAATTGTCGTCAAGAAAGTTTTTCATGCATACTAGTATATCACATTCTATATTTTTTGTGTATTATGCGGAAGTTTTTTCATGGCAACAAAGGCAATTATCACACCTACTCCACAAACGATTGTTCCTGTCAAAAGCATTGGATTAATTCCAAGCTGATCAAGAATCACACCGCTGATGAGGTTTGAAAATACACCGCCAATTGTAATTGCACTTGTGATATATGCCTGACCTTTTACCTGATCAAGTTCTTCCATAGTCTCGCTTACATAATAAGCGGCGGCCGGAACGAATACGGCGTAGGCAAAAAGCTGGAACGACTGGCTGAAGTAATAAACGGCAAGGTTTCCGGCCGCCATCAGCACAACCATTTTTACAAAGAAGGCCGCGCCCGAGAAAACGAGCATCCATCTTGAAGCAATCTTTTTAAGAACAAAGCCAATTAAAGCCATAACCGGAAGTTCCAGAATCGCCTGAAGAAAGTTCGAATAACCAAGCTCCTTCTCCCCGCCTCCAAGACCTCTGATAATCTGAATCATAAAATCATTTATCATGTTATGGGCAAAGAAAAAGCAGATTGTTCCAACAAGGAAAAGCATAAAGGCCGGGTAAGTTCTGGCAAAATCAGAAATCTTATTATGAGCTACGGCAACCTTTTCAGGCTGCGCCCCCAGTGATTTTTGAGCCCCCGCGCCGTCTTTTTCCCCAGCAATCACAATTTCCTTCGGCTTCTTAAACGTAAAAACAATCAGAGCAGAAAGAATCATAGAAGCAATGTTTACATAAAGCAGAACATTTACTCCGCTCTTTGCAACAAAGCCGCCCACGAATGCAGAAGTCACGGCAAAGCTTGCAGAACCAAGTCCACGGGCAAGTCCAAAATAAATAGGACAGCCTGCTTTCTGATATTCAAAACAAAGGGCAAGAATTACCGGCTGATATGAAAACTGAATCAGATAAATCAATGCATAAACAATAAAAATAAACACTTTATTCTGATGGAAGAACAAAAGCGCAACCGAACCTGCAAGAATCATTACAACCGAAAATAAAATAAAACGTCGGTTTGTAAGCGGTCCCGGCTTATCAATTACACCTGCAATGACTGGCTGAAAAACTGCAGAGATAATATTTGCAAGTGCAAGTAAAATTCCAACCTGTGTATTTGTAAAGCCATTTGCCAGAAGATAAACGGCAGCATAAGCATGAACCGTACAGAAGGCTGCAAAATAAGTAACATTAATAAGTGTATAACGTAAGGTCCACAAAAATTTATTACGATTCATCAAATTATCCTCTATCAAAAAGCATTAAAACATAAACATTGCCTGAACAGAAGCAAACAGTCCTTTGTACATATCTCCGGCTTCAGTTGAGTTCACGTATTTTTTTCCATCAAAATTATATCCGCCTTTAAGTGTTATAAAAGTAGCACTGATTTCTCCATAGGCGGAATAATACTGATATCTGATTTTTGTTTTATCAAGAAGTATTGTTGAAGCAGATTTATTCATAACACCAGCTGCAACATAAACAAGTTCATTTGCCTTTGTATTTTTAAACGGATAATAAACAAGAGCACAGTCAAAAGTAAGATCTCTGATTGAAGAAAAGCCTGCAATTCCACAGCTACCTTTTACACGAACAATTGATTTTGGAAAAAGTGTAAGCTGCAAAGATGGTAGGCCAAGTATAGAAATTGTGCTGGAGAAGATCTTATTATTATAGTTAAAGCTGAACATTGGAATTGCAACTACATAAATCGGGAAATCCTTAATCTTAAATCCAAAATCCCCTACTATAATTCCGCCTCCAAGTAAAAAAGAAACATTTTCTTTTTTTACAAGCTGTCTGGTATAAAAAAGCGCTCCTGTAACAGACTGAATGCTCGAAAAAGGAATCTCACTTCCAGAAGCAACCATACAGGCAATTGTATTTTTTCCAAATCCTACAGAACCGAGAACGTTTGCATTATGAAGCCTTCGGATATTTTCTGACATAAGTCCTGCAGTAAAATAATCCATTGAATAACCAGCTCCAATTGCAATTGAATCTGGTTGAGAAGAAACTACTCCCGGGTTCTTTATTCTCATATACTGAAGATTCAGTGATGGCGAGAGAATAAAATCCTTCTGTTCCAACTGCAAAGTCTGAAAACTGAATGCTGGAATAATATGATTTTGAAAATCCTTTATTTCCGCCGGAGTCTCAGTTACATTTTCCACTACTGTAGTTTCTTCTTCTGCTTCCTGCGCAGTAACGGTAAAACTCAGACAGCACAAAGAAACAAATAATACAAATATTTTTTTCATAATCGTCGAATACATTTATCTTTCAATTTTTCTGCGATAAACTCTGGTTTCTCCGTTCCAGCGGCTGGTCATTTGCTGCCAGTACGTAAAACCATATTTTTCGTAAAGGCCAGTTTCACCGGTTGAAATATAAACATATTCAGAATCCGGATACGCTGTAACTGCAAGCTTCATACAGTGTTCAATAATCTGCCCCATCAGGCGGCGGCCACGGTAAGCTGCAACTGTGAACACAAAACCAATCCATGGATGAAGATCAGTATCAATTTCATCAATATCACAGAAGTTTGCAAAAGCCGCAACAGTTGGAACTCCGTCTGTAAGCTTTTCATCATCTACAAGAATCCACATTGTGCCATTTCCAAGTGTTGAATGGAAAGTTCCTTCTTTTAGCAGCTTTACCAGAAGAGGAATTGCACCCCAGTCATTCTGCATATTCTCAAGCTGTTTTAAGATTGCATCTTTATTTTCGTATGCGAAAAAATCAATTATTTTCATTCTGCCACCTCATCATACATTGCAACAATTTGATCAAGTAATTCTTCATTTGGTGTATGACACCAGATCTCACGATCAATATTTTTATTCAGATATTCAGCTTTTTCTTTTATAAAGCGTTCCTGATTTTTCTTGTCTTTATAATCATAATCAAGGCTTGAAAAATACTCATCAAACTTTTCATTAAAATCATTTATATAATTAATTCCTTTTTGTGAACGCAGAATAAATGAATGTCCCTTATCCTCAGAAAGCACAAAAGTAAAACGCGGGTTGTCCTTAAACTTTTTGTAGTAAATATTATAACCGTAAGAAGGAGGCACTGTTGTATCATTCTTACTGTGAATTACCATTATTTTTGCATCTGATGATTTAAAGCCTTTAACACCGCTGGCAAAAGCATACTTTCCATATTTTGCAGCTTCAAAAACAACATAGAACGGAAGGAACAGTTTTACGGCACCGCCTGCAACTTTTTTTCCACCGGCTTCGAACATTCCAACCGAAGTATTAAAGCCTGCAACCTCTGCAACAGCCTTTACCTCAGGATGATAGGCAAGCACACTGCTTACACTGAATCCACCCCAGCTGTGTCCAAAAAGCATAATCGGAAGAACCGGAAAATTACCGCTGTCTTCAATAAATGAAATTGCATGATCAAGGTCGATTACACCCTGCGGCATTCCGCCTACAATTCCATCTTTGCCTAAGCCTTCACTTTCATCATTACCGGTTGCGTCATAAGCAAAAACAAAATATCCGTTCTTTGCAAAATGATTAATACAATCCATGTAAGAATTGTGTCCGCCACCACTGAATCCGTGAGCAACAACAACTATTCCTTTTTTTGTGTCGTTTCCGATTTTGTAAAGATAGCCTGTAAGAGTCTGACCTTTATTAGATTTAAACTGATATCTTGTTCTGGAAAGGCCTGTGTAGTCTTCAATATAAAGTTTTTTAGGCTCATAAGTTGTGAATCGTTTACAGAAGTTTGATTTGTAAGCGGCCAGCATTCCAATCCAGAGGCCAGCAAGAATTAAAATAACAAGAATTGCTAAACTGATTTTTAAAATTCGTTTTTTCATAACACCCTCATAGAGTATTGTAGTGATTAAACTGCAATTATTCTATGGGGTATGTTATTTTACTGATATTACATAAATCTGTGTGTCCAGCTCAAAGCAAAGCGCTGGAAGTACCATTCACGGCCAGTCTTTTTAAGATAAAGTGATTCACCGGCTTTTTCGTATTCTGCATTAAAGCTTCTGCGGCTTGAAAAATCAAACAGACAGTACAAATCATCTTTTTCACCAAACTGGAACTGCATTACAGGGCTTACGTTTACTGTAACAAAAGCACCGTCATAGTTTTCATCAAACTTACCGTAGTCTGCTCCATCATAATGACCACCAGCCTTTACCATTATACCAGCAAGATGAAGAGGAATTGGCATCTGATATCCAAGAATTCCCTGTGCCTCGTACTTCAAACCACGAGCCTGATTTGCACCACACTGCCATTCATAAATGCTGTCTGCATCAAGTCCGGCAATTCCAGAATATGTTGTGCTGTAAGAAGCAAGAATTACAACATGGCTCCAGTCTCCAGGAATCAAAGCACCTGTATCAAACTGGAAAGTTGCAGATCCCCATACATCATAATAAGGATGATCAAAAGTAGAGATTGCTTCATACTCGCAGGTTGTTTTATTCAACTCACAAAGACCTTCAATTCCACCGATATTCCAGCCCCAGCCTACTGCACCGCCTACCTTAAAAACAAGGAAAGGAACTGGTGTAAACTGTACGCTTGCTTTTGGCTTAACAGAAATTGGAGTAACTTCAATGCCACTGCCAAGAACTACATTAGCATCTGAAACAAGCCAGTTTTCTCCAAGTGGAGTTGCAATTTTGTAGTCTGCACCAAAAGTAACAGCCCCCTCGAGTCCGCTGTAAGCACCTGTGATTGGCGCAAAATGAGAGTCTCCTGTTATGCGTTTTGATTCAGGATAGTAAGCTGCATCTGTCTGTAAAAATAATGAAAGTGATGTTTTTTCTTCTGCAAAAAGTGAATGTGAACAGATAAGTGTGATTGCAAGAATCACTGAACTGATAATGTGTTTCTTCATAAAATTACCTCTTATACTACTGATAGTATTACTATCAGTAGTATAAGGCAATTTCAGAAAAAAGCAAATAATTATTTTTTATTTTGAGGCAATTCTCTTATTCAAAGCCCAGAGGCCAAGTGATAAAAGCCATGCGATAAATACGAGAAGTGGAATTACAATCCAGATTGTGTTCAAACCAAAAGCAAGGAAGCCGTACCAGTCATATACAGGATCTGGCTTTCCATCTTTAAGATGAAGAAGAACATTTGGAGTATAGAAAGAAGCATAGAGTGCCATTGGAATTACACCGGCAAGGTTGAACTTAAACGGAATCTTTTCTGCACTTTCAAAAAAGATAAAGCTGATGATGCACAAAAGAGGTGTAAGCAAATGCATAAAAAGATTTGAGTTCATAAAGAGAGAAAAATAACCTTTTGATGAAGTTGGTGCCAGATAGAAAACTGTAACGAACATTGTAAAGGCTACTGCATCGGCTGCGGCAAGCTTTAAAAGATAAAGCCAGGTTGGAAGCTTTTCACAATTCTTTCCGGCTGGGCCGCATTTGAAAATAATGTAGATAAGAGCAACAATTGCAGCAAGAAGATTAGACTGGATTGTAAAATATCTGAAGGATTTGAAATTCTTTTCTGAGAGGACTGTGATGTCCTGCATAAACTTAAATCCAATTACCAGACTTATTGTTGCAAAAATTGTAAAAGCAAGAATAAGTACATTTATCACAAGCGCTGCTTTCTGACGTTTGTTCATAAAAACTCCTGAGGGCCCGAATAAGGTCGTAAAAATAGACAAAAAAATGGTTGCACGAGTGTGCAACCATTTTTATTAATTTCGCCTATTATATCTCTTTAAGAGTTTTTCGAACAGTACCCACGCCAGAATTTAATTTTGCAAATAATTCTTTTACGCTTTCTGCAAGACCTGCTTCAAAAAGGTCTACACCAAAAATCTCTTTACGGTGCAGAAGCTCATCAAGAGGAGCCGCGGTGGTTGAGCCAGTCGAAACCACATACTTCTTGCACTCTTCCAGAAGAGGATCAGGGCTAAGTTCAAACGGTTTACCATCATCACCAATTCCTGTAAGGTAGCGCAGCCACAAAGCAAATACAAGAGGAATTACCTTAAGGTCTGCAACGTGGAGGTCGCTGCGACCGAGATAGCCCTTAATTGTTTCGCCAAAGCGGATGCTCAATTTCTGCGAAGTATCACAGGCAATGCGCTGAGGTGTATCAGGCATGAATGGATTTGGAATACGGATATTTACAACCTCATCAATAAAATCGCGAGGCTTAATGATTCCAGGGTCTACTACAACTGGAAGTCCTTCTTCATAACCAAGACGCTTTACAAGACGAAGCAGATCTTCATCCTTCATTTCATCAGCAATCAAAGTGTAACCAAGAAGACAACCGCTTACAGCAAGGAATGTATGAAGAGGGTTCAGACAAGTACAAACCTTCATCTTTTCTACCTTGTCTACAGTAGCACGGTCTGTAAAATACAAACCAGCCTTTTCAAGCTCAGGGCGTCCGTTAGGGAAGCTGTCTTCAATTACAAGATACTGACACTCCTCTGCATTTACAAAAGGAGCAACATAAGTTTTCTTAGAAGTGATTACAGGCTCCAGCTGCTCAATGCCGTCATCAGCCAAAATCTTTTCGATCTTAGCATCCGGACGTGGAGTGATTTTATCAATCATAGTCCAAGGGAAGCTTACCTTGCTTGCATTGTTTACATAATCAAGGAAGCCTGGCTTACATACACCACGGTTTTCCCACTCTTTTGCAAACTCGTTTACGGCTGCATATAATTTATCACCATTATGAGAACAGTTATCCATACTCACCATAGCAATTGGAAGTTCTCCGTTTACATAACGCTCGTGAAGCAGAGTCACAACCTTACCAATATATGATTTAGGGAGCACCGGTCCCTGAGCGAAATCTTCTTCAACACCAGGCATCATAACGCCGGCTGCATTACGAAGAAGGTAGCCTTTTTCTGTGATTGTAAAAGTTACCATCTGAAGAGAAGGCGCACGGAAAATCTCACAGAGGCGAGCCCAGTCTGCTTCGTTATCTGAATCAGCAGCAAGAGCTTCCATGATTGAACCAACAACAGTTTTTTCAACCGAGCCGCTGCTCTTCAAAGTTACAAGTGCACCAATGTTGTCATGAGGACGGTACATCTTTTCGATGATTTCGTAATCATAACCTTCAGCAACAACAAGACCACGGTCAAGAACACCATCATTCAAAAGGTTCTGAACAACATTTGCCTGGAACGCACGGAAAATATTTCCCGCACCAAAATGAATCCAGAATGGCTCAGCCTTAGTTGCAGCCTCAACAGCTGCACGGTCAAACTTTGGGAGTGAGTAGCCTTTGCTCTCCCACTCTGATGTATTCTTAATTCCGTCTTTAGTAAGTTTCATAATATGCTTCCTATCTATAAAGTTTCACACCGCTGCGGTCAAATGACTTCTCGCAGGCTTCCCAAAGTCCCTGAAGGTAAGTAGCACCAAGAGCGCGGTCATACAAACCGTAACCTGGCATTGCCTTCTCGCCCCAGATCATACGACCATGGTCAGGACGGATAATACCATCAAAACCTGTTTCGTACAGAGTCTTAACAATCTTGAACATATCAAAAGAACCAGTACTAGAAAGGTGAGCAGACTCCTGGAAGTCGAGAACAGGATCATCAATAGCAGTATTAAATTTAAGGTTGCGAACATGTGCAAAGTGAATGCGTCCCTGGGCAGCCTTAATGAATTCGCAAAGGTCATTTTTGCGGTTAGTTCCGTACGAACCAGTACAGAAAGTCAAACCGTTATGAGGATTGTCTACAGCCTTGAGCATGCGGCAAACCTTATCCTGACTAGTGATGATACGAGGAAGACCAAATACAGGCCATGCAGGATCATCCGGATGAATAGCCATATCAATATTGTATTTATCGCAGACAGGCATAATTGCCTTAAGGAAGTAAACGAGGTTATTGAAAAGCTTTTCCTCGTCCACGCTCTTATACATTTCAAAAAGCTCTTTTACGCGGGCCATGCGCTCAGGCTCCCAGCCAGGAAGAATAAATCCGTTTGAATCCTTGTCGATAGAAGCAAACATCTCTTCCGGTTTTACGCCGTCAATAGCCTTAGAGTTGTAAGCAAGAACAGTCGAGCCGTCCTCACAAACGCGAGCAAGCTCCGAGCGGGTCCAGTCAAACACAGGCATAAAGTTGTAGCAAACCATGTGAATGTCTTCCTGACCAAGACGCTCCAGAGTTTTAATGTAGTTTTCGATATACTTATCGCGGTCACCGCCGCCAATTTTAATGTCGTCGTGAATGTTTACGCTTTCAATTCCGGCAATCTTAAGGCCAGCATCCTGCACTTCCTTCTTGATTTTCTGAATAGCAGCAAGCTCCCACGCATCGCCTGGCACAGAATCATACAAAGTAGTAATAACACCATGAACTCCAGGTACCTGTCGAATCTGCTGCAAAGTAACGGAATCAAAACCAGTTCCGTACCAACGTAAAGTCATTTCCATAATTAAACCTCTACTGCAAGTATAGCATCAGTCAAACGTTTTATCAACTAATATACTAGCATACAAGTATAAGAAATGTAAAATGAGAGAATATACCTATTATTAAAATAGTCTATAAAAAGCAAAAACACTTCTCTATAGTATTTGTCATTTCGCCACGAACAGTTGCAATGCCGGCAAAGTCACGCCATTTTTTCACTGATTCGCAAACCTCGGAAATTAAAGCTGTAACCTCACCTTCTTTAAGACCGGAAATCTTGCGGCACTGGACAAAGTCTTCTTTTGTAAAACCAGATGTTTTTCCGTTTACCGTCATCTGATGTGCACTTGTCCATTTTCCTTCCGGGTTATAAGCAAAGCATACATCATAAGCTGGGGCAAGATGCCATACACCATGCTTGTCCATAAGAAAAGAAATATTTTTTACATGGTCATCGCAATTACAGGCAACTATATTGAAAATCATCCTGCGAAAGAAATCTAACTTTTCAGGATGATTGCAGCCAAGCTTATTCATTACAGAAAATACCTGCTCATAACTATAGGTATCTGCTTGAGAAAAATCAAAATGACACAAGCCGGCAAGACTTAGCATGTGAAGTTTTCCACCATCTAAAGTGCGATCAAAACGTCGCGTCATAAAATGACGATTCACTCCATCATCTAAAAGTCGGCAGTCACTCATATTTATTCCACAAGTCTTGGCCATAAGATAGTAGGCATACTCAACAAGTCCAAAATCTAGAACATCATCAGCTTCTTTATCTTTATTACCATTTACTCCGCTGAATTTAATAAGCCAATGCTCAAAGCCTTTTTTTGAATCAATCTGACCGGAACGCACTTCTCCAGTTCTTGGATTATACGCAATAACAGCCTTTGCTCTCGCCCCACCTGCAGATGTTCCAAGTTTTATGATTTTTGAAAGCTCCCCACTGATGTTAGCCTTATCACATTCATCAATAAAAGTATGAAGATTATTACGATTTGCAAGTACCAGAGAAGCAAGTTCTACAAGCTTTGAAACATTAACCACTTCTGATTTTTCAGAAGCATCAGAAAGAATCGGGTAATACTCAAGAGCGCCCATTCCACGCCGTCCAGTATAACAAAGCCGCTCAACTGCATTAAAACTTTCAGGTAACCTTCCCTGCCTTGCGAGCCACGCATTTATAAGCTCATTACCAAATTTATCAGGCAGAGAATCTGAAAGTAAGCCTGGAAGACCATGGAAGGATTCTACAGAAAGATTAGAAAAACGATAAGTTGCCTGCCCTAAAGGCATTGTAATAGGAGCAATCTGTATACCTGTCTGAACGAAGGAGGGATTATATTCAAACGAAGCAAACCTCTGTCCATCTGAAAGAGTTACCGCACCTACAACAGTTCCCCATAATCTTATTTCTGCAGAAGTATTCATCTATCTTCTCCCCAGACAAAGGCTCCATCTGAATCAGGTGTATATGGAGGAGTTTTTTCAGCAGTTACACTAGCACGATAACGTTCGGGCTTTTTTTGTTTCTTTGAATAAAGATACTGCATAGGTGTCATTTCAGAAGATGGCAGCAGAACATCTAAATTATGCAATTGATGAAGTGTACGCAGAATTTTTATGATATTCAGAAACTGAATGCTTTCTCCAGACTCGGCACGCTGAATAGTACTGGTACCAACTCCACTGTTAATACCAAGCTGAGACTGCGTCATTTTCTGCCGAATACGCTCTGCCTTTATACGCTCTCCAAGCTCTTTGAGAATATCTTCATCGCTATATAACACATCTATCTGCATACATAATGGATTATATAACAGTTTTTTCAATTGTCAAGATTTTTAATTTATCAAATATGACATTTTATATGACTTTACAACATTTAATACATCATATTTGACAAATTATTATTTACTGTTTTACAATCTTATACTCAAAAGTAGCGGTTGCAGCATAATCTGCAGACTCAAAACGCCAGGTGCTTATCTGATTTCGGATTTCGTCGCGGACAAGCTGATGTAAAGTCGATTCAGGTGTAATTGTGATTTCAGCACGAGGAACATTACCAGCTTCTACTACGCGGAATTTTATAGTTACAGCTATCGAACTGTCTATTGTTGCAGCTGCCTGTGCAGAAAGATTTATAACCGGCTTCGCAGGACTGATAAGCGCACGAGAACGTCCGTTTGACATTTGCATCTCAATTTTTCCAGAACCACTTGTTTTTGATTTTACATTAGTCTGCGATTGAATACCATTTTCTGCATTACCCTTGAACGAAGAGTTTTTAATTCCTTCAAGAGCCGAGGAAGTTGAACTTGAAGCGTTCTGTGATTTCGAATTGCTATTTGAAGTTGATGAACTTGTCAGTTTTTCAGTTGAGTCGGTAGCTTTTGTTCCAGCAGTTCCCGAAAAAGCAGGTTCTTTATTTGTAACAGTTTTTACCTGATTGGTAGTCTGTGTAGTTGCAGGCTCATCATCAGCAAACATTGCATCCCAATCAACTTCTTTCTTAGGCTTTTTATTTGTCTGTGCAGCAAATGCTTCCATTGGATCTACTGCATATTCAATAGGTTCAACCGGCTCTGCTTTTTTTGCAGGAACTGGTGTCTGGGTTTTCTGAGTCTGAGTTTTAGGAGCTTCCTTTTTTGGCTCTGGCTTTGGTTGCGCCTTTGGCTTAGGAGTCTCAACTTTTTTCTCGACTGTTTTTGGAGCCGGTGGAGTTTCTTTTACAACAGGAGCTGGTTCAACTTTTGGAGCCGGGGTCTCAACAACCTGCTCCACTACACTCTCACTGCTTGCCGCACTTGCGCTGGCCGCTTCAGCAGGAGCTGGAGCTTCTTCGGTTTTCTGAACTACAGGAGTGCTCGAAAGTACAATCTGAACTTCCTTATACTTAGGCTTATCTGGCTGAGGTTTAATAACGAATGAGAAAATTGAAAATATCAGCCAGAACAGCACTGTGCCTGCAATTGCGAAAAACTCGCTGGTGTGTTGAGGATTGCTGTCTTCTCCTAAAAGCGGAGTTCCCTTATAGTTTATCATTTTTCTGCCGTTGTCCTCAGATTTATTACGCAGTAACCGCTTTCACGTATTACATCAAAAATCTTTACAATAGTTCCGTTTGTTACTTCTGAATCAGCTTAGAGCGAAACTGGGAACTCTTCTTTTTTTGTAGTTCCAGTATCAAAGCTCAAAAGTTCTTCTCCAAGTCCAGTCATAGAAACTTCCTTGTCATTAAAAAACAAGGCACCGCTTTCATCTGCAGTTATAGTAATTCCCA
>JAEEGJ010014312.1_pt1 | contig 18869 bp, 16 predicted proteins | sample 8958761 | NCBI WGS metagenome assembly JAEEGJ01 (sample SAMN16246546, study PRJNA631951) | gut metagenome | biome: gut microbiome; feature: rumen; material: RS-attached | host: Bos | place: Iran: Karaj | collected 2018-10
TGTCTGCCTCAATCAGGTAGTGCTGGCCTCGCACGAAGGACACTTCACGCTGCCATACATCCGACTCCAGCGTGGCCGACATTGTACTGAACACGCGAGGAAGAACGTTGATGAACTGTATCTTATCCATGTTGCTGTGAAAGTTGCATCATCATCACTGCAGCCAGACCGGCTGTCTCAGTACGCAAACGGCTACGTCCCAAATCTACTGAAACGAAGCCGGCCTCAACAGCCATACGTACTTCGTCGATAGAGAAATCGCCTTCAGGTCCCACCAGCACCAACGCCGATTGTCCTTTCAGCTGTTCAAAGAGGTTGACTCTAGGCACCTCGTCATAACAATGAGCGATGTATCTGGCACCCGTCGGATGTTGGGCTATAAATGATTTGAAGTCCCGCATACCGTTCAGCACTGGCTTCCAGGCTTTCCGGCTCTGTTTCATGGCCGAGATGATGATCTTCTCCAATCGCGTTTCCTTCACCACACGGCGTTCAGAAAAGCGACAGTCGAGCAATGACAACTCGTCGAAGCCTATCTCTGTGGCCTTCTCAGCCAACCACTCCATGCGTTCCATCATCTTGGTAGGAGCGATAGCCAGATGAAGGTGCGACGCCCAAGGTCGCTCCTGAGGCAGTACATCCTGTATCTCGTAGCCGCAATGTTTGTTGCTGGCGATAGTGACAAGTGCGCGGAAGAACGTACCCTCGCCATCCATCAGCATCATCTCGTCGCCCTCTTTCAGACGAAGCACTCGCACGGCATGCGCTGCTTCCTCCTCAGGCAGTTCATGAACGACAGATGCCTGCGGAACATAGAAAAAGCGCTCTTCCTTCATGGCTTCCTGCGTTTGATTTCGTCACGAAGCTGGGAGGCCAACTCGTAGTTCTCTTCTTCCACGGCATTTTTCAAGGCTATTCTCAGCCGTTCGGTCTCCATCGAGTTGATGGGAATAGCCACACCCGTCGCATTCTCATCGAATGGTATGCTTTGTCGCTTCATCAGACGGCTCTCGATGTAAAGAGGAACCTTGGAGATTATCGACAGCAGAATAGCATCACTCATCCGAATGCGAATACAATTGCCGTCACCCATATTCATCAGCATCACCTGATACTGCCCTTCATAGACACCAACAATCAGCATCTCTAAATCGGAGGGTAGCAGTTGCACCAGCACCTCGGGCAGCATCGTCTTGACGACATCGCGCTTGCCACGAAGACGCGTAATCAGCTGATGAGTCATATCAGCATCGCATACAACTGAGAGTGCACGCTGGCGAGTCTCATCTGTCAACAAGATGACCGATAAGTCTTCGCCCCCTACAATTTGCTGCAGGTTTTCGAATCTCAGTAGTACGCGATCCATGATGAGTCGTTATTTGTTTTCTGGTTTAAACAACAATGCGAAGGCAACACCTATTACGCAGGCGTAGGCGGCAAAGATATACCATGCCGACTGCCAGCTGCTGGCGTTGTTGACCACCGTCTGAGCAGCAATCATACCGAGGGAAGCTCCCACGCCATTGGTCATCAGCATAAAGAGACCCTGAGCGCTGGAACGGATGGTCTCATCCGTACGGCTCTCGACGAAGAGCGAACCTGAGATATTGAAGAAGTCGAAGGCAACGCCATAGACAATCATCGAGAGAATAAAGAGCCAGATGCCACTGCCAGGATTACCCAGTCCGAAGAAGGCAAAGCGGAACACCCATCCGAACATAGCGATGAGCATCACCTTCTTGATGCCGAAACGCTTCATGAAGAAGGGTATGAGCAGGATACAAGCAGTCTCACTGATCTGCGAGAGCGAAATCAGGATGTTGGTGTGCTGCACGCCGAAGGTATCAGCATACTGCGGGTCAGAGCCAAAACTGTTGATGAACACATTGGCATAGCCGTTGGAGATTTGCAGGCATACACCAAGCAGCAGCGAGAAGATGAAGAAGATGGCCATCTCCTTCTGGCGGAACAAGCTGAATGCCTTAAGTCCCAAAGCATCGGAAAGCGACTGCTTCTCCTGGCTCTTCTTCACAGGACATACAGGCAGCGTAAAAGAATAACCGAAGAGGACGATGCTAAGCAGTCCGGAAGCCAGGAACTGGTTCTGGTTGTCCTGGAAGCCCATAATATCGACGAAAAGCATCATCAGGATAAAGCCTACGGTACCAAAGACGCGAATAGGCGGGAAATCCTTGACCGTGTCCATCCCAGCCTGTGTCAATCCATTGAAAGCAACTGAATTGGCAAGGGCGATAGTGGGCATGAAGAAGGCCACGCTAAAGGAGTAAAGCGTAAACAAGGGACCAAACTGGGTGTCGGCACCATTAGAATAGCCGTACCAAGCAGCGGCCATCATAAAGAGTCCGGCCAGAAGATGGCAGATGCCCAGCATTTTCTGTGCCTGCACCCAGCGGTCGGCAATGATGCCAATGAGGGCAGGCATGAAGATGGACACAAAGCCCTGAACCGAGTAGAACCACCCGATGTTGTCGCCAAAGCCGAGGTTCGACAGGTAACGACCCATACAAGTCAAATAAGCTCCCCAGACAGCAAACTCCAGGAAGTTCATGATTGATAAGCGCACTTTCAAATTCATATCTCCGATAGTTTTTAGTTAATGATTCTATTATTATGGTACGCGCGCAAGATGCCATCGTCATCACGGCGCAATACTATCTGCCCCGCCATCCACTCGGTCTGGGGCAGCTCCTCTGTCAAGGGGTAGCAGCTGACCACCTTCCCCTCCTGTATCTCTATCACCGAGAGGGTCTGGCATGTCCCGTTCTCCAGAATCGTCTCGTGAGAGGCGATCCGTCGTAGTCTTTTCATCTTGTGTATGGAAACGAATAAGTTGAACATTGCTCAAGAACAGCAGTCGCGTGGACGTCGACGACTCGAAGGCGTTATCCAAATAGAAGAATCCCTTCACAGTCTTGATGACCCTCGTCGTATCACCAGGCACCCTCAGTTGGCTCACCCCTGAAGTGGAGAAATGCAGATTACGGCTCACCACCGTATCACCATAGTCCACCGAAATGTAAGCCATACCGTTCTTGTTACCCGTCTGATACATATAGTCACTCATGAACATCAGCATCAGCTCGTCACCATGCCTATAAGTGGAATCACTTTCTACGTGAAACTCCCACCTGTTGTAGGGAGGCATGGGCAACAATAGGGCCGTCGCCCTGTCCGACCAGACATTGGCAGTGTCACCAGTAGCATTGAAGCGGGCATACTTGCCTATCTCACCTTCTGATGCTCCAAGCACCAATGCCTGCTCGTCGAGTCTCTCCGACACCCGCTGGAAGATGGGATCGAAGCGGTCGGCACGGGTATAATAATACACCAGCGATGAATCGAATTCGGCCTGAGTCACCCCATGTCGTTTGAGTACTGCCTCGGTATAGAGTGCCGTATTGTACTCGCGTTCTTCATAGGAGAACTTGTCCTGCTGTGCCATCGCTTTGGCCATATAATAGTCGACGAGTATATCCTCCATATCACCGGGTTGGATATACTTACTTGGCGTTCCCGGCTTGCATGCAGCCAGCATCAGGAATATGCCAACGACTGTCAATGCGCCTGTTCTATTCACGTTTCAGCGATAGCTTTGCCAATTCTTTTCTATAGAAGAGAAGCAGTACCACCACTCCTACTGATATGCTCGAGTCTGCGAAGTTAAACACTGGGCTGAAGAATATGAACTCCTCCCCACCCCAGAAAGGCATCCATTGTGGCCAGGTGGTCTGTATGATGGGGAAGTAGAACATGTCGACAACCTTTCCCATAAGGAATCCGGCATAGCCATTACCCATACCCACCCATTGACTTACATGCAACGGCGTGGACGTCTCAAAGCCCAGACCATAGAACATGCAGTCAATCAGGTTGCCGGCTGCTCCTGCCAGCACCATCGACAGACATACGACATATCCCCATCTAGCCTTCTGGCGCGCCTGCAGCCAGATGTAATAGCTCAGGAAACCTATGGCCACCACACGGAAAAGTGACAGCGCCAGCTTTGAGCCTATCTGCATGCCGTAGGCCATACCGTTATTCTCGATGAAGGTAATGTAGAACCAGTCAGTCACCCTGATACTTTCATGAAGCGCCATATTGGTCTTCACCAAGACTTTGATGACCTGGTCGACGAGCAGGATGGCAATAATGAGTATCACCGCCATCCGCCCACGAGTTATCAGCCGATTGTTCACCTGCGTCGCTTCTCGAGTTCTTTAGACTCCACGCTCAGCGTAGCATGGGGCACAGCACGCAGCCGCTCTGCAGGAATAAGTTTGCCTGTGATGCGGTCAATGCCGTAGGTCTTGTTGTCTATGCGCACCAATGCAGCTTTCAGTCCCTGAATGAACTTCTGCTGACGTGCAGCAAACTTCATCAAATCTTCCTTCGACTGGGTCTCGCTGCCTTCCTCCAAAGCTTTGTAGGTAGGCGACGTATCGTCGACATCGTTTGAGTCACGATTGGTCAGCGAGTCCATCATCTGGTCGTAGTCTCGCTTGGCTAGCGCCAGTTTCTCCAAGATAATCTGACGGAACTCCTCAAGTTCCTCATCAGTGTAGCGTGTTTTCTCTGACATAATTATTAGGATTTAGTAATTTTGATGTTTAGTTTAAAGTCGTCAAATTCTGTTTCTTGTCCGTCATTGGCCTCCAGGACAATGCTGTCGGCCAGCACCTGCCGTGCGATGTAATCACCAAAGGCATCGACAGCCTTGGTGACAGCATCATTTGGCTCAATGCTGACGTTGATATGGTCGGTGATGATCAGTCCGCTGCTCTTGCGCATGTTCTGAATACGGTTCACCAGCTCTCGAGCCATACCCTCTGCCCGCAACTCATCAGTCTGCGTGATGTCGAGGGCAACAGTAAGGTTACCATCATTGCCGACGAGCCATCCAGGAATATCTTCGCTGATAATTTCCATATCGGCAGCCTCAACGGTGAGTTGCTGTCCTTCCACCTCTACGGTAAGGGTGCCTTGCTGCTCCAACAGGGCAATCTGCTCCTGAGTAAGTGCATCCATCGCTGCGGCAACGCCCTTCATCAGTTTACCGAACTTCTTGCCCATGACGCGGAAGTTGCACTTTACCTTCTTCACCAGGATGCCTTGACCTTCCACAAACTTCAGTTCCTTCACATTCACCTCCTGAAGGATGATGTGCTTCACAGTCTCAATATCTTCTCGCTGCTGAACATCCACAGGAGGAACCATCAGCGTCTGCAGGGGCTGCTTCACCTTGATACCTTCCTTTCGGCGCAGTGCCAGCACGATCGACGTGATGCGCTGGGCAATGTCCATGCGCTTCTCAAGGTCAACATTTACTAATGTCAGGTCAGCCTTCGGGAAGAAGTCCAGGTGTACGGAGTCACACTTGCCGCCGAGGTCACGATAGAGCCGGTCGGCAAAGAAGGGAGCCATCGGTGCCAGGAGCTTCGACACAGTGAGCAGACACTCATAAAGCGTCTGGTAGGCAGCCAGCTTGTCATTGTCCATCTCCTTACCCCAGAAGCGTTTCTTATTCAGTCGCACAAACCAGTTCGAAAGTTCCGTATCGACGAAATTATCAATCATGCGCCCTGCACGTGTAGGATTGAAGTTATCCAGCTCCTCAGTGACATTCTTCACCAGCGTGTTCAGGCAAGAGAGGATCCAGCGGTCGAACTCAGGACGCTCAGCCACAGGAATCTGAGGTGTGGCTGGGTCGAAATTGTCGACGTTGGCATACATAGCAAAGAGTGAATAGGTGTTATAGAGCGTTCCGAAGAACTTTCCTCGCACTTCAGCTACTCCTGCGGGGTCGAACTTGAGGTTATCCCAAGGCTCGGAGTTGGTCATCATATAGAAACGCACGGCATCCGATCCATATTTCTCGATCATCTCGAAAGGATTCACCACGTTGCCCTTGTGCTTCGACATCTTGTCGCCCTTGGCATCGAGTACGAGGCCAGTGCTGACTACGTTCTTGAATGCTACCGAGTCGAAGATCATCGTTGCAATGGCATGAAGGGTGAAGAACCAACCGCGTGTCTGGTCGACACCCTCGTTGATATAGTCAGCGGGATAGAACTTGCGCTCGTCGATGAGTTCCTTGTTCTCAAACGGGTAGTGCAGCTGAGCATAAGGCATAGAGCCAGAGTCGAACCACACGTCAATCAGGTCGCTCTCTCTCTTCATGGGCTTGCCGCTGGGCGACACCAATTTAATATAGTCGACATAGGGACGATGCACGTCGATGCGATCGTAGTTCTCCTGACTCATGTCGCCTGGCACGAAACCGTTCTCCTTCAGAGGGTTCTTGTCCATAACGCCTGCTGCTACGGCCTTCTCTATCTCGTTGTAGAGCTCTTCGAGACTGCCGATGCAGATTTCTTCGCCGTCTTCACTGCGCCAGATGGGCAGAGGTGTGCCCCAGAAACGCGAGCGCGACAGGTTCCAGTCATTCAGGTTATCGAGCCAGTTGCCAAAACGCCCACTGCCCGTCGACTCTGGATGCCAGCCGATGGTCTTGTTCAGTTCGCTCATGCGCTCTTTCATCGACGAGCTCTTGATGAACCAAGAGTCAAGGGGATAGTAGAGCACAGGCTTGTCAGTACGCCAGCAATGAGGATAGTTATGCACATGCTTCTCGATCTTATAGGCCTTATCCTGAGCCTTCAGATCCATGCAGATGCTGATGTCGAGCGTCTCGTCCTTGTCCGTAAGGTTCTCGTCATAGGCATTCTTCACATAGCGGCCAGCAAACTTCTGCCATTCGTCGACGTTGACATATTTAGCCACGAAGTCGGGGTCGAGGTCTTCAATGAGATAGTATTTACCCTGCAGGTCAACTACAGGACGCTCATTGCCCTTCTTGTCGATGAGCACGATAGGACAGATGCCAGCCTGCTTGGCCACAAATGCGTCGTCGGCACCGAAGTTGGGTGCGATGTGCACGATACCAGCACCGTCCTCTGTAGTGACATAGTCGCCGGGGATGACGCGGAAGGCATCACCTATGGGCTTGATGGCAGGCATCAGCTGCTCGTACTCCATTCCCACGAGGTCGGTGCCCTTATAGCGTCCCACGATGCGGAAGGGCATGAATTTCTCTCCTTTCTTATATTCGGGCATCTCGCCACCATCGGTGATATTACCCTCTGGGGCCAGATAGGCGTTCAGACGAGCTTCAGCCAGCACAATGGTAATGGGCTTGGCGGTATAAGGATTATATGTGTTCACAGCCACATAGTCGATCTTCGGACCTACGCAGAGTGCCGAGTTGGCAGCCAGTGTCCAGGGCGTCGTCGTCCAGGCAAGGAAATAGGCAGTGCCCCACCCTGTCATCTCAGGCTTGGGGTTCTTCATCTTAAACAGTGCCGTGCACGTCGTGTCCTTCACGTCACGATAGCAGCCCGGCTGGTTCAGCTCGTGACTCGACAATCCTGTACCAGCAGCAGGTGAATAGGGCTGTATGGTGTAGCCCTTGTAGAGCAGTCCTTTCTGATAGAACTGTTTCAGCAGCCACCAGAGGGTCTCAATGTACTTATTGTCATAAGTAATGTAAGGATGATCCAGGTCGACGAAGTATCCCATACGCTCCGTCAGGTCGCGCCATTCCTTCGTGTAGGTCATCACGTTCTCGCGACACTTCTGGTTGTAATCCTCCGTTGAGATGTAACGAGGCGACTCAGGATTGTCGATGTCGGCCTTGGTGATGCCGAGTGCCTTCTCCACACTCAGCTCCACAGGCAGACCGTGGGTGTCCCAGCCGGCCTTGCGCTTCACCTGGAAGCCCTGCATCGTGCGATAGCGGTTGAAGGTATCTTTCAAGGCACGACCCAGCACATGGTGAATGCCGGGATGACCGTTGGCCGAGGGAGGACCCTCGAAGAACACAAATTGCGGACATCCCTCACGCTCGTCGATAGAGCGGTGGAAGATGTCTTCCTGCATCCACTTCTCCAGCATCTCCTTGTTCACCTGTGTCAGGTTCAAACCTGTGTATTCTGCGAATCTTTTTGCCATAATTTCTCTTGCTTGTTTTTGAAGGTGCAAAGGTACGCATTTTTTTTAGTTTGACGAAGAATTATCGCTGAAAAATTCGTTTATTTGAAGATTTCTTTGTACTTTTGCAGGCAAAACAACATTCATTCACATCTACGAAACAAGGGAAACTATGGAAAGAACATGGAGATGGTTTGGCAAGAAAGACAAAATCACACTTGCCATGCTTAGACAAATCGGCGTAGAGGGCATCGTAACAGCCCTTCACGACGTGCCTCTGGGCGAAGTATGGACACGCGAAAAGATTCGTGATCTGCGCCAGTACATCGAGAGCTACGGCATGCGATGGAGCGTGGTGGAGAGTCTTCCTGTGGTGGAGACTATCAAATACGGCGGTCCCGACCGCGACCACCAGATTGAAGTGTACAAGGAAAGCCTGCGCAACCTCTCGGCCGAAGGCATCCACTGCATCTGCTACAACTTCATGCCTGTGCTCGACTGGGCGCGCACCGACCTGCTGCATATTAATCCCAACGGCTCGACGAACCTCTATTTCAACTATGCTGAATTTGCCTATTTCGACATTTTCATTCTCAAGCGCGCAGGCGCGCGTGAGGAATGGGCTGCCCTCGAGTTGAGAAACGAGAAGGGAGAGAAAATCGAGCGCGACATCCTGGCTGAGGTCGACGAGCTGGCCAAGTCGATGACACCCGAGAAAGAACATAAGCTGGTGGAGAACATCGTCATTAAGACGCAGGGCTTCGTCTCAGGCAACTTCAGCGAGAACGACGAGGCGCCCGTCCAGAAGTTCCGCGAGTTCCTCGACCTGTACAAGGGTATCGACAAGAAGCAATTGCGCGAGAACATGAAATATTTTCTTGAGGCCATCATGCCCACCTGCGAGGAGTGCGACATGCTGATGTGCGTTCATCCTGACGATCCTCCCATCGAGATTCTCGGATTGCCACGCATCGTGCGAACCGTCGACGACATCCGTTGGTTCCTCAATGCTGTGCCCAACCGCCGCAACGGCCTGACCTTCTGCGCCGGCAGTCTCTCGGCAGGTACCTACAACAATGTAGTGGAGATGGCTCGTGAGTTTGCCCCTCGCACACATTTCGTACACCTGCGCTCCTGTCATATCTTCCCCAACGGCGATTTCACAGAAGCTTCTCATCTCGGAGGACGTGCCGACATCATCGAGTTGTGCCGTATCTTCGAGCAGGAGAACCCACAGCTGCCTATGCGTGTGGATCACGGTATGACCTTCACTGACGAGCCTGGTGGCATCATGGATGAGAGCAGTCACGGCCACAATGCCGGCTACACCCTCCTCGGCCGTATGTTCGCCCTCGGACAGGTGCAGGGCATTCTCGCCACTGTCGACCGCGAGCTGGGCATCGAATACAAGCAGCCCGGTTTCTTTGATTGACTATTCAAAACAAAAAAATAACAATGAAACTGAATGACATAATGAGCGGCCAGCTGAATGCCGCAGAATGGGAAGCCAAAGGCTACCAGCTCCCCAAGTTCGACATCGCAAAAGTACGGCAGAAGACTGCTGAAGAGCCTACATGGGTGCACTTCGGAGGCGGCAACATCTTCCGGGCTTTTCCTGCAGCCATCCTCAATGAGGCGCTGAACACAGGTAAGTACGATCGTGGTGTCATCGTTGCCGAGACCTTCGATTTCGAAGTCATCGACAAGGCTTATGCTCCCTACAACAACCTCTCGCTGTCCGTCAGCCTCCAGTCGTCAGGCACCATCGAGAAGACCGTCATCGCCAGCGTAACCGAAGCGCTGAAAGCCGACTATCAGTTTGCCGACTGGCAGCGACTGGTAGAGATTTTCCGCAAGCCCAGCCTGCAGATGATCTCGTTCACCATCACGGAGAAAGGCTATACCTGGAACGATGCCGACCTCGCCCGAGGCCTGCAGCCGATGTTCGCTATGGGTAAGGTGTGCGCCCTGCTCTACGAACGCTGGAAGGCTGGCCAGCTGCCTCTCACCGTGCAGTCGATGGACAACTGTTCGCACAATGGCGACCGTGCCAAGAACGGCATCATGGCCTATGCCGAGCGCTGGGCTGCCGACGGACTCGTGCCTGCTGCTTTCCTCGACTACCTGAAGGACGAGACGAAGGTGACCTTCCCCTGGTCGATGATCGACAAGATCACCCCGCGTCCGCACGAGAAGGTGAAGGAACTGCTGGCCGCCGACGGCTTCGAGGACAACAACTACATCGAGACCGAGAAGCACACCTTCACAGCTCCCTTCGTCAACGCCGAGGAGGTGCAGTATCTCGTCATCGAAGACAACTACACCAACGGCCGTCCGCCGCTCCATCTTGGCGGTGCCCTCTACACCACACGCGACACCGTGGACAAGGTGGAGACCATGAAGGTGACCACCTGTCTGAACCCGCTGCACACGGCCATGAGCATCTATGGCTGTATGCTGGGCTATACGCTCATCTCGGCTGAGATGAAGGACGACGACCTGCGCGCCTTCATTCAGAAGATTGGTTACATGGAGGCCATGCCCGTCGTCGTCGACCCGGGTGTGCTCAATCCCTATGAGTTCATCGGCGCTGTCATCAACCGCCGTCTGCCCAACCCCTTCATGCCCGACGCCCCGCAGCGCATCGCCATGGACACCAGCCAGAAGCTGCCCATCCGCTTCGGCGAGACGCTGAAGAAGTACATCGCCCGCGGCCTCGACAAGAGCAATCTCGTGCTCATCCCCTTGACGCTGGCCGGCTACGCCCGCTATCTGAAGGGCATTAAGGACGACGGCACTCCCTTCGACTGCTCTCCCGACCCCATGCTGGCCGAGTTGCAGGCCATCGTTGCTCCCTTAGAGATAGGCAAGGCCGAGCAGGACTGGAGCCCGCTGCGTCAGCTCTACAGCCGCAAGGACGTCTTCGGCCTCGACCTCTACGAAGCCGGTCTTGGCGAGCAGATAGAGGGCATGGTCAAGGAACTGTTTGCCGGTGAGGGGGCTGTGCGTGCCACCTTGCATAAATATGTGGCAGCCCGCTAAGGCTTTTTAGAGGACTGAAGAGGACTGAAGAGGACTAGAGAGGACTAGAGAGGACTCAAGAGGACTGGATAGGACTCCTCTAGCGCCCTCTAGCGTCCTCTCTAGTCCTCTCCAGTCCTCTCCTCAGCCTCTCCAGCTCGGCCTCGAGTTCTTTGATTCTCTGGTTCTGCTGCTTGATGGTGGCTTCCATCTCCTTCATCTTGCGGTCTTGCTCCGCTCTATATCCCGTGCGCACTCTGTACATGCGTTCCTTCATTCCACCTTCTTTGCGGAATCGCTCTTCGAGCGTGGCCAGATAGCCGTTCATCATCACATCTATCTGGCAGCACATCGTGTAGCCGATGTTTGCCATTTCCTCATTATTCCACCTTTGGAAGAAGGGTGCATAATCCTCAAGCCTGTTGTGCGCCTTTGTGAATTCGTGCATTTTCTGATAGCGAGGGTGCAAACTGTCCCATAGTGGCAGCTGGCGTGAGAGCAGATAGTCTTTGTAGTCCTCTCTCAATTCATGAATGCTGGAACGAGCCACATTGAGCAGTTTCAGTTCCATCTCAGTCGAAGTCTTTCCGTCTTCCGAGCCTTCAATGATGTTCTGTTTGCCCGACCGTGCTGCCTGCACCATCTGGTCCACTGTGCGGTCGCCATGCTTAGACAGGAATCGCTCACAGAACACGAAGGTCATCTGGTAGAGAGCCTCCGACTTCTGATAGAAGCGCAGCTCCTTCCAGTTCGCTCCTTCAAGCAGTACTCTTTCACTGTTGCTCGGTTCATTCATCATTCCTTCTCATCAATATAGTTGTCGAAATTAATATGTCTTTCCAAATGTCAATGATTTTTGTGCTTCTATTCAATATTCATTTCAAACTTACAATAATTTGTAATCTGGTGCAAAGGTATCAAAAAAAATGCTATAGAAGCGCTTTTTCAAAAGAAAAGTTTAGCCTGTATGATTCACGGAATGGCAACAGTCAAGAAAAGCCAAGGTCTGTTAAAAGTGTACAGAGCCTATGTACACCCTGTACAAAGCCTATTTACACAGTGTACAAAGACTTTGTACAAAATAAGCCAGCGTTCCGCGTGAGCGGCACAGTGATGCCGTCAATGCAGGGACTTAAGAAAGAGGTATGAATATCCGAGTTAGAGCCTGGTAGTATTTGATGCCTATGCTGAACAATACGACTGGTAGACTCGGGCGACGCGATGCACGAAAAAAAGCTCTCCCTGTTAAACTGTTGTGGAAAAACAACGTCTAAGAGAGCGACACATAACCCGAAAAGATAGTAATGAAGAAAAGAAAGAAACTGCTGACAGTCGTTCTGCTGACATTGACTGTGCTTCCGTTGAGTGCACAGAAGAAATGGACGCTGGACGACTGCATTAGCTATGCCATGCAAAACAACATCACCCTGCAGAAGAGCCGCCTGCAACAGCAATCGGCCGCAGAGGATGTGAAGGCACAGAAGGGCGCCCTGCTGCCCACGCTCAGCGCTTCGACCAACCAGAGCGTGGGCTACCGTCCGTGGCAGGACGCCGGCGTGGCCACCGTCACCAACGGGCAGGTGAACGCCAAGGTGGACAAGACCTACTACAACGGCTCCTACAACCTCAATGCACAGTGGACCGTGTGGAACGGCGGACGCAACCGCAACAATGTGCGTCTGAGCCAGTTGACAGCACAGCAGTCGGAGCTGAACGTGGCCGAGCAGGCCAACAGCATCGAGGAGCGCATCAGCCAGCTCTATGTGCAGTGCCTCTACCTGAACGAGGCCATCGGCGTGAGCCGCTCCACTTTAGAGACCAGCAAGAAGAATGAAGAGCGTGGCCGCGAGATGGTGGATGTCGGTTTGCTGGCACAGGCCGACCTGGCGCAGCTCACCGCCCAGCGTGCCAACGACGAGTATAACATCGTGGAGGCCGAGAGCCAGTTGGCTAACTACAAACAACAGCTGCGCCAGTTGTTGCAGCTGACGGCCGATGCCGACTTCGACATCGCCTTTGATGCCCCCCTGCCTTGGGGAGGCGCCGCTGGCGGCCTTACCGAGCAGGCCCTGAGCGACATCCCCGCCCTGCAGACCGTTTACGAGCAGGCACTGACCACACGCCCCGAGATTGAGAACGCCCGCCTCGGCATCGAGAGCAGCAAGCTGAGCATCGCCATTGCCAAAGCCGGATGGCTGCCCACGCTGAACCTCACCGGCGGAGCATCAACCAGCACCAACTCGCTGTCGAACAACGGATGGGGCAACCAGATGAAGACCAACGTGAACATGAGCGGCGGCCTCTCGCTGAACATTCCCATCTTCGACGGCAAACAGACGAAGACCAGCGTGGCTAAGGCTCGCATACAGCAGCAGCAGGCCATGCTCGACTTGCAGGACCAGCAGCAGCAGCTCTACCAGACCATCGAGGGCTACTGGCTCGACGCCACCACCAACCAGCAGAAGTTTCGTGCTGCCAGCACATCGGTGGCCAGCAGTCAGGCCAGCTTCGACCTCCTGCAGGAGCAGTTCAACGTGGGCCTGAAGAACATCGTCGAGCTGATGAACGGCAAGGACAACCTCTTGCAGGCGCAGCAGAACCAGCTGCAAGCTAAATATCTCACATTGTTAAACCAACAGATGCTGCGCTTCTACAGTGGCGGCTCAATTCAATAAACCATGAAAAAGACCATTATCATTGCTGTCGTGATCATTGCCGTCATCGTGGCAGCCTATTTCCTCTTCTTCAGCGGCTCTCAAGAGCAGAAGATAGAGTTTGAGAAAACCAAGGTGGAGCGCACCAACATCCAGAGCAGCATCACCGCCACCGGCACCATCGAGCCAGTGACCAGCGTCACCGTGGGCACACAGGTGTCGGGCATCGTCAGCCGCCTCTACGTTGACTATAACAGCGTAGTGAAGAAAGGGCAGATCATTGCCGAGCTGGACAAGACCAACCTCACCAGCGAGCTGAAGACAGCCCGTGCCAACCTGGCCAGTGCGCAGAGCACCATGAACTTCGAGCAGGCCAACTACGAGCGCTACAAGACGCTCTTTGAGAAGGGTCTCGTCAGCGCCAACGACTTCGAGACGGCCAAGCTCTCTTTCCTCAAGGCCAAGGAGCAGGTGAACACGTCGCGTGAGAGCGTGCAGAAGGCGCAGACCAACCTCGGCTATGCCACCATCACCAGCCCCATCGACGGCATCGTGCTGTCGAAGAGCGTGGAGGAGGGCCAGACCGTGGCCGCCTCGTTCAACACGCCCGAGCTGTTCACCATCGCTCAGGACTTGACCGACATGCGTGTCATCGCCGACATCGACGAGGCTGACATCGGCGGTGTGAAGGAAGGGCAGCGCGTGATGTTCACCGTCGATGCCTATCCCGAGGACCGTTTCATGGGCAACGTCACACAGGTGCGCCAGCAGGCCACGACAGAGAGCAATGTCGTCACCTACGAGGTGGTTATCTCGGCTCCCAACAACGACCTGAAGCTGAAGCCCGGCCTCACCGCCAATGTCACCATCTTCACGCAGGAGAAGAACGATGTGCTGGCCGTGGAGAGCAAGGCCCTGCGCTTCATGCCCATCGAGGCCATCCTCGCTGAGGGACAGAAGATTGAGGATGTGGAGGCTCCGACGAAGGTGTGGACATTGGACGGCAACACCTTCAAGGCCCATGCCGTGCAGGTTGGCATGACCAACGGCCTGCTGACTGAGATCATCAGCGGCGTCGATGCCGGCACCGAGGTGCTGACAGGCTTTGAAATCATAGGCGGTGAACAGCCGCAGGGGGCACAGGCCAGCAATCCCTTCATGCCAAGGCCGAGAGGAAACAACAGACAAGGTAATCAGCAGCAACAAAGAAAATGAAGGATAAGAAAGTCGTTATTGAACTTCAAAACGTGAAACGCTACTTCCAGGTGGGCAGCGAGACGGTGAAGGCCCTGCGTGGCGTGTCGTTCAAGATTTACGAGGGCGAGTTCGTCACCATACAGGGAACGTCGGGCTCAGGCAAGTCAACGCTGCTGAACCAGCTGGGCTGCCTCGACACACCCACCAGCGGCGATTATTTCCTCGACGGCATCAGCGTGCGCACCATGTCGAAGACACAGCGTGCCCATCTGCGCAATCAGAAGATAGGCTTCGTGTTTCAGAACTACAACCTGCTGGCGAAGACCACCGCAGTGGAGAACGTGGAGCTGCCGCTGATGTATAACTCAAAGTACAATGCGCGCCAGCGCCGTGAGGCCGCCGTCAAGGCGCTGCAGGCCGTGGGCTTGGGCGACAGGCTGATGCACAAGTCAAACCAGATGTCGGGCGGACAGATGCAGCGCGTGGCCATAGCCCGTGCACTGGTCAACGAACCCGCCGTGCTGTTGGCCGACGAGGCTACGGGTAACCTCGACACACGCACCAGCTTCGAGATGCTGGTCCTCTTCCAGGAACTCAACCGTCAGGGGCACACCATCATCTTTGTGACACACAACCCGGAGATAGCGGAATATGCCACACGCAACATCAACCTGCGCGACGGCAAGATACGCGAAGACACCATCAACCCCAACGTGAAGTCGGCGGCTGAAGCCTTGGCCGCGCTGCCGAAGATACAAGACGACTAAAGAAAGTATGAATATCCTAAATCTTTTCAAAGTCAGCCTCAGGGCCATAGCGAGCAACAAGATGCGCTCGTTTCTCTCGATGCTCGGCATCATCATCGGCGTGGCTGCCGTCATCATCATGATGGCCATAGGACAAGGCTCGAAGGAGAGCATCCGCGCCGAGCTCTCCACCATGGGCACCAACCTGCTGACCATACGCCCCGGTGCCGATATGCGCGGCGGTGTGCGCCAGGATCCGTCGGCCATGCAGACACTGAAGATGGCCGACTATGAGCGCATCCTGCGTGAGAAGAAATATGTCACCAAGGTGTCGCCCGAGGTGACCAGCAGCGGACAGGCCATCTATGGCAACAACAACACGACAACCACCATCTACGGCGAGGCTGCCGAATACCTCGACATCCGCCTCTGGACCATCGAGGAAGGCGAGTGCTTCAACGAAGAGGACATCAAAAAAGCCGCGAAGAAGGTCATCATCGGCCACACCATCGTCACCGAGCTCTTCGGCGACGGCGTCGATCCCATCGGCAAGACCATCCGCTTCAAGAACATTCCCATGACCGTCATCGGCGTGCTGAAGTCGAAGGGCTACAACTCGTGGGGCATGGACCAGGACAACGTGATGATTGCGCCCTACACCACCGTGATGAAGCGCATTGCCGCGCAGACATGGTTCTCGAACATCATCTGCTCGGCCGTCACCGAGGAGATGAGCGACGCCGCCATTGAGGAGCTGACGCAGATACTGCGCGACAACCACAAACTGCGCGAAGGCATGGTCGACGACTTCAACATCCGCTCGCAGGCCGAGATGATGGAGACCATGTCGAGCACCATGGACACCGTGACGCTCATCCTCGTCGTCGCTGCTGCATTCTCGCTGCTTGTCGCCGGCATCGGCATCATGAACATCATGCTGGTCAGCGTGACGGAGCGCACCAAGGAGATAGGCCTGCGCATGGCCGTGGGTGCCACGGGACCTGTCATCTCCCTGCAGTTCCTCATCGAGTCGGTGCTCATCAGTCTGACGGGCGGCTTGCTGGGCATCCTTGTAGGTGTCTCTGCCAGCGAGTGGGCCGTGCCGGCCTTCGGCATCCCCAGCAGCGTGCCCGCATGGAGCATCTACGTGTCGTTCCTGGTCTGCGTGGCCCTCGGCGTGCTTTTCGGCTATATCCCTGCACAGAAGGCTGCCAACATGGATCCCATCGAGGCTATCCGCCACGAGTAGCAGCAGGCTATGGATAACATCGTGGTCATGGTGACGCTCTTTGCCATCGTCATCGTGGGATTCATTGCAGGCAAAGTGGGCTATATGGGAGGCGACTTCGACAAGCGCCTCTCATCGCTCGTTATTGACATCACCTGTCCGGCGCTCATCCTCTCTTCGACGATGAGCGGCCAGATGCCCGACCGCGCCATGATTCTACCGTTGTTGGTCATCAGCCTCCTTACCTATCTTCTTCTCGCTGGCGTGGCGCTGCTGTTGCCCCGCTGGCTGACCAAGCGCCGCGATGACGAGGGCATCGTGGGCTTTGCCTTGATGTTCGGCAATGTGGGCTTCATCGGCTATCCCGTCGTGGCCAGCATCTTCGGCCACGAGGCGGTGTTCTACGCCGCCGTGCTCAACGTGGTGAATACTTTTGCCGTCTTCACCGTCGGTGTCATGCTCATCATGGGTGGCCGCGGCGCCTATACGTTCCACAAGCGGGTGCTGTGGAGCACGCCCATGCTGGCCGCCTACCTGGCCATCCTCATCGTGGCGCTGGGCATCGACAACGTGCCGCGTGTCATCAGCCAGCCGCTGACGCTCATCGGGCAGATCACCGTGCCGGCGGCGCTGCTCATCATCGGCTCCAGCATGTCGCAGCTCTCGGCACGCACCATGCTGGGCAACAGCACCGTCTATGTCACGACGCTCTTCCGCCTCGCCCTCCTGCCGCTGGCTCTTTTCTTCCTCTTCAGCGCCTTGGGCTTCCAGCAGCTGGTGGTCGACATCAACACGGTGGTCATCGCCATGCCCGTGGCCACTTACGGCACCATTCTTTGCCTGCGTCACGGCAAGGACACAACCCTCATCACCGAGGTGACATTCATCACTACCCTACTCTCGATGATTTCCATACCTCTGCTGGTCACCTTCTTGCTGTAGGGGAACGGCAACTGCCTGACTTGCATGAGGACTCTCACCCTACTTTTTTGTTTCATTCTTCATTTTTTTTCGTCATTATTTCCCGGTTCGAGAAATTATGTGTAATTTTGTGGCGATTTTGATAGATACAACACGAAATAAAACACAAAAATCTTATGGCCATCAAAAATCCCACTTGGTTCAGACGAATCCTTTCTTTCGGACATCCGTATAAGCAGTCCACTCATCGCAAGCAATATGAGGAGATTGCCGACATTTGCGGAAGTTCGCCCGACCGCGTGTATGCAATTGCACATGGGGCAAGGTGCAAATCTTTTATCGATGACAGCATTCTCTCAGAACTGATGAGGATGGGCATCGTGAAAGGGGACAATAACGCTCTGGGGAAGTAATCTTCGGTTTTCCTGTATGGGAAAAAAGGGGCATGGCCATGACGGAGCGACAACTACCTGACATGCATGAGTTTGACCTCGCTGTTCAACCCTGAAGGAACGGGGTCCCACGCATCATAGTGAGTTTTCTTGTAGTTGAGATCAACGACATTGATTTCCCTGAACTTACGCCACTCCACCCCATCGCGGTCCATCTGTGCGATGCGGTTGGCAGGCAGGTTAGTGACATAAATCTGGAGTTTATTCTTGCCCTTCTTGACATAAGGAGTAATGTCGCAACGGAAGGGGACAGCAAACAGCGTAGCCACTTCCTTCCCGTTGAGAACGACGCGGGCTGATTCACGCACATCTCCGAGATCAAGAATGCTGCGGCAACCGTCAAACTGCTTGTTATGCTTGGCGGTAAAGTAAGTGGTATAGCAACCCGTTGCCATCCTTTTTGTGTAGGAACCGCCTTGTTCTGTCCATGAACGGGGATGTTTCATCGGAATCCATGTGGCAGTGAAATTCTGTGGGCATGTGGTATCGTTGTTGTCAGCGTTCATCTTAATGTCTTTCGGGAAAGTGAGTTCCCAATTGACGAGTTCAAACTCCTTGAGAACGGTATTGCGATAGGGATGAGGAGCGGGATCAAGGGTGTCCAAACGTTTGGCGGAATGTGCCCGTAAAGGCTTTGAATAAC
>JAEEGJ010014317.1_pt1 | contig 18865 bp, 16 predicted proteins | sample 8958761 | NCBI WGS metagenome assembly JAEEGJ01 (sample SAMN16246546, study PRJNA631951) | gut metagenome | biome: gut microbiome; feature: rumen; material: RS-attached | host: Bos | place: Iran: Karaj | collected 2018-10
GTATTTGATGATCCGCAGGTCTCTGACCGCGTGGAGATCATCCTGCATCCGGAGAGATTCCCGGAACGAGATCCGCAGAGAGCAGCACTTCGTGCCGTGGAGGATGCGGTGGAGCAGAACGACAACAACTTTGACGGAATCATCAACAACATGCCTCAGCCGGATCCTGCAGAAGCACTCAGAGCCCAGGCCAGACAATCCGAGCAGACAGCTGCAAGGGATTCTGTTCTGGAGCAGCTGAAAGCCCAGCGCGAACGTGCGGAACAGATCGAGAAGGCAAAACACCGTCCTCACATTCTTCGTCATCCGGAAGAAAGGGAGCATGTATGATTTCCAGAAGTCAGGACCTGCATGCATACTTTACTCTTGATGAGGTCAAAAGGATCCATGAGCGGATGGCTGAAGCAGGCGTCAGAAGCCGCAGTGCTTATTTTCGGAAAATGGCTCTGGACGGCTATATCGTTAAGCTGGATATGGAAGAGATCACTGAGATGGTTTCTCTTCTCAGGCATAGCAGCAACAGCCTGAACCAGATCGCTAAAAAAGTCAATGCCACCGGGTCTCCTTATGGAGCCGACATTGCTTCAATGCAAGCAAGACAAGATGAGATCTGGGAGCTGGCCAAGGAGATCTTAGCAAGACTTTCGACTATTCAGTAGGAGCAAACGAACCGGAACTGCATCGGATTGATCCGGTGTGGTTCCGGGCTTTTTTATTTTTCAGGAGGAAACCAAATGGCAGCAACGAGATTAATACCTCTGCATGCAAACAAGGGTCGTACTGTGGCTCAAAGCCTCAGCGACAGAACGGATTATGCCAAGAATCCAGAGAAAACAGAAAAGGGAGAACTGGTCACAGCTTATCACTGCGACCCATTTACAGTAGACGAGGAATTTATGCTTCAGAAAAGACTCTACCACCAGATCACTGGCGGAAGCAGAAATGACAAAGTGATTGCCTACCAGATTCGCCAGTCTTTTAAGCCCGGAGAGGTAACGCCGGAAGAAGCGAATCGCCTGGGACATGAACTGGCGATGCGGTTTACCAAGGGCAGGTATTCTTTCATCGTGGCTACTCACACAGACCGGGCACATATTCATAATCACATCGTTTTCAATGCCACCAGTATAGACGGAACAAAAAAGTTCAGGAACTTCTGGCTTTCCAGTATCGCTCTTCAACGGGTCAGTGATTTGGTGTGTCTGGAAAATGGACTTTCCGTTATTGCTCCGGTTCCGTATTCTGAACGCGAAAAAAGAACGGAGTATCCAAAACGCGAAAGCATCCGGACAGTCATATGCTCAGATATTGATGCGGCGCTTCAAAGGAAGCCGAAAGACTTTTCCGAATTTCTGTCCTTCATGGAAAGCACCGGATATGAGGTGAAGCAAGGGGCAAGAATAGCGGTAAAAGGCAAAAACCAGCAACGCTTCGTTCGCTTGTCTTCACTCGGTGACGGATATACGGAAGCTGATATCCGCGCAGTTATCTCCGGCGAGAGGCAGCATGAAATCAAAACTCCGGTATTCCATCGACGCCAGAGATCCGTAAATCTCATCATAGACATCCAGGCCAAAATGAAAGAAAAAGGTCCAGGTTATACCCGGTGGGCTACGGTTTATAACCTGAAGCAGATGTCCAAGACACTGCTGTTTCTGCGTGATAATAAGATCAGCAGTCTGGATCAGCTGCAGGCATTGACTGATGAGAAAACAGCGAAGCGGGATGAGCTGCTGGCTTCCATTAAAACGTCGGAAGCCCGGCTGACAGAAATCGCTTCTCTCAAAAAGCATATCATCAATTATTCCAAAACTCGCTCCACGTATGAAGAGTACCGTAAAGCCGGTTACAGTAAAAAGTTCTTTGAGGCTCATCGGGAAGAACTCACTTTGCATAAAGCGGCCAAGCAGGCTTTTGATGAATTGGAAGTCCGCAAGATTCCGAAGGTCAAGGAATTGTCTGCTGAGTACGCAAGGATACTCACGGAAAAGAAGCAGGCATATGCAGAGTACCGGATGATAAAGGAAGAAGCGCAGGAATTGGTGATTGCAAAAATGAATATTGACTCTCTGTACGAAGCTGAAAAAGCGGAGGAACAGCGCATCCGCCAAAGAGAAAAAACGCATTGATCATAAAGGTGGGACACAAAAAGAAGGCCAGTACGACAACTGGTCTTCTCCTACATTTCTTATTCAGTTATCTGTGGCGATTTTGGAGAGATCTCTCCAGGACTCTGAGCTGTTTCCCAGATAATGACGAGATGAAGTTCTCGATGGATTCATCCTTTGGCTCGGGATCAGGTTCACGCGGTTCGATGATCAGCTTACCTTCTTCACATGAGACCTGGATCGGTGTGTGCTTGTCGAAGCCGTACTGCTTCAACCATTGGCCCTTCAGGATGATAGTGGGAGTTGGAACATAGTTCTTTCCGCTGGTGTTGTAGACCTTCAGTTTTCTTCTTTCTGCCATGGCAGTCCTCCTTTCTTTTTAGTGCATCGATTATATCCCAAAACGCCAGTATTTACCAGAAACAGAATGTGTGAGTTTTGAAAAATCAGCTGGAGCGACTGCTCATCTTTAAGCGTTTCGCAGAAACGCGCAGCCACACGAAGTGTGATCAAAGGGTTTGGGAATCCCAACATGCAAGCGCATATTCGGAGGAATCTTACGAATATGCATTGCTTGCCAAGTAGTGAAGAGGGTAAAACGGAGCCTCTTGATGCCTATAACCGTCAACATGGCATACTGGCGCATATTGAATCTTGAAAATGCGCGCGATTTTGTGTATAATTCAAACTGTTGAATTGTATCCTGAAGGACCTACAGGAATTCGACGATATAATCAGGTTACTAAAGCAACACCAACTATGTTTCATAAGAACAGGGGGTTGTCAATGGCAGTCAGTTATAACAAGCTCTGGAACCTTGTAAGGCAGAACAAGATGAAGAAAGGCGACCTAGCCAGAGCGGCAGAGATCAGCAATTATTGGATGTCCAAGCTGAACCACGATGAGCCGGTACAGATGGAGGTAATGCTCCGACTGTGCAAGGTGTTTCATTGCGATATTGGCGATTTGATGGAAGTCATTGAGGAGGAGCTTTGATTTGATGATGTTATACCTGCTCTCACCCACTTTCAAATCGTCAATTATGTGGTTCTATTAAGTTAAAAGTACTTTCTCGGAGGGATAGTAATGAAAACAATTTCGTTGCCGCCGCATGCACCCACATTGATGGAATCAACGCGAGCAATAGGTTATTCTATCGAATCTGCAATCGCAGATATTATTGATAATAGCGTTGCGGCGCAAGCGGATAGAGTTGATATCGATTTTTTTCCGATAGGAGAATCCTACATTTCTATCCTTGATAACGGTGTTGGAATGACCAAAGAAGAACTCATCGTTGCGATGCAGTATGGTAGCAGAAGCCCGTTGGATACAAGAAGTGAGAATGATCTTGGGCGCTATGGGCTTGGCATGAAAACAGCGTCATTATCTCAGTGTAGAATCCTGACCGTACTGACAAAAAAAGATAACGTATTATCGGGTGCTCAATGGAATCTGAATCATATCAGAGAAACTCAGGAGTGGTCACTTCTCTTACTTGGAGAAGATGAGGCAAAAAACTTGCCGAGTTTTTCCAAACTCAACAATTATGAACACGGGACGCTTGTCGTATGGCAGGATCTTGATAAGTTCGGTATTGGAGAAAGTGATATAGCAGAGGCCTTTTCAAGAAAGATGGGACTCATTCGCGATCATCTTTCACTTGTGTTTCATAGATACTTAAGTGGGGAACCTGGACTGAAGAAACTCGATATAAAAATGAATGAGGAAAGTGTTGTACCACAAGACCCGTTTCTGATGAAAAAAAGCACACAGCTGATGGACGATGAAATAATCGTCATTAGAGGACAAAAAGTTGTAGTAAGCCCATACATTCTTCCGCACACATCACGACTTACGCAAAAAGAACTAAAAGCGATGGGAGGAAAAGACGGACTGAGAAAAAACCAAGGGTTCTATGTATACAGAAACAAGCGCTTGCTAGTTTGGGGGAATTGGTTCAGGTTAATGAGACAAGGAGATTTGTCTAAGCTCGCACGTGTGAGAGTCGATATCCCCAACTCTCTTGATGACCTCTGGACCTTGGATGTAAAGAAATCCACAGCTACACCTCCAGAAGAAGTGAAGAAAAATCTCGCCGTAATAGTTGGGAAAATATCTGAAGGAAGCAAGCGTACTTGGACATATAGGGGGAAGAAAGAAACCAACGATCAAATAGTTCATGTTTGGAACCGTATGGTTTCGAGAGATGGGGGGGTTTATTACGAGGTTAATCCAAATCATCCTATGATTGAGACTCTTGTCCAAGAACATCCTGAAATCAAGCTTCAGCTTGACAGTATTTTTAAGCAGATTAGTTATTCATTGCCACTGAACTCGCTGTATATAGATTTAACAAACGATGAGAAAATCAAAAACGACAGCGACGATTCCATCAACGATGTTGTGGCACTTATGAAAACTATTGTAAGTTCGTCTCCTGTGACTGTAAGGCAGCAGCTGATCGAATCACTGTTAATGACTGAGCCCTTCTGTAATTATACAGAAGAAATTGAGGCGGCACAGAAAAAGGGGGATTTCAATGACTGACAACATGAAGTATCTCGTTGGCATTGTGACATCAACGATACATACTGAATTTGGCGATGAACTTCCAACGTTGGATCAGATAAACGAAAAAGCCGAGTTGATGAGGGCGGCTCTACAAACTGTTTATCCTGTATCAGACGATGAGTTCGCACAGGTGAAAAGAAGACTTGCTTCTGAAATCCTCCATAAGATTGGAACCGCCGTCACTTTGCGCGGCCATGATGCAGAACATCAATCTTGGTATTTTGCACAGGAGAATGACGGCTTTTATTGGAATCGGTACAAAACCTATCTAAAGTCCATAAAACATTGGGGGATAGAAGTTGTAAATCGGCTCCATCAAACGACTGATGAAGTCATGGATGACCTTGGAAATCCCAAAGACAAAGGGAGGCCATTTCAGCGCAGAGGTTTGCTGCTTGGAGATGTTCAGTCCGGGAAAACAGCCACGTATACTGCTATTTGCAATAAATCAGCTGACGCAGGATATCGTGTAATCATTGTGCTTGCCGGTATGATGGAAAACCTTCGTGTACAGACGCAGGAACGCTTGGATGCAGAATTTGTTGGTGTTGAAAGCAAATATACTCTGGATAAAAAAGCAGATCAAGAAATTCGCAATATCCCAGTCGGCGTTGGCAAGATCCCGCCTATTGATCTGAACAGGCGAATTGCCTGCTTCACTTCTGTAGCCACCGACTTCAACAAGGCGACCCTTAAAGCACTTGGGCTTAGCCTGAGGAACCTCAATGGGACTGCTTTGTTTGTGGTAAAAAAGAACAAAAGCGTCCTGAACAATTTGTATAAATGGCTTGTAGAGAACAATGCTGATCCTGAGAATGGTTTAATTGATTTGCCCTTGTTGCTTATCGATGATGAAGCAGACAATGCATCTGTTAATACAAATTCAGAAGAAAAAGATCCTACAGCCATCAATAAGGCAATTCGGAATATTTTGAATTGCTTCCGACAGGCATCGTACCTTGGGATCACTGCCACTCCTTTTGCAAATATTTTTATTGATCCAGACAACGATGAAGCTACTAGAGACCTTTTCCCGAAAGATTTTCTCACCGTATTGCCTACGCCTGAATTATACATTGGCGCAGACAGGATATTTGGGAACGGCGATGCTGATGATTGGGACAATCCTAACGGTGTAAGAACCATGGGCGAATTCTTTAATGCGCTTGTGTCAATTCAAAACGAGGAGCAGGAATCCTTCTTCGTGTTTAAACACAAGAAAGAACTCGCTGATGAGCTTTACGATTTGCCTGAAAGCATGCGGGAGGCAATTCGCTATTTCATTCTTGCCTGTAGTGTTTCTGATTATAGAAAAGACAATACAGAACATCGATCTATGCTGGTGAATGTTAGTCGGTACACAAAGGTGCAGAATAGAACTGCAGATTTGATTGAGGCCTATGTGAACCGAATCAAGGCGGATCTTGAAAACTATTCGAAGTTGCCGCTTGAGAAGTCAATGGCAATAGCGAACATAGCTGCTTTGCATGAGACTTGGAAAAAATATGATGTTGAAAGTGCTGCAAAGTGCAGTTGGGAATATTTGTTGTCGGAGTTTCTCTTTAAGTCAGCAAGACGAGTGGAGGTGCGTTCGGTCAACCAACAGCACGGAGCTTCTTCCCTGAACTATTACGAATACAAAGACGTCGGAATGCGGGTAATTGCAGTAGGCGGGAACAGTCTCTCCAGAGGATTAACGCTTGAGGGCCTATGCGTCAGCTATTTTTATCGGAATACTATGATGTACGACACGCTGCTTCAGATGGGCAGGTGGTTCGGCTATAGACCAAACTATGAGGACCTCTTTAAGATCTGGATGGCAGAAGATGCTATTGATTGGTATGGGTATATTACGGACGCAATTAACGAGCTGAAGGACGAGCTTTTGAAGATGAAGCGACAGAATCAGACTCCGGAAGAATTCGGTCTGAAGGTTCGTCAAGCCCCTGGTTCACTTCTGATAACTGCACGCAACAAGATGAGAACTGCTACGTCGGTGTCTCGCCCTGTAACGGTCTCTGGCCGAATGATTGAGACTCCCAGATTAAAGAGCGATGCACAGACAATCGCGGAGAACGAAGCGTTGTGCCGTTCTTTCATCGAATCATTGTCTGCCAGCATTCAGTATGAATACGACGGTTATACAAAGGCTTTTATCTGGCGTGATGTCCCTAAAAAAGATGTCGTTGAACTTGTCAGGAACTATTCTACGCACCCATGGAACTTGAATTTCCAGCCTGTAGCGCTGGCTGATTATATATCCACAGATGATGGCCCGCTTGACAAATGGGATGTTGCGATTCCACAGGATGACAGTGGCGATACGATCGTTAAACTGAAATTGATAGACGGATCGGAGGTTCATATTACGCCCAAAGGACGTCCTCTAGAAAAAGACCATACCAGTAAAAACATGTTGAAGGTGTATGGAAGGCATGTCCGAATTGGAGCCGGCGGCTGCACAAAAATAGGATTGACCGAAGAAAAAATAGGTGAACTGCGAAAACAGTTCGGAAACAGCAAGGACAGTACATTCCTTCACACAAAGAGGAATCCGCTTCTTTTACTGCATATTTTATCCAACACGAATCCGCAGAAAGCACCTGATGATCCAGCAATTGTATTTGCGCTTGGACTTGGCTTCCCGTATGACGGAAAAGAACGGACAGCTAATTACATGGTGAATATTAAGGAGCTGAGCAATTGGGTCGATATTGAAGATGAGGATGATGACGATGAAGACAATAGATGAACTGTATGAGAAATGGAATAACATTTCTCCGTTTTCCGAGGGGTATCTGCTTGCTTCTGGGGAGCATCCTCTTGCGTTCCATATTGGCTATACAGGAGATTCTCAAAAAACATTTATTGTGCTCAACACTGGGAGAATCGACAAAATATCTTCATCCAAAGCAGTTCAGGTAAATAATGTTCAGATGAGAGACGGCACGTATGCATTGAGTTTTCTTCTGAAGTATCCAACACTGGATGAACTGTTTGTCAAATTATGCTGGGACCTTATGGAAGCATCAAGAGAAGCTGTACAGCCGTTAATGTCGCTCATTGATCAGTACAAGAAATGGCAGCGACTTTTGCAGCAGATACGGGAAGGGCTTCTTACTGCATCTGTGCAAAAAGGACTGATTGGCGAAATGCTTTTCCTGGAATCTCGTATCGCGTGTGATGGAGAATCCACCGCTATAACAGGTTGGGTTGGCCCAGAAGGCAGCGATCAAGATTTCAACTATGAGCACTTTTGGGCAGAAGTAAAAACAACGACAATTGCCGGGACTGCGGTTACGATTTCATCCTTACAGCAACTTGATCGAACTGACAATGGATACCTCGTTGTGTATTTTATGGATCCAACGGATTCTGCTGGCCTGCAAAGCATTTCTCTTGATGAAGCCGTGAAAAAGGTATCGGATCTTCTGACAGACATTGCTGTTAAGAATCAATTCGAATGCAAGCTTGCAAGAGTTGGCTACCAGCATCGCGACGCTGAGAAGTACCATGCACATCGATATCGTTGCGCAAACAGCAGCATATTTGCCGTATCAGAGGGTTTCCCAAGGTTAATTAAGAGCTGTGTTCCGGCAGAGGTTGTGGGAGCAAAATACGATCTAGATCTACCGGCAATAGAGAGATTTCAGCGACAGGAGATTATGTAATGAATGTTGAGGAATTCCAGAAAGACTTTATCGAAGAAATAAAGTCGGCCGCCTCGGTTGACGGAGACGGCTCTAATGCTGCATTTGTCAACGTTGCCTCCAATTATTTGATCGGAGCCGAGGTCCTCTCTGATTTTACTATTGCTTATTATAATGGCAATGGGAAAAACGACAGTGTTAAGGCAAGGGTCGATGGTTATGTGCTTGATGAGTTTGACATGACATTTACTCTTGTCATTGCGGACTATTCGGGTGACGAGAGCAGAGAAACGATTACGCGGACATATGCAGAAACAAGATTTGCCCGGCTCCTTCATTTTATTGAGGCTGCTTATACAGACAGATTCAGAAGGGCCGCCGAACCGAGCCGCGCGTATTCAGACCTGATAGATTTGCTGTGGCTGAATAAGGATAGAATCAGGAAATTTCGACTCATGCTGATTACTGACGGCTTTATGAGCGGCAGAATCAGTGAAATCGAGACGAAGGACTTCAATGGAATTCCTGTTGAATGCCAAATTTGGGATATTGACCGTATTTTTAGAGTATGCGCCTCAGATCTCGGCCGTCAGGACATTGAGATAGACTTTAAGGCATACACAGATGGCAAAGGCATTCCTTGCCTTGCTGCAAGCAGTTCCAACAGCGACGAATATCAAAGCTATCTCTGTATTATTCCTGGAGCTGCTCTGGCAGATATCTATGATACATATGGAAGTCAGCTTTTGGAGGGAAACGTACGCTCATTTCTTTCTACGAAAGTGGCCGTAAACAAAAAAATACGCGAAACGATCCTGCGAATTCCTCAGAACTTTTTTGCTTATAACAATGGAGTATCTGCAACAGCAATGGACCTCAGATTTGAAACCACTGATGAGGGGAAATTTATCACTTATGCGAAAGATTTCCAAATTATCAATGGCGGCCAAACAACCGCCTCGTTATCAAATGCTCGGCATAAAGATGATGCTGATTTGGGACAAATCTATGTTCAGATGAAGCTGACTGAAGTCGACAATGATGCGGACAAGGCAACTGAGCTGATTCGCAATATATCGAGATCTTCCAATAGTCAGAACAAAGTCAGCGATGCGGACTTCTTCGCAACGCATCCTTTCCATGTGCGTATGGAACAGATATCCAGACGTGTTTTTGCTCCGGCAACAGGAGGCGCACAGTTTGAAACCAAATGGTTTTATGAGCGAGCAAGAGGGCAGTATCTGCAGGCTCAAATGCGCATGACTAAATCGCAGAAGGATAAGTTTGCGGCACAGAATCCGAAGAAGCAGGTAATAACCAAAACAGATCTTGCTAAATATAGAAATTCATGGGATGGAATGCCCCATGTTGTCAGCAAGGGTGCACAGACCAACTTTATGAGTTTTGCTGAATCAATTGATGAAGCCTGGACGAAGTCCGATACTGTATTCAATGATAAGTATTTTAAGGATACTGTTGCGTTGGCGATCCTGTTCAAACACACTGAATGGATCGTCTCACATCAGCCATGGTTTGAAAGCGGCTATAGAGCAAATATTGTAACATATTCAATTGCATTGCTTCACCGTCTAATTAAAAAGCAGTTTGCCAACATGGACTTGGACCTTGGCTTAATTTGGAACCGGCAACAGGTTCCCGATGTTATTACTAATGAACTTGTTCACATTACAAAGTTTGTGTTTGATACGATTACTGATCCTAACAGGGCAACAATAAACGTTACGCAGTGGTGTAAACGAGAAGCTTGTTGGGATGCTGTTAAGAATTGTACTCTCACCCTTTCCTCTGAAGTTGAAAGCGTACTTATGAGTAAAGAAGACACAAAAGTTGCAGAGCGAGAGGCAAAAAAAGATCAGAAGCTGGTTTCAGATGTAGAAGCTCAAGCTAAGGTCCTTGAGCTTGGAGCTGGCTATTGGAAGTCAGTCAATGATTTTGTGCTTGCAAAACGGGTTCCAATGTCACCTGATCAATCAAAAGCAATGAAATATGCACTTAGGATGCCCACTCAATTTCCGAGCGCTTATCAGAGTATACAGCTATTAGCTTTGCTTGAGGAGGCAAAAGCTAATGGTTATAGAGGATAGAGGATAACATGAATAGATACAAGGTGGTAGACCTTTTTGCTGGAGCCGGTGGGTTAAGCTTAGGCTTTATGCAAACACAAAAATACGATATTAAGGTGGCGTTTGAGAATAGCCCCTATATGCAACAGACATATAGATTGAATCACCCGGGCGTCGATGTTCAGGGGGATGTATGCGCTGCTGACTTTGCTGAGATAAAAAAGCAATATAACGGCATTGATGTTGTCATCGGAGGACCTCCTTGCCAAGGCTTTTCAAATGCGAATCGCCAAAGGAATCATGCAATAAGCCAGAACAATATGCTTGTTAAACAGTATCTCCGTGCAATTTTGGAACTGCAGCCGAAAGCGTTCGTTATGGAGAATGTTAGTATGCTTCGTTCAGAAGTGCACCGCTTTTTTATGGAAAAGGACGATGTTGAACAAATAAAGCGTTGCAATATTCCTGTTAAAACCACTTATCTCCGGTTGTTAGATGCCGAGTTTGTGTTTGCTGGTGCATTGGGCATTGTACAAGATATTCATATGATCGAGGCGTTTCTCTGGCCAGAAAGCGACTATGCGGAACTAAATGTTATTTATAAGGCGTCAAAGAATTGCGCAAAGATGGAAACTGCCCTAAAAAAACATCAGCGGAAATTGGTGCGCTTAGCGGAAAAGTATTCTTCAGACGAACGAGAAGACACAATTGTTGTCGAAGGAAAGAAAGCTTTCTCTGCCTTACAGGATTACTATTCAGGAAAGCTACCTTTAGAGGAAATCAAAAATAAGATAGAAAAGACTGTAATGATTCAGCGAATGCTGAGTTCTGCTAAAGAAATATTTGATAATGATATTCTGGTGGATTCATACCTGGAACAGAATGGCATTGTGGCAGAAATACGGTCTTTTGCAGTTTTTGATTATTTACAAGGCATTCTATCTGCGCCTGAAAATGATTATGTCATTGAGAGCGGTGTACTTTGTGCTGCCGACTATGGCGCTCCCCAAAAAAGAATGCGGTTCGTTGTTGCCGGTATTAAGCGCAATATTTCTGGAAAAATAGCCTTGCCGAACGGCAGATTTGATAAGGATGAGTACAGAACTGTAAGAGACGCGATTGGTGATTTGGAAGATGTAGAACCTGTATATGATTTGGCGGAAGATAGGCATGGGATTAAATTACAAGAGAAAAAGGAACTTGGCGAACTTGCCGCATCACTCCGCAACAGTGAATATTTAAGGAATCATATCGTCACGAGGACCACAGAAACCGCAATGGCACGGTTTAAGGCAATCCAGCAGGGCAAGAATTTTCATTCTCTTGACGATTCTCTTATAACAAATACATATACAGATCCGTCAAGAACACAGAATACTATTTATCTTCGATTGGATTACGATGAGCCGTGTGGCACGGTTGTGAATGTACGAAAATCAATGTGGATTCATCCAACCAAGGATCGCGCAATAAGTGTTAGAGAAGCAGCCAGATTGCAGACTTTCCCTGACAGCTTTGTTTTCTGTGGTACAAAAGATAAGCAGTATCAACAGGTTGGCAATGCTGTTCCGCCTATTATGGCTAAAGCAATAGCAAAGAAATTGGCGCAAATATTAACGAAGAATCTTCAGAAAGCGGACGAGACTACTAATGGCTGACAATCATACTCCAGAGGTGCGTAGTAGAAATATGTCTCACATACGGAGCACCAACACAAGTCTGGAAGAAAAGGTTAGGAAGTATCTTTTTCGTCAGGGATTCCGTTATAGAAAAAACGTGAGTAAGTTGCCTGGACATCCGGATATTGTGTTGCCAAAGTATGGGGCTGTGGTTTTTGTTAACGGATGTTTTTGGCACAAGCATGACTGCCCGCGATTTGTTTGGCCATCTTCAAATAGAGAGTATTGGGTTCCCAAAATTGAAAGAAATGCTGCTAGGGATGCTCGCAATCAGCAGGCACTAAAAGACCTCGGTTGGAACGTGTTGGTAGTGTGGGAGTGTCAGCTTAAAAAACACACTTTTGAAACGACAATGAACCAGCTTGTCGCAGATATTGTGAAAGGATCGGAATGAAATGAATAGGTATACTTTTTCGACTCAATCAGGTAAGGCTTATTACTGCAATTCCATTCCTGAATTTATTAAAGATCCATCTGCAAATATAGTCGGGCAATTAGTAAAACATGCTTTTGAAATCAACAAAGAACAGTCGGATGCTTGGGAGAATCAGATTCAACAACTTCAGAAACGCTTAGACGCCTGCGGTATGGAAGGAGATATCATTTTTGAATATGATATTGTCCGACTTGGAAAGCGCATTGATGTCATTTTGTTGATTCGACATATGGTTTTCTCTCTTGAGTTTAAAAATGGAAAGGACGTTTTTACTGCTCAAGATGCTCAGCAGGCTGAGGATTATGCTATTGATATAAAGAATTTTCACAAGGAATCAGAGGATCTGTATGTCTGCCCTATTCTTATAGCCACTGCAGCGCCAAAATATAAAAAACCACAATCAACGGATTGCTATCCAGATAAGCAAATACACCTTCAGCGCGAAAACATTGAGACGTTAATTCCAAAAGTCGCAGAACTAACAGGACTATATGGAAGTGATGAAGTAATCGATTTCCAGAAATGGTTTAATTCACCCTATCACCCTACCCCTACGATTATAGCCGCCGCTGTTGAAGCATATACTACGCATGATATAAGTGAAATTGCAAATTCTGAGGCGGGTCAGAGCGATATCGATGCTTGTGAAACGGAAATTGATAGAGTAGTACAATATGCGCGAACCAATAGGAAAAAATGTGTATGTTTTGTTACTGGTGTTCCTGGAGCTGGCAAAACTCTGGTCGGCCTTGATGTCGTAGCAAAGAACTTAAATAAGGGAATTGATAGTTTAAGCGTATATCTCTCCGGCAATGGACCTCTTGTTGAAGTGTTGCGAGAAGCATTAAAAAAGAGCGTTAAAGAGAAAAAACAGCTTAATCGAAATACCGAAGCAGCTATCAACGCTCTCATCCAAAGTAGTTTTTCCTTTAAGAAGGACAATGTACGTACTACCAATCCTACAGTAGAAAAAATTTTGATTTTTGACGAAGCTCAAAGGGTTTGGAACGAACAAAAAATGAGTTCCAAGCATCAAAATGATCCGGAAATGGCAGTGAGCGAGCCAAAACTCCTGTATCAAATAATGGATCGGCATCAGGACTGGGCAGTAATGATTTGTCTGGTTGGGTTAGGCCAGGACATTTATGATGGCGAAGTAGGAATCAATGAATGGTTCCGGTGCGGAGTCGAAGAATTCCAAGAATGGGAATTATTCTATTCTCCAGCCATTTTCCAACAATCTGAGGATAAAGACATTGATGAGCAAATGATTCGGCATTGCTCTCGTTGCCATGAGCGAAGTTCGCTTCACCTTAAGACTTCAATACGTTCATTCCGTGCAGATAAACAATGTCAATTCGTTGATTATCTGCTTGACAATAAGCCCGAGGAAGCAAGCAGAATCTATTCGGAAATATCTATAAAGTATCCAGTATTTATTACTCGCGATATCAATGCCGCAAAAACCTGGGCTCGCGGACAAGTCAGAGGATCCCAGCGATGTGGTGTTCTTGCTTGCAGCAGTGCTCAAAGATTGAAACCGGAAGGTGTCTATGTTCCGACAGACATTGATGTAAAAAACTGGTTTCTTGCGCCAAGTGACGATCTTCGGTCTTCAAATATGATGGAAGTGGTCGCAAGTGAGTTCAAAGTTCAGGGCTTAGAAATAGACTGGGCAGTTGTATGCTGGGATGCTGACCTTCGCAGAAAGAATGATTGCGATTGGGATCATTATAGTTTTCGTGGAACAAAATGGATGCGGAGAAACAAAGCAGAACAGAAAAGGTACCTTGTGAACTCCTACCGGGTTCTGCTTACTCGGGCACGTCAAGGAATGGTTATTTTTGTGCCAAATGGTGTAGATCCTGAGGAAGATCCTACTAGAGACTTTGCTTTCTATGACCAGATTTACAAGTATCTGACTTCGTGTGGAATACGAGAACTCCCCTTTTGATTTTTAGAATTTTGCTGCTGAAAGATTTGCCCTTAATACGGTATTGAGATGTTGTTAATGAGGTATAAGCTCATGAATACAGACCCTAAACTTCGTCCACTATATCTGGCTCAAATACTTTATGAACGTACCGACGAGGATCATTATCTGACAACGGCTCAGCTGATGGAGATCCTCGAAAAGGAATATGGAATCAAGGCTCACCGGCAGACGATTCCTGCAGATGTGGCTGCTTTGCGCTCTTTTGGCATGGAGATTCAGGAAGTGATGTCCTCCCAGAAGCGTTATAACCTGATCAGCCGCGAGTATGATATCGCGGAGATCAAGCTGCTGATCGACGCGGTGGAATCCTCCAAGTTCATTACCAAGAAGAAAAGCGAGGAGCTGGTGGCCAAGCTCTCAAAGATGGCTGGTCGGAACCAGGCTGAGAATCTGAAGCGGAACATCGCTGCGGAGGACCGTATCAAATACGATAACGAGAGCATTTACCTGATCATTGACGGCATCAACGAGGCCATTAATGCCAGAAAGAAGATCTCATTCCTGTACTTCAAGTATGATATCCGTAAGGAGCCGAAGCTGCGCAACGATGGGAAGCCGTGGATTTTCAGCCCTCACAAGCTGGTCTGGAACGGCGATTTTTATTACATGGTCGGTGTATTTGACAGCAAGAGGGTCGGGACCTTCCGTTTGGACCGGATCATGAAGCGTCCGGATATTCTGGAGGAGGATGCTCTTCCCTTCCCGGCAGACTTTGATTTCGAGAAGCATCTTCAGACAAGCTTCCGGATGTTCGGAACCAAATACACGACGGTGGATCTGATCTGCGCGAACGATCTGATGGATGCGATCTTGGACAAGTTCGGCAAGGACGTCACCACCTACGCTTATGACATGGAGAACTTCCGCGTCGAGGCGGATGTTGTTCCTGGTACAGTGTTCTATTCCTGGGTATTTGGCTTTGGAGGGAAGGTTGTCATCAATGGACCAGCAGAAGTCAAAGAGCAATATAAAGAGATGGTGATGAAGGTCGCGGAATCTATGCGTGGATGATAGGCGGTATAGATTAAGACAGCTTATTATCGACAGTCAACTTGGCTGGAACATATAAGCCAAAATGCGAGGATTATAGAGAGATGAAAGGAAGTCGTTATGCCTAAATCCGTAACACAGTATAGTCTTCTTATATCTTGTCCTGGAGATATCAAAGAGGAAATCACCAGCGTTGAAGAGTGTGTTAATCAGTTTAATACTCTGTATTCTGATGCATTAGGAATCGAGATTGTCACAAAGCATTGGAGGAAGAATTCGTTTGCCCAGTCAGGTGGGAAACCACAAGCACTTTTAAATAAGCAATTTGTTAATGACTGCGATGCAGCAGTCGCCATCCTGTGGACAAGGTTTGGAACGCCAACGGATGAATATGGGTCTGGGACAGAAGAAGAAGTCGAAATTATGCTCTCTTCAGAGAAGCAGGTTTTTATGTACTTTTCGGATAAGCCCCTCTCCCCTTCGCAATTAAACTCTGATGAGTATAAAAGAGTACAAGCCTTTAAGGAACGATATAAGGATAGGGGCTTGTATTTTACTTATACATCAAGTGAAGACTTTAAAACGCTTTTCTTTGCACACTTATCCCAATATTTCTTAAGTGAAAAGCGAGTAGCGGAGGTAAAAAGGGAACGTAATGCTGAACTAAAACTTGTTGGGATTAACGCCCAGCGACGGATAGATGACGCTGCACATGTAATGGATTTTGTACCAGATGTAGAAATAACAAAGGATCAGTATATAGACAATATTACTAGTTTGATCCATGACATTTCCGCTTTAGAACTTGAAAAACAAGATGAACAAATGAAAGGTATATCGGCGCTTACCTTTTCATTTAGTAAGCCTGTAGCTGTTAGCGAGAACGATCGCAAATTGATTCAGGCCGTTGCTGATACGCTGAAGATCGATCTCTCTGAAGACTTTTTTAATCTTGGAAACCTATCTCAAAGTACTATTCCCTCTGGTATTTTCGGAGGAGGTCCCCTAGAAGGGACAACTCAGGAGAAACTGAAATACAAAAAAATAGAGGAATTAACTGAGATTATTTCAAAGTGTCTAAGATGGGCACCAATTGAAACCGCTTTTTCTGGAAAGAGATGCATAAAACTTGCTCTTCAGAACTATGGAACCGCTATTGACGAGGATGTTGAAATAACCCTTTTGTTCCCGCGTAACTGCTTAATAACACTTAAAGATTTCCCGGTATTTGACAATGACGAGATGGGGTACTTGTTAAATGAATGTGATATGGAAGAGATGTTTGGGATTGGGAGCACATCAGAGTATCTTGACTACAGCGCATCTATTATAAACAGGCATTTTACACCACATATGCGTTCGAGCAAAATATTTCCGGGTTATACACCGGATTATAGCGATGACTACATAAATGAGCTTGAAGACGTATTTTGTTATTCAGTATTCGAAGAAGGAGATCTGTGCATCGTAAAACTGAAGGTAGAGTATATTAAGCATAATACGACGATTGCATTTCCATCGGTTATTTTTATACAAGATGCCTTTAGCAGTATTGACTATACAATTACATCGAAAAATTCACCCGAGGTAACTCAAGGGAAAATAGCGATTGAATGAGAACGACATTGCTGACTACAAAGAAGATCATCTTTGGCAAAGGATAAAACATGATCATATTAATTACCGGTGCTTCCCATACAGGGAAAACGCTTTTATCACAGCGGCTGCTTGAAACCTATCATTACCCATATCTCTCTATTGACCATCTAAAAATGGGGTTGATTCGGAGCGGAAACACAGAGCTTACCCCTGAAGATGATGCTCTCACAGAATATCTCTGGCCCATTGTGCGAGAAATGGTGAAGACGGCAATTGAGAACCATCAGCATCTGATTGTTGAAGGCTGTTATGTCCCTTTTGATTGGCGGAAGGATTTTGACGAAGACTATCTGTCATCGATTCGCTTTATCTGCCTTGCCATGACAGATTTCTATATCGATGCTCATTTTGAGAAGATAAAGGGTCATGCGTCCGATATAGAATCCCGCCTGGAGGATTCGGACTGCACGCTCGACAGCATGAAAGCAGAAAATCGGAAATACATAGAGGGCTTTCAGCAAGCTGGGGAGAATATCGTGTTGATCAATACGGATTATGAAAAGACAATAAGATCTGTGTTGGAGAAGAAGGATGGTCAATAATCTCGAAATAAAAACGATGGAAACAGACGATGAGATCAGAGGCAAAGCCTATGTCCACTGGAAATCCTGGCATGAGGCTTATCCCGGCCTTGTGGATCAGGGGTATCTCGATGCCATGACGCTTGAAAAGTGCGAAAAGATGGCTTACAGCTGGCCGGACAACCTTATCGTTGCAAAGGATAATGGCCGTGTCATTGGTTTCGTCGGATATGGTGATCGTGGTGATGAAGCTCCGGATACCGGAGAAATCTTTGCCCTGTATGTGTTGGCAGAGTATTACGGGAAAGGCGTGGCACAACAGTTGATGAATGCAGGGCTTCAGCAGCTTACGAACTACCCACAGATCTGTCTATGGGTACTGAAAGAAAATAAAAGAGCCATCCGTTTCTATGAAAGGTGTGACTTCGTTCCAACCGGAGAGGAACTGATCAGTTCAAATATCGGAGCCACGGAAATCAGGATGATCTTAAAATGCGAAAGTTAGATAAAATGCAAGGCACTCTGCTACGGCAGAGTGCCAACTTATGTCACTTTTAATGACTTTTGCATGCCAACTCTCTTCTAGTACAGAGACACTCGAAAAAGAGGGATATGCACAATAGCCGCCTGATGAAGATTCCCCGGTTTCTGTCTTGACATTATTTGCCTTCTGTGATAAAATGGATTTAGAATAATTCTAATTTTGAGAGGGCAATGACAAGATACGCACAACAGATACTCGATATTATAAATGAATCTACGGATCATTTGACCGCGGAGATGATCTATCTGCGCCTTAAAGCTTCAAATTCCAAGGTCGTTCTTGCCACGGTATATAATAATCTCAATCTGCTATACGAACAGGATAAGATCCGAAAGGTTTCCGTGGAAGGCTATCCTGACCGTTATGATAAAGTCATAAAACACGATCATCTGGTATGTAAAAAATGCGGAGCGCTCTCTGATATTTGCCTCTCTGATCTTACGGCCCAGCTGCAAGCACAGATTCCAGAGGAAATAATCTCTTATGATTTGAAAATTAATTATATCTGCCCTTCCTGCCGAAGCAAAGCGGAGAAGGTATAAGAAAGGAGGATAATCCGTGGCTATCTATCAATGCTCGATCTGCGGCGCGATCTTTGACGAAGAGAAGGAAGGACGAAAGCTG
>JAEEGJ010014321.1_pt1 | contig 18861 bp, 16 predicted proteins | sample 8958761 | NCBI WGS metagenome assembly JAEEGJ01 (sample SAMN16246546, study PRJNA631951) | gut metagenome | biome: gut microbiome; feature: rumen; material: RS-attached | host: Bos | place: Iran: Karaj | collected 2018-10
GCCATGCTCGCAACAGTTAAGGGCTTGCCGCTGGCATATAACAAAGATCTCCAAGAGGACAAAGAAGGCGTTTTCGACGCTATCGACACGGTGAAATTCAGCCTTGCGGTTTACGCGCGTATCCTGCGCGGCATGAAGGTGCGGAAAGACGTCATGCGCCGCGCCGTCGAGGAAGATTTCTCGAACGCTACCGACCTCGCGGATTACCTCGCGAAGAAAGGCTTGCCTTTCCGCAAGGCTCACGCCGTGGCGGGGGAGGCCGTCGGCTACTGCATTGAGCAGAAGAAATGGCTGCAGGACCTGACGATGGACGAGTTCAAGAAATTGTCCCCGCTTTTCGAGGAGGACATTCGCGAAGCCATTAAACCGGAGACTTGCGTGAAAAACCGCAATTCCCTCGGCGGCACCTCCAACGCGCAGGTCGAGGCGCAGCTTTCCATGGCCGACGCGCTTGTCGCTGAGGAAGAAAAAGAAACGAATGCGCTCGCGGAAAAGCAAATCAACGTTGAACCATAATAAGCGCAAAACGAAACGACTGTCACGTCAGGCAGTCGTTTTCTTTTGCGCCAAGTCTTGACTTTGCGGGCGTTTTATCATACGCTATAGAAGTTGCGTAAGGGGGCAGAGATATGATTTCGCGAGTGGAATATCATGTAAATTTCTACGATACGGACGCGATGGAGGTAGTCCATCATTCCAATTATGTCCGCTGGTTTGAAATCGGGCGCGTGGAATTTTTACGGATGGCCGGCATCACGCTTGGAGAACTGATGGAAGACGGATACGTTTTCCCCATTACGGACATTAGCGCAAAATTCCTGTCGCCGGGACGTTTCGACGACGTATTGGTGATAGAAACAACGCCGACGGCGCTGACGAAAGCGAAGATGGCATTCGATTACCGCATCTTACGAAAAGGCGAGGATACGGTGCTGGTGACCGGCCATACGCAGAACGTCTTCACACACCGGGAGACGGGAAAAATCGCAAGGCTTCCGGACAAATACTATACAAAATTAATCGCCATGTTGAAATAATCCCGATTATAAAAAACCGTCTATACAGCGCTTGTTTACAGCGTTTTGCATAGACGGTTTTAAATATTTTATAGATTTATAGAAACAATATTTACAGGTATTACAAAGCGGGGATGAGTTCTGCAATTCCGGAATGACCAGTGCGGATAAGTTCTTTTTGCAGATTTTCCAGCCATGCGGCGAACCGGGGGCAATGCAGTCTGCCGGAAAAACGGAGCATGGTATGCGGCATCGCTCCAAAGACCGGGACCCGATTGAGCGCGTAAATGTCGTCGCCGGGAGCTACGTTGCCAAGTTCAACGGTAAACGCGGCACGATACCCTGCTGCTTTTACACGAGCCCTGATATCCGCATTCGTAAATCCGCACGGATAAGCCAGAAAATCAACGGGGCGGCCAAGACGGCCCTGCAGGACTCTTTTAGAAGCCTGCAATTCCCGATCGACGGCACTGAGCGGAAGGTCAGTCAGAACCGTATGGTCGAGGGTATGGCTGCCGAATTCAATGCCCGCAGCCTGCATCTCCAAAAGTTGTTCCCATGTCAAATAATTGGGATACATGCTGATATAGTCGGAAATCAAGAAGATGATGGCCTTCATCTGATGTTTTTTCAAGATGGGGAAAGCACATTGATAATTGTCAATATACCCGTCGTCGAAGGTGATGAGTACCGGCTTTTCGGGAAGAGACCTTTTCCCCTCGAGGGCGTCGGCAAGCTCGGACGCAGTAATGGTTTGGTATCCGTTTTCTTCCAGCCAAGCCATTTGTGCCTCAAATTCGCTGGTCGAGACGGTCAGCATGTTTTCTTCCACATCGTTGATTTGATGATAATTCAGTACGGGAATCCCGATCGGTTTGGAAAAGATGGCGAAACAAGCCGCACCGATAATAATCAGACCAGCGATAACGATACGAATCAGAATTGAATTCATCTGCATCTTCCTTTGTGTTTCAAATACTAAATCCAAATATATCGCAAGGAGCCTTATATGTCAAGGCTTGCCTCTGTGCAAGCCGGCCTCTTTGTGCTATACTAAGTAAATACGGCAGAGCGTGTCGTACAATTTGAAAGAAATCAATGGATACTTCCCAAGAACAGGAGCGAAACCATGACGGAACGTAATTCGATGTGCTGGTGCGGCAGCGGCAAAAAATACAAGCATTGCCATTTGGCCTTTGACGAGCGTATCGCAAGTATGAAGTTTAACGTCTTTAAAGGGCAGGTACGACCGCCAAGAAAAATAATCAACAATGAAAAAGATATCGAAGGGATAAGGAAGAGCGGAGTCATAAACGATGGGACGCTCGATTTGATGGCAGAGATGATTCGTCCTGGAATCGATACGGAAACGCTGGATCAGGCGGCTCATGATTATATCGTATCCCACGGAGCCATTCCCGCCTGTCTCGACTACGAAGGATATCCGAAAAACGTCTGTATTTCCATCAACGACGTCGTATGCCATGGAATCCCATCCAAGGACACGATCCTGAAAGAAGGCGATATCGTAAATATCGACTGCACCACGATTCTTGACGGATACTTCGCAGACGCGTCCCGGATGTTCATGATCGGTAAAGTGTCGCCCGAGGCGGAGCGTCTGGTTCGTGTGACGAAAGAATGTATGGAACTGGGTATTGAGGCGGCGAAGCCGTGGCATTTTCTGGGAGACATCGGAGCGGCGTGCGGAGAGCACGCGCACGCAAACGGCTACTCAGTGGTGACGGATTTAGGCGGACACGGCGTGGGGAAGGAGTTCCATTTAGAGCCTTTTGTGCTCCACGTCGGGGAAAAGGATACCGGGATGTTGCTGGTTCCGGGAATGGTGCTGACGGTTGAGCCGATGATAAACGAAGGAACCTATAAAGTGACTACGGACAAGAATGACGGGTGGACGGTTCGGACAAAGGACCACAAGCTTTCCGCCCAGTGGGAAAAAACAATCCTGATTACGGAAACAGGCACGGAGGTCTTATCAAGCTGATGAAAAGTTTTGCGGAAATGAACATTTCCGATAAAGTTCTGGCTGTACTTCGGCGTTATGGAATCCATGAAACGACCCCCGTACAGGAAGAAGCGATTCCCGTGGTGCGCAAAGGCACGGACGTCATCGTTCAGGCCCCTACGGGAACGGGGAAAACATTGGCATTTTTGCTTCCTTTGATGGAACGGATGAAGAGCCATGTGGACGAGACGCAGGTCCTCATTGTAACTCCGACGCGCGAACTGACCCTGCAGATTGCGAAAGTCGCCCGATCTCTGGCGGACGCCTTTGAGTTGCGGACGCTTGCGCTTTACGGCGGGCAGGATATCGAACGGCAGAAGGACAAGCTGCGCCGTCATCCGCAGATGATTATCGGAACGCCGGGACGCCTTTTAGATCATTTGCGCCGAAAGACGCTGCGCATTGCGCAGGCAAATCGCATCGTGCTGGACGAAGCGGACGAAATGTTGAAGCGCGGATTTTTAGAAGACGTCGAAGTTTTGCTGCAAGCGCTCGCGCCCGACAAGCAGCTGCTTTTGTTTTCAGCGACGATGCCTGAACGCGTACGAGCGCTCGCACGGCGCTATATGAAAGAAGCGCGCGAGATAAAGATCGAGGCGGAAAATGTTACGCTTGACGCCATCAAACAAACCGTCGTGGATACGACGGAGGAGGCGAAGCTGGATCGCCTTTCTGCGCTTATCAACGAAACGCAGCCCTATTTGATGATGGTGTTTTGCATGACGCGCCAGCGAGTACATCAGGTAACAATGGCACTGGCGAAACGAGGATATCTTGTCGACGAGCTGCATGGCGAATTGACACAGGTACAAAGGACGCTGGTTCTGAAACGATTCCGAAATGCGGAGCTTCAAATCCTCGTGACGACGGATATCGCCGCGCGGGGGCTTGACATCGAGGGCGTCACTCATGTTGTGAACTATGATATTCCCAGAACGACCGAGGATTATATACACAGAATCGGCCGGACGGGACGCGCCGGACACACCGGGGAAGCGATCACTTTCGTAAATGCGCGCCAATACGATCAGCTGCGGCGGATTGAAAGCGGCATCAAAAGCCGCATCGAGAAAATTCGGTCGACGCGAAGCCGTGAAAAAGCGAAAGCTCGGGAAAAGATTCGCGAAAAAGCCTTGAAGGAGCGTGCCGAGGCAAAGAAAAAAGCGGCCAAGCCGTTAAGCAAATATGCGAACCGAAAAGGCGCGGACCATAAAGGTCGGAACCCGCGCAGCAGGAGAAATCCCGGTGGGGGAGCGCATACGAAAAAACGCGGCGAACGCATGAAGAAACGATAAGAATAAAAACGGTTTTTTCAAAAACGAATACGAATATGAAAGCGACAGCCTGAAATAACGAAGCTGTCGTTTTTGTTTTTTGCGAAAGAGATTTTCCGAATAAAAATAATCATGCCGCGGTTGCAGGATTTTTTACAATATTCTCGAATATTTATTTTGATAAAGTATTTCGGATCAAATTATGAGGGGGAGTATTTATGAGCGAGCAGAAACAAACGGTAGCCATCGTTTGCGGCGGAGGTCCCGCGCCCGGCATGAACGGCGTTATTTCAGCGGTAACGCTGGAAGCTCATCGACAGGGCTGGGACGTTCTTGGCATGTATGAAGGCTTTTCGCATTTGGCGAAAGGCGAAAAGAAATATGTTAAACTCACCGACGACGATGTTAGCAGAATCCATTTGCAGGGCGGCTGCGTTCTTCAAATGTCCCGATACAATCCGACAAAAAAAGAAGAAGACCTTTCAGCGGTTGTAAATACGCTTAAAGAACTTGGCGTTACCTATTTGGTTACAATCGGCGGCGATGATACGGCTTTCAGTTCGATGACGGTAGCCGCGCATGCGACGAAGAGCGGTCATCCGATTCGTTCCGTGCATGTGCCGAAGACTATCGACAACGATCTCCCGCTTCCGGAAGGGATTCCGACCTTCGGATTCGAAACGGCACGCGCTTTAGGCGCTTTAGAAGCGGCCAATCTCATGGAAGATGCGCGCACGGCGAACCAACGCTGGTATTTCGTGGTGGCGATGGGCCGCACGGCAGGCCATCTCGCCCTCGGCATCGGTAAGGCCGCAGGCGCGCCGGTCACGGTGATTCCGGAAGAATTCTCCGCGGAGAAGATACCGCTCCATCAAGTGGTTGACATCCTGGTCGGTTCCATCATCAAGCAGAAAGCGGCAGGACGCAGTTACGGCGTGGCCGTTATCGCCGAAGGCGTTATCGAAAAGATCATGGAAGAGGATCTGAAGATGCTCGGCGATCTTGCGCTGGATGAACACGGCCATATTCGTTACGCGGAGCTGGACTTCGGCGATATCTTGAAGCAACAGGCGCTTCGAGAGCTCGACCGGCTCGGAGTCAAAATGACGATTGTGGACAAGGAGATAGGGTACGAGCTCCGTTGCACTTCGCCGATTCCTTATGACATCGATTATACGCGTTCGCTGGGTTACGCGGCTGTGCATTTCCTCAAGGAAGGCAATACGGGCGCGATGATTACCATCCAAAAGGACGGCGCGGTTCCGATGTATTTCGACGACATCAAAGACCCCGCGACGGGAAAGACGCGGGTCCGCCGCGTCAATATTGATTCCGCCGCATACAAGATTGCTCGCGGCTTCATGGTACGTTTGGAGAAAGAAGATTTAACGAACGAAGAAATCGCAAAAGCCTTTAAGCTTTCCCCGGCAGAAGTGCAAAAACGTTACGGTTATCTTTTCGCATAACGACGACGAAAATCTCCCCCTGCCAACCATCGGGCAGGGGGAGATTTTCGTCTATGAAACAAAAATATTTGCAGCGGATACGGAAGCTTCCTTTTCTTTTCAAGAAAAAAGTATATAATAGTAAAGATTTATTAAGCAAAGGAGAAAATATTTTGGGCGAACAATTACAGCAGGAAATCAATCGAAGGAGAACCTTCGCCATTATTTCGCATCCGGATGCAGGAAAAACGACGCTGACGGAAAAACTCCTGTTATACGGAGGAGCGATCCATTTAGCCGGTTCAATCAAATCCCGCAAGACACAACGTCACGCGGTATCCGACTGGATGGAAATCGAAAAGCAGCGCGGTATTTCCGTAACGTCAAGCGTGCTTCAATTCGATTACGGCGGATGCCGGATCAATATCCTCGATACGCCGGGTCATCAGGACTTCAGCGAAGATACGTATCGTACGTTGATGGCCGTGGACAGCGCGGTAATGGTGCTCGATGCGGCGAAAGGCGTCGAGACGCAGACAAAAAAGCTGTTCAAAGTTTGCAAGGAGCGCCGGATTCCGATTTTTACGTTTGTCAACAAGCTCGACCGTTTCGGGAAGGCTCCGATAGATTTAATGGACGAATTGGAAAACGTATTGGGTATCCGTTCCTGTCCGATGAATTGGCCGGTGGGATCGGACGGACGCTATCGCGGCGTCTTTGATCGCCAAACGAAGCTGGTAGAACTTTTCGCGGCGGATGAAACGCACGGACAGGAAACGAGAACGTCCCAAAAGTTCGCGCTTGATGCGCCAGAGTTGCGCGAGGTTCTCGACGAGGAAACGTATCAGGCGCTCCTTGACGATATTACGCTCCTCGATGAAGCCGGGGAAGCCTTTGACGAAAAAAAGATTGCCTGCGGCGAACTCACGCCGATGTTTTTCGGTTCCGCGATGACGAATTTCGGCGTGCAAAACTTCTTGGAAGAGTATCTCCGTCTTGCGCCGCCGCCTGCCGTCCGGTCGTCTTCGGACGGCGACATCCAGCCTGCAGACGAGCGTTTTTCCGCATTCGTTTTCAAGATCCAGGCAAATATGAATCCGGCGCATCGCGACCGGTTGGCGTTTATTCGTATCGTATCCGGAAAATTCGAGCGCAATATGAATGTTTGGCACGCGTCGTCCGATAAGGTCATCAAGCTGGCGCAGCCGCAGCAGTTTCTCGCGCAGGATCGTCAAATTATCGACGAGGCGTGGCCGGGCGACATCGTGGGACTTTTCGATCCCGGCGTTTTCGGTATCGGCGATACGCTTTCCGACGAGTCGCATAAATTCCGCTTTGCCGATTTCCCGGTATTCCCTCCGGAAAAATTTGCACGCGTACAGGCGAAAGATACGATGAAACGCAAGCAGTTTGTCAAGGGCGTGGAACAGCTGACCCAAGAAGGAGCGATCCAGCTTTTTCGGCAGGCCGGAGCGGGTGTCGAGTCTTATATTGTCGGAACGGTAGGCACTTTGCAGTTCGACGTGCTCACGTATCGTCTCAAAAGCGAATACGGAGTAGATATCGAACTGGTCATGCAGCCGTTTGAAGTCGCCCGATGGCTGACGTATCCGGACGAAAAGCCTGTCACGCCGGAGTCCCTTCGCGGCGCGGATAGGGGCATGTTCGTTTACGACCGGAATGACAGGCCTGTACTTCTTGTCAATAACGAATGGTCATTGGGATGGATCACGGACAACAATCCGTCTTTGCAGATGCATACTGTTCCGCCGGATCGAAAGGAAATATGAAGATAAAATCTGAAAGAATCCTGTATAGATTTGATTTTTGAAGGGCGTTCACGTATACTATTGAGCCGTAGAGAGAGTTTGAGGCGGTTTTCATGAAGGAAAGGCAGAGAAATATCGGATGAGCCACAAAAAACATGCGAATAACCCACAGCCGATTCCCGTACCGGAGACGTCTGAGACGCCGGATAAGGAAGAGAAAAAGAAATCGCCTTTCAATCTTTTTCGAAGAATTTTCAAATGGGTCAATCCGCTTGATTTTGTCATCATGATTGTCGGAGGCATCGTCATTTCAAAAGTTGATTTTTCCAACGTCACGATGATCGACGTCATCTACATGACCTCGTATCTCATGTGGTTTCTGTTCCTGCTCGTTCGTATTTATTTTATACGGCTTAACAGGAGCGTAAGCGGGAAGGATAATTGACGGCATGCGAAAAGCTGTTTGGGCTGTTATGCTGGCGTTGTTTTCAGCTCTTTTTGCCGCGTGCGGATTTTCAACGGACTGGCTGGGGAAGGCGTCTTCTTCGCAGCCAAAGGAAACAGGCGTTACGATTAAAGTATTGGCTGTCGGGCAAGGGGACGCGATACTGATTTATACGCCGGAACAAACGGTGCTGGTCGATACCGGCGATACCGGAGAAATCAGCAGGCTTCGCGCCGCTTTGAAAAAAGAGGGCGTGCGCCGTTTGGATAAACTTATCATTACCCATCCTCACCGCGACCATATCGGAGGCGCGGCGGAAGTATTTCGTCTCTGCGACGTCAAAGAGGTTTATGATAACGGTCAGCCGACTACGACGAATATTTATCGGGAATATCTGAAGACGATTCAAAAGAAAAGAATCCCGAACCACTCGCTTCGGGACGGTGACGTCCTCGACCTGGGCGGCGGGGCTGTGCTTCATGTACTGAGCCCGACGCAGCAGATGGTAGATGAAAGAGGAATACAGAACGGCAAACTGAATTTGAATTTAAATTCAGTAGTCGCTCGGATACGGTACGGAAACTTCTCCATGATGCTGACCGGCGATGCGGAAATTCCCACAGAAGAGGGGATTTTGAATCGTCATGAGGCCGGAGAGCTTCGATGCCAAGTATTAAAAGCCTCCCATCACGGGAGCAAGACATCCTCTTGCGAGTCGTTCCTCAAAGCCGTCGACGCTGAAATCGTACTGATCTCCTGCGGGGAAAACAACGAATACCACGATCCTCATCCTTCCGTGCTCAACAGATACCAAAAACACGAAATGGACTATTATCGCACCGATAAAAACGGAACAATCACGGTTCGATCGGACGGAAAGACCTATACCGTACAGCCGGAATATGGAAAGATAAACGAACCAACGGAATAAAGCGAGGCAAAATAGTATGACAACAGCGGTAATCGATCGCTTTGAAGGCGACAACGCGATACTGCTTGTAGGAAAGAACGAACAAGAAGTAGTATTTCCAGCGTCGGAACTTCCAAAAGGTTTGAACGAAGGAGACTATCTGCGCATGCATATTTCATATGATGCTGAAACGACAGAAAAAGCAATGAATGAATCTACGTCTTTACTGAATGAAATAAGGGGGAACCGCCCATGAAAAAGAGCAGCTGCTGGCAATTGCTCTGGATTGTCGCTTTATGCCTGTGGCTTATTCCTTCGTTGACTTTTGCGGCGTCTATGCGAAAGGTGACTTCCTTTCAGTCGCAGGTCGTAACAGAAGGAAGACAACGTTTTCTGCGAATTGAAATCGGAATGAACGGTCCGATCAACGATTATGAAGTAAAAGGCGATGGAATCCTGAATCCGAACCGCCTGACAATCGACGTCGACCAGGCAGAAAAAGGCGATGTTCGCACGGAAATACTGTTGGACAGGCAGTTTGCAAAAACGCTTCGTTTTCAGGATACCGGGAAAAAACTTCGGATAATGGTAGGAATGCAGGTTCCGGCGGCAGACCGTAATTATCGTGTGTACACGTTGGAAAAAGACCGGCGCGCAGGAAAACCTCATCGGCTTATCATCGAGCTTTACGGTGAAGGCGGTCGGCGAGGCCACGTAGCGGGCCTAAAAGGGCGCACGATTGTCATCGACCCCGGGCACGGCGGCTCGGATACGGGAGCTGTCGGCGTCGGAGGTCTTCGGGAAAAAGACGTCACGTTGGAAGTTTCGAAAAAAGTCAGGGATATTCTTGAAAATTCCGGCGTCACCGTCGTAATGACGCGCGAAGACGACCGGGACGTTTACGGCCCGACAGCCACCGATGCACAAGAATTACAGGCGCGTGTAAATTACGGGAGCTACACGCCGAATGTAGACGTATTTTTGAGTATCCATTGCAATGCGTATACAAGCGCTTCTTCAAACGGGACCGAAACGTATTACTATCCCAAAACATGGCTTGACGCTCTTTTGGCGCAAAATCTCCAAGCAGGAATGATCCAGCATGGAGATCGCCGCGATCGAGGCGTTCATGAAGCGCGCTTTTACGTTTGCCGCCACTCTACGATGCCGGCCGCTTTAGTGGAACTTGCTTTCATCACAAATTATGTGGAAGGAAATCTTTTGGCGGACGAGGATTTCCAAGATGAGATGGCGCAGGGAATTGCGGAAGGGCTCGCGAATTATTTCGCAGCCAGCGGTACTTGACCTATACTAAAATGCAGAATAGAAGGCGATGAATGATGATGAAGACAGGAAACGCGGTGCTGGTTGCCATGACGACGGCTGTACTGCTTCTGACAGCCGGATGCGACGAAGAAGGAAAATCCGGGCAGGTACCGGCTTCTCCCGCGACGACAAATCAACAGGCGAAGACGCCCGCTGCCCCTGGAACCCAAAATGTCACCCCCAGCCAAACGGAAATCAAACTTTATTTTCCCAACGAAGCGGGCGACGGTTTGCAGCCGGTGAAGGTCAACATCCCTTCCGAAGATAAATATACGCAAGCCGTAAAAGAACTTGTTGCGGGAACAAAGGAACCTGGGCTTATCAATATTTTCCCGAAGGGCGTCAAAGTTCGGAGCGTGAAAGTGACCGGCAATCTTGCAACGGTGGATTTCAGCAAAGAGCTGACGCATAAATTTGTTGGCGGCTCCACGGGAGAACAGATGCTTGTCAGCGCCCTTGTGAATACGATGACGGAATTCCCCGAAATCGAGCGTGTATTGATTACGGTAGAAGGGGAGCGCATCGAAACCATCGCGGGTCATCTTGACACCAGCGAACCGTTTACGAGACCGACGGGGTTGGTTCAATAAAATTATTCCTAACGAGTGCTATTTAAATGAATTTATTTTAGTTCCGATAAGTATAAATTATCGGAACTAAAATATGGGCATAAAAAAGAGAAGCGGCCGTGCATTTTGCTGCGGCAGCTTCTCTTTTATTTTATACGTTATATTACTTTACGGCGTCTTGCGCTTTCTTTATCTTCTCCGCCATGCCGTGCATTTTGGCAATCGGAACCGCGCAAACGGCCACGCGCACACCCATTTTCAGAGGCACCGCGAAAATCAGGTCGTCGTGGAGTTTATCGCAGACCGCACCGGGATCGTCCGCAGGAATAGAAATAAAGAATCCGGCTTTATACGGCAACGCATTCAATTTGCACGCCTTCGCCTCGTCCATGAAGATCGCACCGCGCTGACGAATCGTTTGATAAAGCGTTTCCCGCTCTTTCTCAAACTGCGCAAGCAGCGCCTTGTCTTGCTGAATCTTCGTCAAAACCGTCATCGCGCCGCGATTGATATTTGACCAGGTCGCACGGCTCGAAAATTTGACGATCTGCGAAAACTCGTCAATAACGGCTTTGCTTGCCGAAAGTCCGATAATCGCGCCCGTACGCTGTCCGTACATCGTATAACCCTTCGACATGCTGAACGCGAACATGATAAAAATATTTTCTGGCAGTCCGCTGAATTGCTTCATGAATTTCCGCGTTTCATTTTTCTCTCCGGCATAGTCGATATACGCGACGTCTACCAGAATACTGATTTTTTTAGTCCCCTGTTTCGCCTGTGCTTTGCAAATATCCAGCACCTGTGCCCAATCTTCCTCCGAGAGACTGTATCCCGTCGGATTATGCGCCGGCGTATTGATGATAATCAACAAAGAATTTTGCTTTTTGAGAAGGCTCTCGACTTTGTCGCGGAAATTTTTGATATCGAAATTCTGCTGCTCATCAAAGAGCTGATACGTGGCCAGCTTGCGGCCGCCTTCCCGGCAGAGCGCGTTGTATGGCCCCCAATACCAATCAGAGGTTAATACCTCATCCCCGATTTCGGAGTAATTCGCAATCGCATGATGCACCGCGCCTGTTCCGCCTGCCGTGGCAACCGCCGCAACGTATCCGTCCGGCTGCTGGTCGGCAAAGGTCAAGCCGATAACCGCATTCAGGTAATCCGGCAAACCGATAATCGGCGCATAATCAATTACGTCCGTCATCGGCAAGGAACGAAACACTTTTTCCATCGTAGGAATGCAGGCAAGCTTTTCCTGTTCGTCAATGATGGCGCCAATCGTCGCGTTGGTAACTTTTTCCGCGCCGTATTTCGCGGTCGCTTCCTTCGCCGCGGCGCTCGCCCCAAAAATCGCGTCGCTCAGATTCTTTCCAACGGCATGAGCCGCCGCCATACTCGTCAGCATTTTGAAGACCCCTTTGCATCAAAAATAATAGTTATAGTTCTATTGTTATTCTATTTGTCCTGCAATATTTGAAATGTATACAATATATTATTTATCCTCGTTTTTCGGGAAAAATTCGTTATGAATCGCATTGACGGCATCTTTTATGGAAGAAGTTTTCACCAAACAGGAGATACTGATCTCGGAAGTGCTGATTACGTCGATATTGATGTCCGCCTCGGCCAAGGCCCCGAACATCCTTGCGGCAATACCAGGATTGCCGAGCATACCGACGCCCACAATGGAGACTTTCGCGACGTCATCCTCAACAAGAACCGCAATCGCGTTCAAATTGTTCGCAACCTGATCGACAATCGGACGCGCCCTTGAAAGATCGTCCGCGGCAATCGTGAAGACCATATCCGTAACATTTTTCTCAATGTTGCGGATACTTTGGACAATCATATCCACCACGATATGCGCCTCAGCCAGCGTCGAAAAAATCTGATGGGCGATTCCCGGCTTGTTGGGAATGCCGAGCACCGCTATCTTGACGACTTTTTCATCATGCGCCACGCCTCGAATAACAAATTCTTTTTCTTCCATCGTATATGCCTCCCTAATCATCGTGCCAGGTTTTGTCGTAAACGTCGAACGTACATGGATGGGTATATTGAAATGCTTGCCCATCTCAACCGAACGCGGCTGCATGACGCCTGCGCCGAGACGCGCCATTTCAAGCATTTCATCATAAGTGATTTCCTTCATTCGGCGTGCATCCGGAGCAATACGCGGATCAGCCGAATAAATGCCGTCCACATCCGTATAGATTTCGCAGCTGTCTGCCTTCAGCGCGCCGGCAAGCGCAACCGCCGAAGTATCCGAGCCGCCGCGTCCCAAAGTAACCGGGTCGCCCAATATGTCAACGCCTTGGAAGCCGGCCACTATGACAATATTTCCGTTTTTAAGTTCGTCTTTCACACGTTGGGGCTGGATATCAAGGATTTTTCCCTTCGTATGAACAGAATTTGTATGCATACCCGCCTGGGCGCCGGTCAGAGAAACCGCCTTCTGCCCCAAACTGCGAAACGCCATCGTCAACAACGCGATAGAAACCTGCTCACCGGTAGTGAGCAGCATATCCATTTCCCGCTCAAAACGATACGGATCGTCGTCGATTTGTTTTGCCAGCGCGATTAAATCGTCCGTCGTATCCCCCATTGCCGATACGACCATAACAATCTGGTCGTTCGGCTCCTTTTCGGCCAAGATTCGTTTTGCCACGGCAATTATTTTTTCCGCGCTTCCGACCGAACTGCCGCCGAACTTTTTCACAATCAGGCTCATATCGTTCCTCCTATAGAAACTAATTTTTAAGCGAATGATTTCCTTCCACAAAAGACATTTATTTCATCCGCTCTTTGTTTTTCACAAATTTCGCTCCATTATACAATGATTTTTTATGTTTGTCCACTGCGGAACCGCCGTCTCAACATGTATACAAGAATATTTCGACCGTAAAAAAAGACGCCGTTGAAAACAACAGCGTCAGAAATCACGATATGGTGCGCTCGGCGGGAGTCGAACCCACGCTTTCAGCTCCGGAGGCTAACGTCCTATCCACTGGACTACGAGCGCAATACTTGTCTGTGCATCAAGCGGAGATAATTATAGCATGAAACAATTGGTTTGTCCAACTTCCGCGTTAAAACTAAGGAAACACTGAATAAGTCAATTTATGACCTTGCCGAGGGATTTTTTCGTCAGGCAAGGAAGATGGCGCGACGGCGTAGCATCACTACGTCGAACGCCATCTGACACAGCATGACGGGAAAAGACCCGGCAAAGGCGTAAAGGGACTTGTTCAGTGTTTCCCTAAGGTCACTGGCTCAATTTTTGCGCCAAGAGCTGATTGACAAGCTGCGGATTCGCCTTTCCTTTCGTCTGTTTCATGATCTGACCAACCAAAGCGCCGATGGCTTTTTTGTTGCCTGACTGATAGTCGGCCACAGGCTTCGGGTTCGCCGCAATCACGCTGTCGACGATACCCTCCAGCTCCTTCGTGTCCGTAATCTGCACCAGGCCCTTGTCCTGAATGATTTTTTCCGGGTCGTCCTTCGATTCCCACATCGTCTTGAAGACTTCCTTGCCGATCTTCGAGGAAATCGTGCCCTTTTCGATCAGTTGGATCATCTTGCCAAGGCGCTTCGCGTCCACCGGGGAATCCTTAATGTCCTTGCCTTCTTGATTCAGGTTCTTCGACAAATCCCCCATAATCCAGTTTGCGCCAAGCTTGGGATCGGCACCTTCCGCCACCACGGCGTCGAAATACTCCGCCATAGCCCGGGACGAAGTGATGATGCCCGCGTCGTAAGATGAGAGCCCGAACTCCTTTTCCAACCGTGCCTGACGAGCATCGGGCAATTCGGGCAGACCTTCGCGGTAGGCTTGTATTTCCTCATCCGTCGTGATAATCGGCACGAGGTCCGGCTCCGGCATATAGCGGTAGTCCTGCGCGGTCTCTTTCGTGCGCATCGACAGCGTCACACCCCGATTCGGGTCCCATGTGCGGGTCTCCTGCACGATATGGCCGCCGTCCTCGAGAATCTCCTCCTGCCGCTCGATTTCATATGTCAGGGCATCCTCCACGGCCTTGAAGGAATTGATGTTCTTCATCTCCGCTTTCGTACCCAGCGCATCCGTCCCCGCGGGACGCAGCGAGATATTCAGGTCGGCGCGGAGATTGCCCTCCTCCATCCGGCAATTCGAGACGTCGATATACTCGAGAATCGACTTGATTTTCTCCATATAGGCGCGCGCTTCCTGCGGCGTCGACATATCCGGCTCCGAAACGATCTCGATCAGCGGCACGCCGGTCCGGTTGTAGTCGACATTCGATGCCGAGGAGTCCTTGATCGTCGTGCCAGAATGCACGAGCTTGCCCGCGTCCTCCTCCATGTGAATACGCGTGATGCGAATCCGCTTCTTGCCCTGCTCCGTCTCGATATCCACATAGCCGTGCTCGGCAATCGGCAGATCGTACTGCGAAGTCTGGAAGTTCTTCGGCAGGTCGGGATAATAATAATTCTTGCGGTCGAATTTGCTGAACTTGTTGATCGTGCAGTTCAGCGCGATGCCCGCCTTGATGGCGAACTCCACGACGCGGCGGTTGACGACGGGCAGCACTCCCGGAAGCCCGAGGCATATCGGACAAACGTGCGTGTTCTGCTCGGCACCGAAGGTCGTCGCGCACCCGCAGAAGATTTTCGTATTCGTCTTCAATTCGCTGTGGATTTCCAGTCCGATGACAGCTTCGTACTTCATGCCTTCGCCTCCGTTTCCGCCATTTCCTTATAGAAGGACTGGCTCTGCTCATAGGTGTACGCCGCGCGCAGGACCGTCATTTCGTCCAGCGGCTTCCCGATTATCTGAAGCCCGATGGGAAGCTTTTCGCGGCTGTACCCGCAGGGAACGGAGATGCCGGGAAGCCCGGCGAGATTCAGCGGAACCGTGTAAATATCCTGCAAATACATCTTCAGCGGATCGCTGGTCATTTCCCCGATTTTATAAGCCGGCGTCGGCGCAGTCGGCGTTACGATAACGTCTACGTTTTCGAAAGCTTTATCGTAATCCTCTTTGATCAGGCGTCGCACTTTCAGTGCTTTCAGATAATAGGCGTCGTAATATCCGGCGGAAAGCGCGTAGTTACCAATCAAAATCCGGCGCTTGACCTCTTCGCCGAACTTCTCGCTGCGCGTCTTCGTCATCATCTCCACCACATCGGCACCGTCCACCCGCGCGCCGTAACTGACGCCATCATAGCGCTCCAGATTCGTCGCCGCCTCTGCCGGAGCAATCAGATAGTAGACGGAAATCGCATATTCCGTATGGGGCAGCGAAATCTCCCGCACGTCCGCGCCCATCGCCTTGAACTGCTCAATCGCGCCGCGAACGGCCTGCTCGACCTCCGCATCCATACCCTTGACGAAGAATTCCTTCGGGATGCCGATTTTCAGTCCCTTGACGTCCTGCACCAGCGCTTTCGTGTAATCGGGCACCTCCGACGCGCTGGACGTAGAATCGTACCCGTCATGACCGGCAATCACTTGCAAAAGATGGGCGCAGTCGGTCACATCCCGCGTCAACGGCCCAATCTGGTCCAAAGACGATGCGAACGCCACAAGGCCGTAACGGGAAACGCGCCCATAGGTCGGCTTCATGCCGACGACGCCGCAGAACGACGCCGGCTGACGAATCGATCCGCCGGTATCGGATCCCAAAGCCCAAATCGCGCTGCCCGACGCCACCGCCGCAGCACTGCCGCCGGAGCTGCCCCCCGGCACGCACTGAACGTTCCACGGATTGTGCGTCGGATAAAACGCGGAGTTTTCCGTCGATCCCCCCATCGCGAACTCGTCCATATTGACCTTGCCGAGCACCACCGGCTGGACTTTCTCCAGATGCTCCATGACCGTCGCGTTATACGGCGGCACGAAATTTTCCAGCATCTTGGACGCGCAGGTCGTCTTGACGCCCTTTGTGCAGATATTGTCCTTGATCGCTCCCGGGATACCCTCGAAATAGGCGATTTCCTCCCCACGAGCGATTTTCTCGTCTACGGCGGCGGCCTGACTCAGCGCCGCATCCCGCGTCTCAGTTATATACGCGTGAATTTTGTCTTCCGTCTCGTCCATCCGCGCCAGAACGTCCTTCGTCAGCTCCACCGAAGAAATCTCTTTCTTGGCCAGCATTTCGTGTAGCTCATGCGCGGGCTTGTTGTATAATTTCACGGCCTACCCTCCCCTAAGTAACTGTCAAAAAACAACTTACTTATCTGACTTGTCTAAATTCCCGTGTACTTCGTTGTCGTCGGTCGCCGTAGCGCCGCTACGACTCCCTCCTCCGCCTCGCGCACGAAAATTTATCCTGCGCCATTTGGGCAAGTTATTTTCTTCCAGTTCCTAAATCTCAGTCTTCTAAAATCTTCGGCACCTTGAAATACCCGTCCTCTTTGAGCGGCGCATTGGAGAGCGCTAACTCGCGGTCGAGAGACGGACGCACCTCGTCTTCCCGGAACACATTGTGAATCGGAAGGACATGGGCCAACGGCTCCACGTCGTCCGTCGGCAGCGCCGCAAGATTATCCACATACTGCAGAAAAGCGTCGAGCTGCCCGAGATACTTCTCCTTATCCTGCTCTGCCACCTCCAGCCGTGACAGCACCGCGACCATATCCAAATCCTGCTGTGTAACTTTCGCCATCGTATATCACCATCCTATGAATTTTTCTTCTTTGCCATAAACGAAATTATTATATCATATCTACGTTTCAAAACCCATATAGTCTTTAAAGTTTATCACTTCGCGCGGCAAATCGGTGCGTATTTTTGCATCAGGCCCTTAACGCCACGGTCAGGGAACGCGACTTTCAGCATAGTTTCCTCGCCGCTCCCTTCTACGGAAATAACCGTTCCTATTCCCCACGCCCCATGCCTCACTTTATCGCCGGGACGCCAAGTGATCGTCATATCGGGGCGGATCGTCCCCGCCGCACGAGGCGCGGCAGGAGCGGCAGGCGGCGCTTTCGGCGTTTGCGGAGTCATGCTCTGCAAAATCTCATAAGCCGATTGAGCTTTTGAAAAAATTTGCGCCGGCTTTGACGTATATCCCCGAGAGCCGAAAGCCGCGCGACTGCTTCCCGCCTCTTCCAGATACGCCGCCGGGATTTCACTGAGGAATCGGGACGGCGGAAACGACGTGATGTTACCGAAAATCATGCGCTGCCTTGCATAAGTCATATAGAGCTTTTTCTGCGCCCTTGTAATTCCCACATAGCAAGTCCGACGCTCTTCCTCCAGCTCCTCGTCGTCCATCAGAGTGCGCGAATGCGGGAAAAGCCCTTCCTCCATGCCCGCCATGAACACCACGGGAAATTCCAAACCTTTTGCCGAATGAAGCGTCATCAGCGTAACCCGCTCGTCGGCAAAATCCGTATCATCGATATCGGAAATCAACGCGATATGGTTCAAGAATTCCTCCAGTGTAGAAGTTTCATTGGTGTTTTCAAAATCCTTGGCCACGCCGATGAATTCCTTCAAATTCTCAATGCGCGATTGGTTTTCCGGCTTATCTTCCGACTCCAAAGCGTGAATATATCCCGTAGCGTCCAGCACTTTCTCGATAAACTCCGAAAGAGGGACCGCGTCTAACTGCCCAAGCAAGTCGAACATCATCACGGAAAAAGCTTCCAACGGTTTTCTCGCCCGCGCCGTCATACCGGGAATTTCGGCAAGGGCGTCGGGACTTGAGATTACGTCAAACAAGCTCATCCCATGCGTCTCGGCGTATTCATTCAAACGGGCAATGCTCGTGCCGCCAAGGCCGCGCTTCGGCACGTTGATAATCCGAAGCAGGCTGAGCGTATCCAACGGATTGTAAAGAACGTGCAAATATGCAATCAAATCACGGATTTCTTTGCGATCGTAGAATTTCAAGCCGCCGACCATCGTGTACGGAACGCCCGACTTCATGAAGCCTTCCTCGATAGCGCGGGACTGTACGTTGGTCCGATACAGGATGGCGACGTCCCCATAGGAAACGTCCTGCGACTGATGCAGCCGCATAATTTCCTGCGCTATGAACGCGGCCTCCATCCGTTCATCCGCCGCGCAATAGGTCACAATAGCTTCGCCGT
>JAEEGJ010014327.1_pt1 | contig 18856 bp, 21 predicted proteins | sample 8958761 | NCBI WGS metagenome assembly JAEEGJ01 (sample SAMN16246546, study PRJNA631951) | gut metagenome | biome: gut microbiome; feature: rumen; material: RS-attached | host: Bos | place: Iran: Karaj | collected 2018-10
AGGAGGAAACATAAAGATGGCAGTAGATAGAACGCCTGTGTTAAAAAGATGCAGACATCTTGGTATCGAGCCCATGGTTTTGGGTTATGACAAGAAGTCTAACAGAAAGTTTTTACATGAAGGAAGAGGCAAAAAGTCTGAGTACGCTAACCAGTTAAGAGAGAAGCAGAAAGCTAAATTCATCTATGGTGTACTTGAGAAGCCTTTCCGTAACTATTATGAAAAAGCTGACCGTATGAAGGGTATGACCGGTGAAAACCTTATGATCCTTCTTGAGTCAAGACTTGATAATGTAGTATTCCGTGCAGGTATGGCAAGAACACGTCGTGAAGCACGTCAGATGGTTGATCACAAGTTCTTCCTTGTAAACGGAAAAGTTGTAAACATCCCTTCATATCTTGTTAAAGCAGGAGATGTAATCGAAATTAAAGAGAAGAGTCGTTCAACACAGAGAGTAAAAGATGTATTCGAAGTAACGGACGGAAGACTTACCCCCAACTGGATTGAAGCTGATCATGAAGCTGGCAAGATTTCGGTTAAGTCACTTCCCACCAGAGAGGAAATAGACGTTCCCGTAGACGAAATGCTTATCGTCGAATTGTATTCGAAATAATAGTATAGCATGATAAGGAGGGTAGTTAATGTTAGCATTTGATTTCGATAACCCCAACATTGAGGTAGCAGAGATTTCAGAGGATAATAAGTACGGCAGATTCGTAGTTGAGCCCTTAGAGAGAGGCTACGGAATTACACTTGGTAATTCACTTAGACGTATCATGCTTGCTTCTTTACCCGGAGCAGCTGTAAGCAAGGTTAAGATCGACGGTGTACAGCATGAATTTTCATCCATCAAGGGTGTTAAGGAAGACGTAACCGAGATCATCATGAACATCAAGAACCTTGCGATCAAGGACAGTTCCGAAAGCGACGAGCCTAAGAAAGCATATATTGAGTTCACAGGCGAAGGCGTTGTTCGTGCATCCGATATTCAGTTCTCAGATGACGTTGAGGTAATGAACCCTGATCAGGTTATCGCAACTATCAGCGGTAAAAACAACGGTTTATACATGGACCTTACGATCACAAAGGGCAGAGGATACGTAAGTTCAGATAAGAACAAAGACGAGACCACACCCATTGGTACGATCGCTATCGACTCTATCTACACACCCGTAGAAAGAGTTAACGTTACCGTAGAAAACACTCGTGTAGGCCAGATGACAGACTATGACAAGCTTACACTTGATGTATACACAAACGGAACACTCGGTCCCGATGACGCAGTAAGCCTTGCAGCAAAAGTTCTCTCAGAGCACTTAAAGTTGTTCATCAACTTATCAGAGAACGCAAGAAACGCTGAAGTTATGGTTGAGAAGGAAGAAGACAACAAGGAAAAGGTACTTGAAATGAGTATCGAAGAACTTGAACTCTCCGTTCGTTCATTCAACTGTCTGAAGAGAGCAAACATCAACACAGTCGAAGAACTTGTAAGCAAGACTTCCGACGAAATGATGAAGGTTCGTAACTTAGGACGTAAGTCCCTCGACGAAGTTCTTCAGAAATTAAAAGATCTCGATCTTCACTTGAGAGACAGCGAAGACTAAGATAAATCTATCGCGGTAAGACTGAAAAGCACGCGAATGCAACTCTGAAATGGGAAAGGTTCGAAATAAGTAAGACCAAAGGCGTTATGTCGGACCCCAGGTTTTGAAAAGGAGAATAATTATGGCAAAGTACAGAAAATTAAGCAGAACCAGTGCTCAGAGAAAGGCACTTCTTCGCAACCAGGTAACAGCTCTTTTATACTACGGCAGAATCGAGACAACCGAAGCTAAGGCTAAGGAAATCCGTAAAATCGCTGAAAGCATCATTGCTCTCGGTATCAAGGAAAAAGACAACTACGAGATGGTAAAGGTTACCGGTAAAGTAGCTCGTAAAGACAAAGACGGCAAGAGAGTAAAAGAGACAAACGCTGAAGGTAAGAAAGTTACCGTATACGATGAAGTTGAGAAAGAGATCAAGAAGGACAACCCTTCAAGATTACACGCTCGTCGTCAGATGTTAAAGGTTCTTCAGCCCGTTGTAAGCGTTCCTACAGAAAATGCAGGCAAGAAGCGCGCTACAAAGAAGGTTGATATGGTTGCCAAGATCTTCGATGAACTTGCAGTAAAGTATGCTGACCGTAAGGGTGGCTACACAAGAATCATCAAGGTTGGTCCCCGTAAAGGTGATGCAGCTATGATGGTAATCATCGAATTAGTATAATTTTATACAATTTTTAGGACTTTATGACTTCCTATTCACGATGAAATAAGTTATAATCGTGAATAGGGAGTTTTTTTCTTCTGATAGTGAAAAAATTTTATAACTTATAAATTAAGGGGAGGATTAATCAGTATGAATTTTGAAGAACTCGTGGAATATGCGAAACAGAATAAATGTTCCGATATTCATATCACAGTCGGAACAAATCTCGCTATCCGTAGATACGGAACACTTGAGATCCTGGAGCCTTCACCTACAGCTGAAGAATCAAGAAATATGATCTTTTCATTCCTTGATCAGGAGCAGGTAGAGAGAGTATCCAGAGGTGAGGACCTTGACGTTGGTTGTATGCTTTGGGACGGTACACGTATCAGAGCCAACATCTATCATCAGAGAAACAACCTTGCAGCAAGTATCCGTCTTTTAAATCAGTATATTCCTACATTCGAGGAACTCGGACTTCCTCCCGTTGTAAGAGATCTTGCCGAAATGCCCAGAGGTCTTGTACTCGTAACAGGTCCTACAGGTTCAGGTAAGTCAACCACACTTGCTTCGATGGTTGATTACATCAATAAGACTACATCAAGACACATCATGACTATCGAGGATCCTATCGAATACGTATATCCTCATAACAAAGCCATGATCCACCAGAGAGAAGTCGGTAAGGACGTAACAAGTTTCGCTACAGCTCTTCGTTCTGCACTTCGTGAAGACCCCGATATCATCCTCGTTGGTGAAATGCGTGACTTCGAAACGATTTCCGCAGCTATCACTGCAGCTGAAACAGGACACCTCGTTCTTTCAACACTTCATACAACTTCTGCTGCTCAGACAGTAGAACGTATCATCGACGCTACTCCTCTTGAAGGACAGGATCAGATCAGAACACAGTTCTCCAACGTTATCCGTGGCGTTGTTACACAGACACTTCTTCCTGCAGCAGACGGAAACGGTCGTGTTGTTGCTACAGAGATCATGGTTGCAAACGCAGCTATCGGTAACCTTATTCGTGAGAAGAAGACAATTCAGATCCCTTCATCCATCCAGGGTGGCCGTGCTCAGGGTATGCATCTTCTTAACGATGATCTTGCTTCACTCGTACATCGTGAGAGAATCACCAAGGAAGAAGCTATGAAGGTAAGTAACGATCCTTCTTCACTTGATAAGATGTGCTAATGACTAAATCTTTAAAGAAAACTAAAGAGACATTTAACCGGGGCAATCTTAAAATGATTGCCCTGTTTTGTATGACTTTGGACCATTTCGCGGTCATGATATTCGATTCATGGATGAAACTGTATGATAAAACAAGTATCGAATATGCGCTGATCTCGACTCCGATGATCGCTTTCAGACTTATCGGAAGGATAGCATTCCCGATATTCTGTTTTTTCATAGTCGAAGGTCTTTTTCATACAAGAAGTGTATTTAAATATTCATTAAGGCTCCTGTTACTCGCGTTAATTTCAGAAGTGCCGTTCGATATGGTGCTTAAACATACATTCTGGGACATACATTATCAGAATGTTTTCTGGACGCTTTTCTTAGGACTCATCACCATATATGCTGTCGATGGCATATTTAAAAAGATCCGATCCGGAAAAGCACTTAGATACATACTCGCCGGATTAACGGCGGTATCAGGTATATATCTGGCGGAGTTCTTGGGAACGGACTACGGAAGCATAGGCGTCTTAACGATCGTTCTGATCTACCTTATCGGAGAAGAACAGTATCTTTTTGCCGCGATAGTAAACGTTTTGGGACAGACCATAGAACTCATCTCATTTAAGGAATCTGATATCCTGAAAATTGTTCTGGGAGCATTTTCCATAGTGGCAGTCAGTTTTGCGATTTACATTTGCAGGAGAATAACAAACGTTAATTCGAGAAAAATGCTCGCAGGTGTTGCTGCACTAAGCTGTCTTAATTTTATTGAATTGTCAGCACTGATAAACATGAAGCTTTTTGAGTACTATGACGGAGAAAAAGGAAAAAACATCGGATGGTTTTTCTACTTTTTCTATCCCGCCCATCTATTGATCCTGGCAGGATTTGCAAAGCTCGTAGGACTGTATTAAAAAAGGAATCGTATTTTGAAGATAATCAAAGCCGAGGAAGTTACATTTGAATATATAAGGCGTGACGAAGACGGAAACGTCGAAGGTATCAACCGCGCTGTGGATAAAGTGTCGCTTGACGTAAAGGAAGGCGATTTTATTTCCATACTCGGTGCCAACGGTTCCGGTAAATCCACTTTTGCAAAGCATCTGAATTCGATCCTTCTTCCGACGGAAGGAACCGTCTGGATCGACGGCATGGATTCGAAGGATGAAGAGAAGCTTTTAAAGATCAGACAGACAGCCGGAATGGTTTTCCAGAATCCCGACAACCAGATCATAGGTCAGGTGGTTGACGAGGATGTTGCTTTCGGACCCGAAAACATGGGTATCGAGACCGAGCAGATAAGGGAAAGAGTCGAGGAATCGTTAAAGACCGTCGGAATGTTTGATTTCAGAAAGAAATCGCCCAATCATCTGTCGGGCGGACAGAAACAGCGTGTTTCCATTGCGGGAGTGCTCGCGATGCATCCGAAATGCATAGTGCTCGACGAGCCCACGGCGATGCTCGATCCTGCAGGCCGTAAAGAGGTCATCAGAGCCTTAAGGGCGCTTAACAATGTCGAGGGTATCACGATAATCCTCATCACGCATTACATGGAAGAGACGGTTTATTCGAATAAGATATTTGTTATGAACAAGGGAAAGATCGCGATGGAAGGAACTCCCCGCGAGATATTCTCAAGAGTAGAGGAACTTGAAGAGTATAAACTCGAGGTTCCGAAGATCACGCTTTTGGCGCACGAGTTAAGAAAGCGCGGAATGCGCCTTCCCGAATGCGTACTTACGGTAAAAGAACTTACCGATGCCCTGAAAACATATTAAAGGATGATGAAATGCCGATAATCGCAGACCACCTTACATACGTGTACGGTGCAAAAACCAGTTTACAAACAACTGCCATCGACGATATCTCTGTTAAGATCGACGACGGACAGTTCATAGGCCTCATAGGCCACACGGGATCCGGCAAGACCACATTCCTTCAGCTTATTTCGGGACTTGTAAAGCCGACGGGCGGAACCGTTTATATTAACGGAGAAGATATTTTTGCAAAAGATTTCGATCTGCATTCGATACGAGGAAAAGTAGGCATCGTTTTCCAGTATCCCGAGCATCAGCTTTTCGAAGAAACGGTATTCAAGGATGTCTGCTTCGGACCCAAGAACATGGGATGCGATCAGAAAGAGACGGAACTGAGAGCCTACGAAGCCTTAAAACTTGTCGGACTCGAGGACGAAGTCTTTTATCAGTCGCCTTTCGATCTTTCCGGAGGCCAGAAAAGAAGAGTTGCCATAGCGGGTGTTTTATCCATGAAACCGCAGGTCCTCATTCTTGACGAGCCGACAGCGGGCCTCGATCCCGCGGGACGAAAAGAGATACTCGGTCTCATCGAAAAGCTCTGTCGCGAACAGGGAATGACCATAATCCTCGTTTCGCACAGCATGGATGATGTGGCGGAATACGTCGACAGGATCCTCGTCATGAATGACGGAAAGCTTGAGATCGATGCCACGCCCAGAGAAGTATTTAAACATCAGCAGGAACTTGAGGGCTTCGGCTTATCGCTCCCTCAGGTCACCAAAGCGATGATAAGCATAAAGGAAAGCGGCATCCCCGTAAAAACGGATGCCATCACGGTTGAAGAAGCCGTAAATGAGATTTTAAGAGTTTTGTATTAGAAAGAAAACCGATGTTAAAAGATGTTACATTGGGACAGTATTATCAGGCGGACTCGGTGATACACCGACTGGATCCGAGAGTAAAACTCGTCGGAACGCTCGCCTATATGATATCCCTCTTTGTATTCAATAACATATTCTGCTACGCCGTTGCGATAGTGCTTCTGGCAGTGGTCATCGCACTCTCGAAGGTTCCGGTAGGCTATATGCTCAAAGGAATGCGTGCGGTGCTTTTCATCATGGTCTTTACCGTAGTGTTCAATGTTTTTTTCACATCCGGCACGAACCTGGTTGAATTCTGGATATTCCATATTTCAAAAGAAGGCGTGAGGATGGCGATCTTTATGGTGATAAGGCTTACGCTTCTTATCATCTCGGCATCGATAATGACCTTAACGACGACCCCGAACAGGCTTACGGACGGACTTGAAAAGATCTTCAGACCGCTTAAGATATTCAAACTTCCGGTACACGAGATAGCGATGATGATGTCGATAGCACTTCGTTTTATCCCTATCCTCATGGAAGAGGCCGACAAGATCATGAAGGCGCAGACGGCAAGAGGCGCTAAATTCGATTCAAAGAAATTCACGGAAAGAGCAAAGAGCCTTATCCCTCTTATCGTACCGCTTTTCATCTCGGCATTCAGAAGGGCATCGGATCTGGCACTCGCGATGGAAGCCAGAGGTTATCACGGCGGAGACGGAAGAACCAAGCTTTACCCCTTAAAATATGCGTCGAGAGATATCATTTCTTACCTGATACTCATTCTATACATCGCGATAATCGTATTTCTTGGAATAATGTCGGTAAGGATCATTTCGCATCTTACACCCGACAATTCCTATTTGAGCTTTTTCTTTTAAACAGAGGATGATATGAAAAGAATCATGCTTCGCGTGGCATATGACGGAACGGACTTTTCAGGCTGGCAGGTCCAGAACGAAATGCGCACGGTCGAGGGAGAACTGAATAAAGCGATAAGCGAGCTTACGGGCGAGACGATAGAAGTGATCGGGGCGAGCCGTACGGATTCGGGCGTCCATTCAAAGGGAAACGTTGCGGTATTCGATACCGAATCGTCGATCCCCGCAGAAAAGTTTATGTATGCGGTTAATTCTCTTTTACCCGAAGACGTTACCGTTACCGAGTCAAAAGAAGTCGATGGCGATTTCCATCCGAGACACTGCAAAAGCATTAAAACTTACGAATACAGGATCTACACTTCGAGGATAAACAACCCCTTAAAGAGAAGATATGCCTACAGATTCCCGACCGATCTTGATGTGGAAAAGATGGATGAGGCTGCCAAATACCTGATCGGCGAGCATGACTTTAAGAGCTTCTGCTGCGTACGCACCCAGGCGGAGACCACGGTACGCGAGATCTATTCGGCAGACGTTTTCAGGGACGATGAGGATATCGTCATAAGGGTTACGGGCGCCGGCTTTTTATACAACATGGTCAGGATCATTGCAGGAAGCCTTACGGATGTCGGTTCGGGAAAATACGAGCCCGTACACATAAAAGAAGTGCTAGAGGGAACGGACAGGACCCTGGCGGGACCCACAGCCGAGCCTCAGGGCCTAACGCTTATGAACATCGAATTCGTGACTGACGAAGATTTAAACAATTGAGATAAAAACGCATAAATGTTAAAATAGTTACATCTATAAAAAGTATTGGAGGAGTTTTTTATGGGAGCAAAAGAAACATTTACGTTTACGAGCATTCCGAAGAGTGTTGATGAATTAAAGGCACTTCCGGAAAGCGATCTGTCCACACCTTTCAAAACCTGCGCACTTACGATGCTTGTTTTGTTAAACTATGCCAATGACGTGGACGGCACAATCGAGATGCTTAATTTCCTTAAAGGACCCGAACCCATGAATCCTTTCCAGATTCAGTTTTTGAGGGACAGACTTAAAGGAAAAGAGTATGTTGCACGTTCATTCTTTGAAGGTTCTTCGCCCCAGAACAATTATGTTCCCGCAGAGCCCTTGAAGATCACGGTATTTGACAATCCCTACAGTTATCCCGAAGCAGGCTGGGCTACACTTTTCATGGATTCTTCGGGAGCGGATTCACCCAGACAGATCAAATGCAGATTAAAACCCAGCACAAACCAGTGGTTTCTGGTTGAGAATATGGCACTTTCGGATATCAGAACTCCGGTTGCTGCCGATCCCTGGGCATAAAATAAGACAAACGAATATAAAGGATCGGACTCTGAAATATGGGTCCGATTTTTTTATTGCCCCAATACCTTGTATATTTTGCACATAACAGACAAAAAATGTCCGATTCATGTCCATAATTTTCACAAATTTAAAATTTGATGTTAAGAAAAATAATTTTAAGTCGATAAACATAACAGAAGTTAAAAAATTCGGAAAGGAGGTTAGCAGTGATGCGGATTGAATCTTATATTCAGATGCAGCAGCTGTATCCGTCAAAGAATACGGTTAAAGCAACAAACAAACCCGTTTCTAACTTTTCAGATAAACTGCAGATTTCATCCATGGGTAAAGATATCAGTGTAGCCAAACAGGCATTAGCGTCAACTCCGGATATCAGGGAGGATTTGGTAAGTTCTATCAAGGAGAGGATACAAAACGGAACTTATGAAGTAAGCGGAGAAGCGTTTGCAGATAAGGTATTAGGCAATTTTTATCAGACACTCGCTTAATCCAAATACTTAAGTTTGAATTAAGCGAAGTGTTTGCCACCCGTGGCAAACACTTTTCTTTTTAGACAATTTTCAAAACGGTAACAAACAGTAACTTTACGAAAAACAAACATAAGCCGGAGGAGGATAAGCCGTGGCAAGTTTAATGGAAAACCTTATAGACATTTTAAACGAGCAGTACGATGCGTATTCCGCACTGGTGGAACTTTCAAGAAAAAAGACACCGATCATAGTCTCCGGTTCACTTGAAGATCTACAGAAAATAACAGACGAAGAACAGGATGCGGTAAATGTGGTCAATGAAATAGACAAAAAAAGAGTCGAGATCATGGGCGACATCGCAAATGTTTTAAATCAGGATATCAACAATTTGAAGCTTTCGAATCTTGTGGAGCTGATAAACACCAGACCTGAAGAACAGGCCAGACTCAACGAAGCAAGAAGCAAACTTATCGGAATCGGAAAAGAGTTGAAAACGGTCAATGAAAGAAACAGGGAACTTTTAGAGAACGCCCTGGAAATGATAGATTTTGACATGAATCTCATTCAGGCGATGAAACAGGCGCCGCAGATGGGTAACTATAACAGCGGAGGGTTTAATACCGGAGAAGTATACGGAACAAACCTCAAAGGTTTTGATACCAAGCAGTAATCTTTACGGAGGGCACGCGATATGCCGTTGATGGGAAGCTTTTATGTCGGCAATTCAGGACTGACGACAAGCCAGAATGCATTAAATACAACAGCACATAATATAACCAATGCGGATACAAAGGGTTATGTAAGACAGCAGACGTTGCTCGGCGATAAAGACTATAACACTTTATCCGTTAATATCTCAGGTGTTTCCAACAAGCAGTCGGGACTCGGTGTAACATATCAGGAAGTCCGCCAGGTAAGAGACGTATTCTTGGATAAGACATACAGAGAAGAGAACGGAAGACTTTCATTCTATTCCACCGAATACGACGCGATAAGCGAAGTCGAAACATTACTCGGTGAAATGGACGGAGCAAGCTTCGAAGGTTCTATAAACGACCTCTGGGTAGCTGTTCAGGAAATGTCCAAAGACCCCAGCTCATCGGTTGTACAGGGATTGTTCATGCAGAGAGCATACGCATTCATCACCGATGCACAGGCTGTTTACCAGGGACTCTGCAATTATCAGGACAATGTCAACGATGAGATCAAGATCACCGTCGACAAGATGAACGAGATCGGACATAAGATCTGGGATTTAAATGAACAGATCAGAAAAATAGAGAGCGGCGGAATCGAACACGCCAACGACCTTAAGGATCAGAGAAACGAACTTCTCGATGAACTTTCCTCATATGCGAGCATCGAATACAGCAATGACGCAATGGGAAATGTCTTGGTAAAACTCGAAGGCCATTCATTTGTAAATGCTACGAGAGTAAACGAGATCGGTACTCAGGTAGACGAAACAACAGGCTTTTATGATGTTTTCTGGGAAGACAACGCCACAAAGGTGACAGATCCTTCGGGAAATGCTCATTACATTACGGATAATGCCCAGGTATTCGACAAGAATCAGGAAATCTCCTCGATGCTTGATACGGATATAGGAAAATTAAAAGCCCTCGTGGTTACAAGAGGCGATCACAGAGCCGACTTCAGAGACTGCGAAGGCGAAGCTTACGACAAGATCTCCAATTCGATAGTGATGACGGTTCAGTCGGAATTCGACAAACTCATCCACTCGGTGGTAAACGCCATCAACGGAACTCTTGAAGAAGCATTCAAAAACGGTGACGGAAAATATCTCGCAGACGAAAACGGAAACGCACTGCAGATCTTCCACAGAAAGGTTTCGGACCCCGATGTTGCGGAAGACTGGACCAAGAGCGAGACACTTTTCTCGGTTGCAAACCTCGTGATCAACCAGGATCTCATGCAGACACCTACCAAACTCGGATTTGTAAAACCCGACGGACAGGTGGATTACGAAACAAGCGACAAGCTCAAACAGCTTTTTGAGGATATGGATTACACACTTAATCCTACGGCAAGTACGAAGTTAAACATCAAGAGCTTCTACTCGGCACTTGTTTCGCAGATAGCAAACGACGGCTCGGTAATCAAAAACGTAAGAGACAACGAACAGCTTACGGTAGATTCCACAGAGTCGGCAAGACAGCAGATCATCGGAGTTTCCACAGATGAGGAACTTTCCAACATGATCAGATATCAGAATGCATATAACGCAAACAGCCGTTATATCAACGTAATAAACCAGATGCTTGAGCATCTTCTCAATTCACTCGGATAATACATCCGCAGGAAGGAGTACATATGGCTTCTCAATTCTTTGGATTAAATATAGGATACAGCGGACTTTTGGCATCGAATGCCGCACTCAACACATCGGCCAACAATATCGCCAATGTTGAGACAGAAGGATACAGCCGTCAGCAGGTTACACAGACCGCAGCCGAGGCTCTTCGTTCATATACGACATTCGGATGTACCGGCGCCGGTGTAAACGTATCCAATGTAGAGAGAGTACGCGACGAATTCTACGACAGAAAGTACTGGGAAAACAACAAGCAGTACGGCGAGTACAAGATGAAAGCTTATTACATGAACCAGATCCAGGATTACTTTCTCGATGACGATTCGGTAAAAGGCTTTACTTCCGTTTTCAATGAAATGTTCGCAGCTATCAACGAACTTCAGAAAAGCGCCGGCGATTCCACACTTAAATCCCAGACAGTAGGATTTGCGAAAAACCTTACCACATACTTCAACGAAATGTCTTCAAACTTAAGCAAGATCCAGGAAGATATCAACGAAGAAATAAAGGTTAAAGTTAACGAGATCAACTCTTATGCCGAAGAGATCGCTTCTTTGAACAAGCAGATCACGGTCATCGAACTTACAGGCACAACAGCCAACGAATTAAGAGACCAGAGAACACTCCTTATCGACAAACTTTCACAGATAGTCGATGTTGAGACAAGCGAAACACCCATCACGGATGCAAACGATCCTACAAGAAAAACAGGTGCTTACCGTTTCAGAGTGACCATCGCAGGCGGCCAGCCCCTTGTAGATATGAATGATTACAATTCACTTATGTGTGTTGCAAAGGAAACAGGAAACAAGGCATATCAGTCAGACCTTCCCGGACTTTACGATATCAAGTGGTCCAACGGCTCCGACTTCGGTATGTACAACGCTTCCATGGGCGGCGACCTCGCAGGTCTTATCCAGATGAGAGACGGTAACAACGGAGAACATTTCAACGGTACCGTATCCCAGGTTAACTTCGATAAGGACGGCAATGCACTTGTAAAGATCTCCGTTACATCGGATTACCTTATGGATATCAACAAATCCACCCTTAACAGTTCGGGTGTTATCGATATCGGAAATACAGAGTACAAATACAGCTCATGGACATATGACCTTAATACCCACGAATATACCTTCAAGCTCGACAAGGCTGACAATGTCGAAGAGATCAACCAGAGCAAGGCAGGAAAACAGGCCAACGTCAACAGAAGCGTTGAATACAAAGGAATCCCTTATTATCAGGCACAGCTTAACGAATGGGTAAGAACTTTCGCAAAAGCATTTAACGGAATACTTACTTCTGACGGTGCGGTCGACGAATACGGTGATCCCGGCGTGATCCTTTTCACAGCAGATCTTGCCAATGCAACACAGTCCAAGTTCAAAAACGAAGACTCCATAACAGGCGTCATCACATCCGAATCGGACTGCTACAGACAGCTCACGGCATCCAACTTTACGGTAAGCGAATTACTCGTAAAGAACGCTGACCGTCTCGCAACCCATACAGTCGCATCCGACGGACAGGATAAATACGATGTCATCGAAAAACTCGCAAGAATGCGTTCAGATGAAAAGGTCATGAGCTTCAGAGGCGGAAGTGCCGAAGATTTCCTTGAATCGATCCTTGCGGACGTTGCTCTTAATACAGAACGTGCCAAGACTTTCAGCGAGAATGCGGAAGCCAAGGCTTTAAGCGTAAATAATCAGCGTGAATCGGTATCCGGCGTTGACAGAGATGAAGAAGCGGTTAATCTGGTAAAATTCCAGCACGCTTACAATCTTTCATCTAAAGTCATCCAGGTTTTAACCGAAATATATGACAGATTGATTCTTGAAACCGGAGTATAGAAATAACGGAGGTTACATATGAGAGTTACCAATAAGATAATGCAGAACAATACTTTATATAACATCAACCAGAATAAAGTATTGCAGGATCAGCTCCAGACTCAGATCACAACGAGAAAGAAAGTCAACAAACCTTCGGACGATCCCGTTGTAGCGATAAGAGCATTAAGACTCAGAAGTAATCTTAATCAGGTTTCCCAGTATTATGAGAGAAATATCCCCGATGCGCAGCAGTGGCTTACTCTTACCGAATCCTCGATAGATACCACAGTAGGTGTTATCTCCGGAATGATCGATGAGTGCAGAAGAGGATCAAAAGGAAGCCTTACAACCGATGATAAAAACGTTATCCTTGAAAGTTTAAAGCAGCTTCGTGATGAAGTATATGCAACAGGAGATTCGGATTATGCCGGAAGAACCATTTTCACGGGTTACAGAACGGATATGAAACTTTCGTTCCAGGCATCGGAGACAAAGTCCTATTCAATTACCGAGCAGCTTAACAATTCCGTTGTGGATACATTTACATATGTAAATACAGGAAATTTAAGAACCATCAACGAATCGACTTATAATTCGTCTTCCATTACCACAGAACAGGAAGTTTCCAGTTCTCAGGTAAACAGGATCCGTTTATCATATGACAATCTTGAAAACGGAACGGTTCCTGTTATTAAGCAGACGATAGGATACGATACGGATGGAAACCCAATCCAGACAGATATCTTTGCGAATCCGCCCACAGTAAGTGCAAAGGATGCGACTCCCGATCCCTACAGAGTAGTCAGCGACCCGGATTATGCGGATTATGATGAGGATGCGGTTATCTTTATCCCTGAGACAGGGGAATTGCTCCTTGGAAAGAATGCATACGATCAGGTAATGGGCCTTGAACCTGAAAAAGAGATCACAGTAACTTACGAAAAAGCCAAATGGGTAAAAGGCGACTTAAGACCTGAACATTATTTCTCATGTGAATCCGATGGAGTAAAGTATAACGAGAGTTACCTTACAGAGAACGGAAAGAACGATAAGCAGGTTATATCCTATGATGTGGGATTTAATCAGTCTATCGATATCAATACAACAGCTGATGAGATCTTTAAGCCGGGTATAGGAAGGGAAGTTGACGAACTTATCAACATGCTTGAAAAACTGAGCGAAATAGACGGCGTGATCAGCAAACTTGAACGTATGCAGGGTAATAACGCATACGCACAGGATCAGGTTGAAGAGAAGCTTAATGCTGCAAAGAAAGCCCAGGCGTTTCTTGATGAAGCTGCTCAGAGAGCATTTGAAGCAGGAATAACAGCATTCCAAGGTCATCTTGATGATGCCAACGCAGCTCTTACCGCAGTAGGTAACAGAAGCCTTCGTCTTGAACTTGTTGAAAACAGACTTAATGCCCAGAAGACAAGTTTCGAAGAACTTACCAGTGAAAACGAAGATGCCGATCTTGAGGACCTTGCAGTCAGACTTAAGAGTGCAAACCTTACTTATGATGCGGCTTTGGCGGCAACAGGAAAGATGCTTAATACATCACTCTTAAATTATATTTAAAAAAGATTTAGATTAAGGGTGATAAAAAGCAACTGATCAGCCGATATATTAATAGTAAACGTTTATGGTACCTTTACAATTTAATAAGAAATAAAAGCATGGGGCTTTTATATAGTACACTCCGACATGAGGTCGGAAGAAAGGTGGTAATAATATGATTATTAACACAAGATTATTTGATGAAGTAATGGTTGACGATGAGAAGAATCTTAATTTCCCCGGCGGAATCATCGGATTTCCTGATCTTCAGAACTTCGTTCTTATTCATGACGAAGAAAAGAGCGATGGAGCCATCAGATGGATGCAGTCTATCGAAGAACCCAATTTCGCAATGCCGGTTATCGATCCTTTGGTTGTATGTCCTGATTACAATCCTCAGGTCGAAGAAGATCTCTTAAAGAGACTCGGAGAATTCACCGAAAACGATCTTCTGGTTCTTGTTACGATCACTGTACCTCATGATCTCACCAAGATGACCGTAAACTTAAAAGCACCCTTTGTGATCAATACGGCGACAAGAAAAGCTTGTCAGATCATCGTAGAAGATTACGAAGTAAAGTTCCCTATTTACGAACTTTTACAGCAGAAGAAAGAGGGTGAGTGAGATGTTAGCGTTAAGCCGTAAGAAAAACGAAGCGATTATAATTAACAACAACATTGAGATCACTGTTCTGGAAGTAAAAGGTGAACAGGTAAAAATAGGCATCAATGCACCCAAAGAAGTGCCTGTATACAGAAAAGAAGTATACGTACAGATTCAGGAGTCAAACCAGGAAGCAACAAATGCAGCAGGAATCGAATCCCTGAAGAGCCTATTGTAAATGTTGTGTGCTGTACAACATTTCTTATATCCCGGAAGGCAGGAGCCTTCCGGGAATTTTTTTGCCTTTAGAAAAAAATATTAAAATAAAGGTAAAGTAATATATTATTTTTCCGATATAACAAATAGGAAAACTATATTTCCCTCTTTTTGCGACCATTTTTACAGAGGGAAAAGCGTAACATATATAATCGCATTACTTGAAAATGCGCGTTTTGATCACATGGAGGTGATAATTATGATTGAACCGTTAGGAAGTGTAACTGTACTGCAGGCAGAGCCCTACAAAGCTCAGGTACAGCCCGCCCCGGTTGAAACAGCCACGGAAGGAGCAAAGATTGATTCTCAACCCATGGTTGATACTACAACCAAGGCAGTTGAAAATGCTGACGAGAAGCAGCAGGAAGGTATGCAGCAGGAGCTTAACAGCGAGCAGCAGAACCAGGCAGCTAACGAGCAGCTTCGAAAAGCAGTCGATGACATCAATAAGAAGATGATCACCAACCAAAATTCCGAGCTTCAGTTCGGTATTCATGAAGGTACTCATCGAGTAACTATCAAGGTTATCGACAGAGAATCAAAGAAAGTAATTAAGGAATTACCGCCCGAGAAGACTCTTGACATGATCGCCAAGGCTTGGGAACTTGCGGGCATTATGGTAGATGAAAGAAGATAAGGAGGGAATCATATGGCTTCTAATAAAATAAGAATGTCCGGAATGGTTTCCGGAATGGATACAGAAAGTTTAATAACAGCTTTAACCAGTGCCAAGAAGACGAAAGTTGACAAAGCAAAGGGCGAGCAGAAGAAACTCGGCTGGAAGCAGGATGCCTGGAAGAGTATGAATACCAAGATTTATGGCCTCTTCTCGGGTAAATTGTCTGCTATGCGTTTTAGTACAGCGTACAACAAAAAAGTTACAACTTCTTCTAGCAGTGCTTTAAGTGTTGTGGCTGGAGATGGCGCCAGTGAAGGCACAATGACAGCAAAGGTAAAGTCCTTGGCTAAAGCAGGATACCTTACAGGCGCAGAGATTAAAGCAGCTGACGGTAGTAAAGTAACTCAGGATACCAAGGTTACCGATCTTGGGATCGCAGCCGGAACCAAGATGGGATTTACCGTTGCAGGTGAGGCAAAAGAAATCGAGATCACAGAAGATATGACCATGTACGGTCTTACTTCCAAACTCAGAGAAGCCGGACTTAATGCGAACTTTGATGTTGATAATAAGAGATTATTTATCAGTGCCAAAGAAACAGGTGCTTCGAAAGATTTCAAGTTTACCAGCGGGGATGCTGCGCTTAAGAAATTAGGCCTGACAGCTTCTGCTGGGGCATCCAGAATAACAGGTTCTGATGCGGAGCTTGAACTTAACGGGGCAACCTTTAAGTCATCTTCAAATACATTTAAGATTAATGGATCAACTTATACAGCAAATGCTGTAACCGATGAAACCATTACCCTTAAAACAAGTCAGGATACATCTGGAGTATATGACACAATCAAGAACTTCTTTAAAGAGTATAATGATACGATCAATTCCATGACCAAGGCATATAATGCTGATTCAGCAAGTAAGTACGATATGCTTACGGACGAGATGAAAGAAGTTATGTCTGACAAGGAAATAGAAGAGTGGGAAGGACATATCAAAGATTCTCTTCTTAGAAAAGATTCGTCGCTTAACAGCATAATGTCTGCTATGCGTGATGTTATGACTCAGGAAATCGAGATTGATGGCAAGAAATATTCTCTTGCTGATTTCGGTATAGATCGACAGAGCTATATGACTGCGGATCCCAATGAGAGATATGCATATCACATATATGGAAATGCTGATGATGAAGTTTACGCAGGAAAGGAAGACAAATTAAAATCTGCAATTGCAAATGATCCTGAGTTGGTCACCAAGTTCTTCACAGAGTTATCAAACAAGTTATACAGTTCTATGAATGAACAGATGAGATCAACAGACTATAGTTCGGCTTATAAAGTATATGAAGACAAAAAAATGCAGCAGGATTATGATAATTATACCAAGAAGATTGCAGATCTTGAGGAAAAATTATCGGCAGCAGAAGAAAGATACTATAAAAAATTCGGACAGATGGAATCTATGCTTTCCAAGTTAAATGACTCATCTTCGTCTATTTCAGCTTTGTTTAATATGTAATTTAAGCGGAATCGTCGTTGGTTTTGTCAAATATGGTAGAAAATATGAGGGCAAAAGAACGACGATTCCGAATTTTTAGATCCGGGGGAAATACTAGATGACAAACAATCCATATGACCAGTATCAAAAGAGCAAAATTCTTACGGCTTCGCCCGCAGAACTTACTCTTATGTTATATGAAGGGGCTATTAAATTCGGTAATATTGCTATTATGGCAATGAAGAAAGAAAAGAAAGATGTAGAAACGGCACATATTAATATAGTAAAAGTCCAAAAGATAATAGAAGAGTTCAGATCAACTCTCAACTGGGATTACCCGGTAGCACAGGATTTTGATAATGTGTATGTTTATCTTCTTCAGAGATTATTACAAGCCAATATGGCAAAGGACCCTGAAATTATGGAAGAAGTAGTTGGACATTTAAGGACTATGCGTGATACATGGGTTGAAGTAATGAATAAAAATAAAAAAGGAGAAGTTTAATACTTCTCCTTTTTACTAAGTGGGGCCTTCTCCTTGAGGAGAAGGTGGTTTCCGAAGGAAAGCGGATGAGGTGGAAAACATGGATAATTACTTAATAGTATTAAAGGACAGCCTTATAAAAAAAGATAATATTTTGACAGACTTGATATCTAAAAGCGAAAAACAGGCCGAAATAGTTAAAGTGGACCAGGTTGATTGGGATGAATTTACACGTATCGTGGATGAAAAGGGCGAACTTATTGATGAAATAATGAAACTGGATGACGGTTTTGAGACATTGTACGCCCGAATCAAAGAGAGCCTGGAAGAAAATAAGGAAAAATATAAGGATACTATTATTGAGATAAAATCTCTTGTTAAATCGGTTACCGAGAAGAGTGCAAATCTTGAAGCGTTGGAATACAGAAATAAGACTGCTATCGAAGCTGCATTCGCGAATACAAGAAAAGAGATCAGACAATCAAAACTTGGCCAGAAAGCAGCGGCAGATTATTATAACAAGATGAATAAGATCAATACTATTGATCCGCAGATGCTGGACAGAAATTGCTAATTTATTTGAAATAGCAATCTATTGATAAAAAACTGAGTATGAATTTTGAGTAAATGACAATATTTTGGTAGTTTATGAAGAGATAAATACTATATATATTATCGCAAAAATTTTGAAAAATTTTTTATAAAAAAAGGTTAATTTTAGCTAAAGAGTACCGATATATTATGTACAAGTAATAAAGTTACTGTTAACTTAAGTAATTGATCGGACGGAGCGTACGGCCGAAGGATTGATTACGGAACAGAGTGGCAAGGATGTCACCGGAAAATTCATGGAGGAAAAAAATATGGTAGTACAGCACAATTTAAGAGCAATGAATTCCAACAGAATGTTG
>JAEEGJ010014330.1_pt1 | contig 18853 bp, 13 predicted proteins | sample 8958761 | NCBI WGS metagenome assembly JAEEGJ01 (sample SAMN16246546, study PRJNA631951) | gut metagenome | biome: gut microbiome; feature: rumen; material: RS-attached | host: Bos | place: Iran: Karaj | collected 2018-10
ACTCAAATGAATCTGTTGGAAATTCAGTAAAATACGGAACATTGTTATTTATTTCTACATATGGATTTCCACTATACTCTGGAACATCATTTAGCGAAAAAGAATCTGGTTCAGAAAGCTTTATAGTTGTTGTGGTAGTGGTTGTTGCAGAGGTTGTGGTTGTAACGGTTGTAGTTGTAAGTTTAGTAGTTGTAATTGTAGTCGGTTCTGTTGTATTTTCAGTTGTTACTTCTTCATTATTAGTCTCACTCAGTATTTTTGGACTTGACGAAGTTTTTGGCGATGAACTCGTTGTAGATTCACAGCCGTACAGTTCGATACAAGTGAGTATTGCTAAAAATATAGCTGCAATTTTCTTTTTCATATGTAATACCTCCTAAATATTCAAGAAAGCTCTTAAACACGTTGGAATAAGCTATGTTTGATTATTATTTTGATATATTCCAACTATTACCTGTCTTTGTTTACCGTCATCGGTACAGGTAATAATTGTTATTCTATTGTCGCCAAAATCATTAAGAATCCAAGTTTCATTTGGTTCAACAATCTTTTTTTCTGTAATGGTATATACATATTCTTTTTTATTCTTATCATATAGAGAGATTTTGTCACCGATATTAACCATATTAAGGTTATTAAAATACTCTTTATAAATGGTACTACTATGACCAGCGATGCAGTAATTTCCTTTTCCAAAATCGCCAGTTCCAGTAAAATGTCCAGCTGCTTTTGATAGTGTTTTATTATCCGTGCCTTCAAGGATAGGAGCTTTAATTTTCACGCTTGGTATCTCGACTACTGGATTATCCCTGAATAATATCCTTTTTTGGTATTCACGGTATATTCTTCGTCCACCATAAAAAGCAAGAACTGACAATCCTACTATAAGAGCAATGAGCCCTGCTATAAACAGAACCCATTGCTTTTTGGTTATACTCTTTTTCACTTGTTCGTTATTATTCATCATCACGTTTTCTTCTTATAATGCCTGATTTACTTATTGCGAATAATCCTAATAGAATCAGGAATACTGAAATGCTTGCAATAAAGATGTGACGAAGCGAATTATTACCCGTTTGTGGAAGATCTACTTGTTCACCATTTTGATTAAACCCTATGCCTGTTTTTGAATGTACAACATATTTATCCAATACCTTGCCGTCCTCATCAAATAGCGTGATAGTCAGAGTCCCATCATCCTTCTCAGTATAAGTGGAAGTATAAGGTTCTATGCCTGTTTTCTTGAAATAGTCATTTTCAGCCCAATTAGACATCTCATATGGCGATACGGTAACCGTAACATCCTGAGTAGTAGTTACAGAGCTTGTGGTTGAAGTTGTATCAACATTATTTGTAGTATTAGAAGTCGTTGTAGTTGTTTCAGTTACTGTTGTGGTGGTTGTTTCAGTCGTTGTTTCACTTGTAGTTGTCGTTCCTTCAATAGTTATAATAACTTCCTCAGCAGGTGTTCCTGCATAGCTTAACACATTACTTGTAATAGATAAAGTGGTAACATTATTTTTGAAATCTCCACTGAGTATAAATGTATCTGCATACTTGTCCTCTTCACTGAGAAGTTGTGGAGCGATTGTATATGTACCATAAAATCCATCAAGCACAATCGATTCAGGTGTAACAGATGTGATGTCTATAAATTTAGAGAACTTTATAGTAATACTATCTGTGTTATGCTCAACATTCTCAATTACAGGAGTATCCTTACTTATAAGAGAAAGATTTACATCTGTTCTTATAGGCGGAATGCTCATCCAGTCTGTCTCGATTGTTTCATATCCTTCTTTTTCACAAATAACTTTCCACTCACCTTCAGGAACGTCCCACAGATACTTTCCTTCCTTATCGGTTAGAAGTGGATTAAGCTGATCGTAATCCTCGGCATTCCATTTGACTTTTTCTCCTGTTTCTGCATCCTTGAAATAAACTGTAACAATTGCGTCCTCAATAGGATTACCGGTTACAGCTTCAAAAACATATCCACTTGGATCAAGAATAGACCGTGGATAGGCATTGTTTTGGTAATAATCATCTAAGTATTCTCCGTAATCGTCAAGTAACTTATCAATACTAAAACTTAAAAGAGCTGCTGCTACAGGTCCCACTATTGGAGCTAATAGCATAGTTGTTGCTAAGGAATTGCTCATTTTTAGAATATAAAGCACAGTAGCTTTGTATGAATATTCAAGTGAATCGTTTTTATTCATTCTATTTATATATTCTTTTGTATTATAAACATAATCAAATCCCAACATTAGATTTGAAACATACGAAGGTAGATCTTTTTCATAGATATCTGATAAAAGTTGTGCTGAATCATAGCTTACCTGAAACAATTCTGCAGCTTCTTTTTTATCTGCTGATTTTGGAACTTTAAGAACTACTATACCTTCATTGTAATTCTTATATTGAGGTTTAATATAACAATTTGTTGAAAATTGTCCATTTGATTCTTTTCTTACACCTGTCAATTTAGTATAGTATTCATATTCTGTACCGTTTTCTTCAACAACGTAGTGATTATTATCGAAGCCATAATCCATTGGTTTATCAGCTATTTCTTTAGCCGTTACACGATGATTATCTATGTATATTTCATCAGATATTCCAGAATAAACATTTAAGTCTATTTTATTTTCTCCATCAGACACCTCAAGAGAATAAACTGTTTCTGTTTCATTGTCTTCAATTATACTAATCTTACTATTATCTTTAATCGATTGCGAAATGTCTATTACGTCATTTGGGTTATCAATATCAATTTTTATTTCGTCCGCTTTAACAATTTTGATATTCAGTGCCCCCATAATGTAGCTCTTGTTATTAGGATCAAAATATCCATCTGTAACCCAAAGCTGCTTATTAGCGTCCCATTTAGCTTCCAAGTATTTTGTTATATTACCTTTTTTACTTGTAACAAATATTTTAGAAATCTGATCGTTGTGATCTGCTTCGATTTCAAACTGATAATATGTTGAAGTTAAGGAGAAAACAGGAGACACACCTTCAGTGAACATTTTTGTAATATCTGCCCTTGTATCTCCATTATAAATAAGAGTAATTGATTTAATAGCAGGCTGATTTTCTTCATAAACTACATTTATCTTTTCACTTGATGTATTATTACATTTTGCATAAATTGAATATGATTCGCCAGAGTTCTTTTTTGGAAGCGTTATCGATGTTGAATACTTGCCTGTATAGCTGTTGGATATCATTTTATCTATTTGCTTGTCATCAACAAATATTGTAACTTCTTTTCCCTTATCAGCCAAACCGTGAACAGCTATTTCATAGCTATTCGTCTTTTCAAGAGAATAGCAAGTGATATCTGGGCAATCAACATTAAGTCTTCCAATTGTTTGCTCCCACCAAGAATCATTATAATCAAAATTCAAAGTGCTATATACCTGATAATCACCGATTTCTGTTACTCGAACACTGAAATGCAGCTCACCTTCTGTTGAATTAACTGAAATAACACCATTATCGATACTCTGTGCATCAAAATCAAGATTCTTGCTTTGAACTGTATCAAGTAGTAATGTTAAACCTTCAGGAACATTTAGGTGAATTTCAATATTGTTTGCTGATTTAGCAACAGAAGGCATAAGCTTATATTTAAGAGTATAATTGACGATGCCATTTAAGCCTGTTTCCTCTGAATTAGCAATAAGGTATGTATTTTTAGGATCAAGAATGCTGAATCTTGCGTCGTCAAGCATTTCACAGCCTACAAATGAATGAGCAGAGAAATTAAATAAGGTTCTGCTCGATTTAATTTTTTCAAGGTTTTTGCAGCCAGCAAACGAATAATCACCAATTTCTGATACAGAAGAAGGAAGATATACAGTCTTTAACGTTGTACAATCAGCAGCAAAACACTCTGGTGTAGTATTTATTCCCTGATCGAAAGAAAGAGTTTCAATGCTGCTGCCTTCAAGTGCGTACCAAGCTTCGGTAACAGTTTTAGGTATAGTTATCTCAGTAATGCCTACGCAGCCTTGCAAAAACTTATATCCGAGCGACTGTACAGACTTACCAAATGATAAGGTCTTTAACCTTTTGCAGCCACTAAAACAACCTTCACCGATAGCAGTTACATTATCAGGTATAACTACTTCTGTTAGCAAAGTGCAGCCTGAAAATGCGTAATCATTAATTTGTGTAACACTTTCAGGTATTTTTATTGACGAAATAGATGTGTCAGCAAACGCTCTATCCTCGATTACATAGCCGTCAAGAACATCCTCCTTTTCAGGAAGTATAACATTCTTAACGCTGCTTGCACCTCCACATACGCAAGAAGGAATTTTAGTAATGCCTTCTTCAAAAACTACTGTTTCAATGCTGCTGCCTTCAAGTGCGTACCAAGCTTCGGTAACAGTTTTAGGTATAGTTATCTCGGTAATGCCTTCACAGCCGTTCAAAAACTTGTATCCAAGCCTTGATATGTTTCCAAGTCTAATAGAAGTGATACGTTTATTATCAGAAAACGCTTCATCTGCAATAGCGATAACTTTTTTTCCATTAATTTCATCTGGAATCACAAGTTCAGTTGCCGTGCCAGAGTATCCATTAATCGTAATTCCTATACCATCATCATAGTACTCCCATCCGTCAGCAGAAGTTTTGATTTCTTCATCACTTGCTTTTAATACAGTTGAATCGAGATACAGTGATTCAATTGACGATGGCGATATATTTTCAGCAACAGCAGTTATTACGTGTTTATTAGATTTGAAATTAGGGAAATAGCCGACTGTTCCCGAACACGTAATTGTTATAGATGATATGATCGCTAATAATTTCTTGATATTCATATAAACCCTCCATATTTTTATATTTAATGGACAATAATTACTATATGGTATTATAATTATTATTTTTGAGGAACGCCCCAATTATGATAGAGTGTTAATTGAGAAAAACTGTAACTATATATCAACCGTAACAATGCACTATATTTATAAATAATTATACTCAAAAATATATATAATGTCAACGCCTCCATTATAACTATTTGTAAACTTTTCTATGGTAAATTAAAAGTGTGTCACAACAATATCTGTGACACACTTTATAAAAACATAAAAAGTTCGTAAAAGTCTAATTTATAGCACGAACGTCCGCAAATATAAAATCGACTTTTACGAACGTAAAAAATGTCTATTCCTGAGCGAATTACAAGCGTTCACAAAGGTACACCTTTACGAACGGCTGTTTTATTATACATTTAGGATTTTTTCAATAACAACCTGATTCTCACCGCTTAATAAGGAAGGCTATACCCACATTTATCGCAGAATTTAGCTGTGTCTGGAAGCTTATTACCACAGTTACGGCAATACTTGAAACCTGTCTGAACACCTTTAGCGTTGGGGTTGAATGTAGGAACAGCTTTTTCATCAGGTACATACTTATCATACTTCTCATCATATACTGAATTTGCCCAGATTTCGTCAAGATTATACTTAAGGTGCATAGAATCAAGTACAGCATCAAGTTCAGCTGAGTTAGGATACTGCCACTCTCTGCTGCGGAATGCGTCATCATGATCCCAATATCCGTTCTGGTGCAATAATTCATGATACAAAACGTATTTTATTACTTCTTCATTAATGTCTGGCGATGAAAGAAGTACGTTTATATTAATTTGGTAAGTACCATCTTTGAATTGAGTGCATAAACCTAACCATCTACGAACAACATTTTTGCTCCATGCAACACGAAGCAACCCAGTTGTAGTTAGTTTAGGATACATATGCAGTACTTCTTCCATCAGTTTATTAAGATTGTAGTATTCAGGCACGATATTATACTCCTGCCTATCATCATCTGGAACAAGGTCAGCTTCCTTTTGATTCTTTAGAGTATCGAATATTGTTTTCTTGAACGCAAAGAGATAACGATAAATATCTTTTAAAATTGTCTTTGAGTTGTAGAGTTTTTCAAGCCATTTTTCCTGTTCATCTTTTTTGTCACTATATTCCAGCATTTGTTTAGCTATAATAGAAGGATCAAAGGAATCACGCTCTTCGAGAGAATAGTATTCTGGCATCATTCCAGTTTCTTTTATATAGTCAAGGAACATATTGATCTCATAAATATCCGGCTTATAGACAACATCTTCAAAATATAGATCAAGGATCTGCTGAGATGATACGTTTTCAATTATCAGAGAAAGGTTTTTAGATATTTCATTGAAACCCTGTAACTGCTGATCAAATACAAGGATACGGTGATCATCTCCGTTCAGGTCGAGTACAGAATACCAGCCCACTGGAAAGACTACTTGTCCATTTTCCTTAATAACCTCTGCTCTTACCGAATCATAAAGCTTCTTATAAAAGTCGAGCAAAACTATGTCGGCTTTTTTCACTTTATCTTGCTTATTTAGGTTTTCATCAGAATCATTATCTACTGATTCATTAGGAACGATAGGTAAAGGTTCCGTTGTCTCTTCTTCATACTCTTCAACCAAATCCTCAAAAATATCGAGTTCTGAAGGATCCAACCATTTTGCGAATCTGTTCCAAGTATCGTGAAAAGCTACTATATTTGCTGTTTTTGTTCCGTGTGCTTTTTCTCCTCTTAATCCTCTTCCTATCATTTGCATAAGAAGTGCGTCACTATTCGTCTGACGTGTGAGAAAAACGGTTTGGATGTCAGGAACGTCGCTTCCTTCGGTAAGAATCTGAACATTTATTAAGACTTCAAATTCATTATCCTTAAATCTTCGTATTACATCCTGTGAATCCGCTCTCGATGATATTGCATAATCGCAGGATATTCCAGCATTATTGAATAATTCGCATAACTTCTCTGCGTGAATCTGATTGACTGCAAATACCAAAGTCTTACCATATTCTTCGTGGTTATTAAGATACTCGTTGATGATAATATCATTTCTTGCAGCTGATTGAGCTATTTGTGTTTTCAGACGTTCAGAAAGCTCGCCAAATTGATCGAAGAATTCTTCATCTTCTTTGGTGCAAGCATATTCTATTTCTCCTATGATTTTTGTATATACAGGAATATACTTCGGATCAGCCAGGAATCCGCTTGCAATTAGTTCTTTTAAGGTGATCTCATATACAAACCCTTTTCTACCTATGCCTTTTGAGATGTTAATATTAATGTTAAACATCGACTGAAGTTTATTCTGTTCATACTCATTCATTCTATATGGCGTTGCAGTTAGTCCAAGTAGAACCATATTCGGATTCAAAGTCTTAATTCGGTTAAGCACCTTTTGATAACTTGCAGCTGTTGCGTGATGAGCTTCATCAATTACAACGACAACTTTTTCTTTTCCCGCTGTACCAAGAATGCCGGCTATATGTCTATATCCATTTTTATTTGCGATAGACTGAATGCCGCAGACATAAACATTTGCTCTTCGTGCAGCTGACATTGGTAAATGAATACCCGAAACAGGAAGGACAGTAAACTTCTTAATGTCGCTATCTTTTAGCAAAGGAGCCATTCTTCTGAATTCACCAAAAGTCTGTTCTATTAGTTCCTGACGATGAACAAGCCATACAACCTTATATCCTTTTGAAACAGCATCTTTCAGCAGCCAAGTAACGGCAGTATATGTTTTACCGCTTCCTGTCGGCATTACCACTATTCCTGATCTACCGGGAATGTCTTTTTTCAACTTGAAATATTTCGTCATTGCCTTTACAGCCTCGCTCTGATGCGGCATAATTAGACTTCTTGAATCTGGCATTGATTCATTTATATTTATCGGTAAATATCTCTTATCGACTGGCATATTCATCTTCCTCCTCTTAGTCAAAAAATCATATAAAAAGTTTGGTTAATTATCAATACTAATCAGCTTTTTCAGTTTCAGGTCTGGAAATAAACAAGGAAATACTTCGAACTATTATATATCTGAAATATTAAAGTAGTCCATTGCATTTTTTACACATTCTTCAATTAGAGTTTTATTATTCTTATATTCTTGATAACTATTAAGTTTGACACGATACCGTATCCATCGGCTTTCATAAGAAACATCTAATCCTGCATCTTCAAGTTTCGTTGTTAAATCCTCATTTTCGTTAGTCTTAAAATACAAGTATAAGTATTGTTTCTTGGGTTTGAAGAATATAAAATTTTTGGAGATACCGTTTTTGGCTAATCCAATGTAGTGCTTATTATATTTTAATTCATAGCTACTGGTATACTGTGATAGATCTTCAAATATAGCATCAACATCTTTCATGACTGTTTTGGAGCTTTGCTTTTCCCAAAAATTTCTATCAGTCGCTTCAAGTGCCGCTTCATCATCTGAGCCATAGGTTACCCTATCTAATACTTTAGTAAAAGTTAAAGATATGTCGTTGCCCGTTTTATAAGCTGACAATTGTAAAGCTATCAACGGAATAGTACCATTAAAAAGACTAATTACATTCATAAATCTGCCAGTGATTTCTTCTGCAATTATTACAGCACAATGATCATATTGTGGGTAACGCTTTTTTTCATTATCCCAATATTCAATAGTTCTAATAATGTGATTAGGATCAGTTGCTCCGAGTTGAATCTCTATTTCATAGCGTGTTTGCTCATCTGCACTATTCATCAAGATGTCAATTCTTCCTCCTGATGGCTGAACACGTTCCCTTTGAATGGGAGTTAATTCTCCTAAGCCTAAAACCTTTGGATTCTCGTAAATATATTTCTGAATCAAATCCTCCTTAATATCCGGATGATTCTTAAGAGATATTTTTGTAAGCGTAACGAAATTTGGCATATAATATTCCCCTTTATACTAAATTTGTCTTTACCATTATAGCCACACTCTATTATTGAATAATAAGGCTTTTTGAATCCGGTATGGACTTGGTTATAACTATCGATAAATACTTCTGAACTAATGGCATAGTTATTTGCATTAACGTTGTATATGTTTATACATTCAAGAACTTCTCGATAACAATCATTATTTCTTCAAGCCGTTTATCTCCTATACCTTTAATTTTACTCAGCTCTGCTTGAAGTGCCGGTAGATCTATCGTTTTATCCTCGATGCCCATAAGTTCATCGCCGTACCGAAGAATAAACTTTGTAAGTTCCTCACGGTTCATCTTCTTGATTTTCTTGTAGGTATCTCTGTCAATTATTTCCTTATCCGACATAAGTACTCCTTAAGTTAAGCCTATTCTTTAAATTGATTATCCTCAATTTCGTAGCATTTTCTTTCTATCCTGTTACATATCGTATGAATGCTTTTTAACTCTAATATGAATTCTACCATTAGTTCCTTCTCTGACAAAGCCATTAGTCTTTTTTTCTCCGCCTTACGTTGATCAGCAGCCTTTCTACGTTCGGCTTCTTTTTGCTTTCTTATGTTTTCTTTTTCCTGTTCAGCTTTTAAGCGTTCTTCTTCCGCTAACTGCTGTGCTCTTTTCTTTTCTTGTTCATACATATCTAACATTCTGCTCATTTTAATAACCCTCCTAATTATCCTATATTCCAAAAACGTTCAAAAAATCCTTTGAGTTTCTCAATTACGGTTTCCTTCTTTTCTTTACGGTTACTACCTCCACCACCGAAACGTGAAACAGCAGGAAGTATCTTATCTATATCCGTTCCGGTTGTCTTAATAGTACCGTCACGGAAAGCACCGTCAATGAACGCCCTTGTTTCTTCATCCTTGAGCTTTTCTTCTGCAATGATTTGATTGAGAGCTTTCTCACGCTGTTCAGCGACATAGCTGTGCCATTCGTTCATTACATCATCAACATCATTGATTCCGTTAATGAAGTTCTCGATAAGGTCTTTCTTGCTTCTCAGCTCAGGGCTTGAATCAATAGCTTTCTGAATGGTAATAAGAACTTCCTTATCCTTGCAATGCGTATCGTGATATTTAGTTACGAGCATAAGAATATAGTCGATATTTACCTCTATCTGCTTGATAAGCTCGATTTCAAAGACAATATCATCGTCAATATTTGTGAGCTTATGTTTGTCACGATTCTTCATCCATTCATCGTGGAGATCCTGATACCTTCCGAGATAATCCTGAAAATCTCGTTCAGATATTATTTCTTTGCCCTCGAAGTCATCAAAGCTGACAAGCAAATTACGCATACGAAGGATAGCTCCCATAAGAGCTATAAACTCCTTCTGCCTTTCTTCGCCTATGATCTGAGGTTCGTCAAGAGGATATTCCTTCAGGAGCTTATCTATCAGGTCAACATATCCGTCAATATGCCTGCCCTTTTTGTCCTCATAGCCGTTATAGTAATCATCGAAGCTCTGCAAGGTCACGATACCACCGGCTTCTTTATCTCCAAAGAGAGAGATAGCAGCATCTGTTCTTTTCTGTAAAGCACGGAAACAAACAATATTACCGAATCTTTTTACAGAATTAAGAATGCGGTTAGTTCTTGAATAAGCCTGTATCAGACCGTGCATTTTGAGGTTTTTGTCTACCCACAACGTATTGAGAGTTGTAGCGTCAAATCCGGTCAGGAACATATTGACTACGATAAGCAAGTCAAGTTCCTTGTTCTTCATACGCAGCGATACGTCTTTATAGTAGTTCTGGAACTTATCGCTCGATGTATCGTAATTTGTATTGAACTGCTTGTTATAGTCTGCAATTGCTTTTTCAAGGAAATCCCTTGAAGTAGAATCGAGTGCGGAAGTATCTTCTGGGTTTTCTTCATCGAGGATACCGTCCGGATCTTCCTCATTTGCTCCGTAGCTGTAAATCAAAGCTATTTTCAGAGCTTTCTCCGGATTTGCCGACATCTGCTTCATAAATTCCTCATAGTAGAGCTTCGCAGCCTGAACAGAGGAAACCGCAAATATAGAATTGAAACCGCTTACGATAGCCTTTCTCTTGCTTTCCTGTATATGTGTACGGCTCTTATCAGCAGCCAACTCCGACACATTAGTCAGTACGTTATAGCTGTATGTTCGCTCAAACTCCTTGCGATATGTTTTCTGATTGAAGCGGTCAAGTATGTACTCAGTTACAAGAGAGATACGTTTCGGAGCCAAATACGCCTTTTCACGGTCAATATCCCATACCTTGACATCTTCAATATCTTCTTCCTTGTCCATAGTTTTGATGTAATCAATATGGAACGGAAGCACGTTCTTATCGTTGATAGCGTCCACAATAGTATAGGAATGGAGCTGATCTCCGAAAGCCTGTTCAGTTGTTCGGAGATTCGGATTCTTGCTCGTACCGGAATTCATAGCGAATATAGGAGTACCGGTAAATCCGAATAAATGGTACTTCTTGAACTTCTTTGTAATGGCAATGTGCATATCACCAAACTGGCTGCGATGACATTCATCGAAGATAATAACAACTCTCTTATCATATACATCGTGAGTCTGATTCTTCTTGATAAACGTAGAGAGCTTCTGAATGGTTGTGATAATGATACGGCTGTCCGGATCTTCAAGCTGCTTTTTCAGTATAGTTGTAGATGTATTGCTGTTAGCAGCACCTTTCTCGAAGCGGTCATACTCTCGCATAGTCTGATAATCGAGGTCTTTACGGTCAACAACGAAAAGCACCTTGTCTATGTAATCGAGCTTTGAAGCCAGTCGAGCAGATTTGAACGAGGTCAAGGTCTTGCCTGAACCAGTCGTGTGCCAGATATATCCGCCACCAGCGATAGAGCCGTACTTCCTGTAGTTATTGGCGATCTCTATACGGTTGAGAATACGCTCCGTAGCAACGATCTGATACGGACGCATAACAAGAAGCATCTGCTCTGACGTGAAAATGCAGTATTTCGTCAGTATATTGAGGATAGTATGCTTTGCGAAGAACGTCTTTGTGAAGTCCACAAGATCAGGAATGACCTTGTTGCTTGCATCTGCCCAGAAGGACGTAAACTCAAAGCTGTTGCTTGTTTTAGTCTTTTTACGGCTCTTTCCGGCTTCTTTTACTGCATTAAAACGAGTAGTATTACTGTAATACTTCGTATTAGTACCGTTGGAGATAACAAATATCTGCACATACTCAAAAAGACCGCTGCCTGCCCAAAAACTGTCACGCTGATAGCGGTCTATCTGATTGAACGCTTCACGGATAGGCACTCCACGCCGTTTAAGCTCGATATGAACAAGAGGAAAGCCATTCACAAGCACCGTCACATCATAGCGGTTCTGCCGCTTGCCGGTATCGACCTCATACTGATTGATGACTTGCAGACAGTTGTTGTGGATATTCTTCTTGTCAATGAGGGTGATATTCTTCGTTGTGCCGTCATCACGTTTCAGATTCTTTACGCTGTCCTCCTGAATCGTCTTTGTTTTCTCAACGATGCCCTCGTTAGCGTTTGCAATATATTCAGTAAAGAAGCGTTTCCACTCGCTGTCCGAAAAAGCGTAGTTGTTGAGCTTTTCAAGCTGAGTTCTGAGGTTGGCGAGAAGATCGTCCTCCTTGTGGATAGTCAGATACTCATAGCCAAGCTCGCCGAGCCTGCGGATAAACTCACGCTCAAGATCAGCCTCGCTCTGATAGGATTCGGCGGTACGCTGTTCGGGGATATATTCAGTAACAACGGTGTTTTCAGTTGTCGCTGCTACGATATTGAAGTAGGTCATAATTTGCTCCTTTCTTCATTTATCCATTCTATCTGCTTATCTGTAAATGGGACTTTTGAGTAAACCCAACGCTTACAATGTGTAATGATAGATCTATTGACATACTGCACATCTTCTTTGCATAATCCTGTCAAACGATTATAAAACATTCTTTTGGTATTTGCGTAAGGTTTCATATATAATGCTATTTTAGGAGATATTGGCATAATAACTTCATTGATTTTTGTTGGATGGTTAGTTCCATATAGTACAACTGGAAAATCACTTGTAAGTAGAACCTCCGAATCAGCAACACCTATTTGAAATGACATATCTTCAAACAAACACATTACAGAATTTAAAAGATTTTTATCTTCAGCATTAATCTTGTTATATATAGGCAAGCACATTTGTAGGGCATAATTCATTGCTAAATTATTTGATACTTTATCTTCAAATAATTCAATAGCTGCTTCTTGTGCTGCTTTTAAGTGTTCAGGATTTCTGACCAACAGTGTTGTTATAAAAAAAACAATAAAGGCTTTTTCTTTTAAAGATAGAAAACTTAGTGTGGAATAATTTCTCTCAAATCCTGTTTTAGACTGGATAGATCGAAATACTTTCGCAAACTCACCTTCGTAAATACTAAGCCAACGCTCAATCAAGTTCCTGTTGATGAATTCTCCTGAAGCATCTTTAAACTCATAGAGATTCTTTTCAAAGCAAATCTTTCTTATAGCTACGGGATTTGATGTTTGAATTCCGGTTAGTACATTATACTGGTATATCCGCTTTCCGTCTTGTGAAAAGTTCTTTAAATAGAATTGTGGTATATAATGTTCATCAGTTGTAGGCTTATTTTTAGCCATTTATGCCTCCTTGAAAGTTAGCAGCTTGTCCCGATAATATTCATACTGTTTCTGTCTTGCTTCAATCTCCGCAGGCAAGCCCTCGGAAATATCGTTGCAGAGCTTGTCAAACCGATCGAGAAGTCTGACAATACGCTTTTGTTCCTCAATTGGAGGAAAAGAAATCATAATTTTTCCAATATCATCTTTATTAACCTTAATGGGAACTGCATTTACCAGAGTACGCTTTCTTAATTCTTTTCTTCCATATTTGCTTTCAATAAAGAATCTTAGGTATTGAGGGAGAATAATAGACTGGTTAACTCTAATCAATGCTAATGATACATAATATGCTAAGGGTTGGTTGGAAGTAACTATATTACATACCCCTATTGATCCTATTCTGGTCATCAGCACATCATCTATCTGCGGTTTTATCTTATATTTCTCAAAATCAGCAAATGAAATATATTTTGAAGTTTCATAAAGATTTAATATGTTCTCTACACTTACAAAAGGAACACCCTCTGTTGTATAATTAGGCGTTTGATGAGTACCATCATAAATTGTAGCAATTTCTGAAAGTGTTTTTTTCTGGTGTTCACTTGTCGCCCCCCCGTGGACACTGAAGTCTAACAGGAGGTCACGATAATATTCATACTGCTTTTTTCGGGCTGTAAGCTCCGCTGTAAGCTCCGCTGTAAGCTCCGTGAAATTGTCAAGTACCTTGACAATTTCAGCCTGTACCTCTATTGGAGGTACAGGGATTTTTATATCAGCAAGTCCGGCAGGAGAAACTTCAATAACTTTTGTACCGTGAGCAAGTTTTACTTTTTGAGCAAAGAACATTGCTGTATGGAAATAATAGCACAGATATTTCGGATTCAAGGTATGATGAATTATTGCAGAATGACCACTTATAGCGATATTATCTTCTCCGAGCCAAGCAAGGCACTTGCATACATCGTCGATGTTCTCGCTTGTTACAGCCATTACAATGTCATTCTTTACGGCAAATTTTTGTTTTTTAGCAACTTCTTCACTAATAAATGTTAGCGTTTTATCTGCAAATAAGCCATATCGTGTGTATATCTGTCCATAGTGAATACAAGGTACGCCGTCGTCAGTAAAGTCTTTTTTCTGAAAACTTCCACCTCTGCTAATAGTAGCAACATCTCCGAGCTTTTTATATTCCACACCATTCGGGCAAAGCTCTTTTATCAGTTGTTCAAGTTTGGTCATTTAATAGACCTCCAAATATTTTTCTAACTTCTTCCATAGCTTCCTTATTATCAGGATCTGGTAATTGTGGCATAGAGTAAATGTCAAGCAAACCTAATACAGTCATTTTTGTTATCCATTCAACGCTATCTTTCTTAAAAGAACACCAAGCATTATAACCTGATAGTACATTAAATCTAATTATTGAATCTTGACGATTTTGCAATCCTTCAAATAAGTTAAGTCCGTTTTCTATAACAACTGCATATTTATCCTTTTCATCTTCGGTCATATTTCTAATATCCTCAGTATCCTGAAAGACTTTTCTAATAATCACATCATTTGGATTTGTACTTGACATTTTTCCATATAATGGATGTTTTTTCTGAAGTATTTCTTGTTCTTTTTCTGGAGATATAGAATTTACAAATCTAAATAGTTCCTTATCGTGAGGGACATAATCAAGTGTTATGTTATCCGGCAAAACGTCTTTACAATAAACGAATACTTCTTGTAGCTGTTTTTTCATTATTGAAGATAACTCAGTAAAAGTATCAAACTTTAAAGGCTTATAATCAGAATCCTTATGTGCTTTATCCTTGTCTCTTTCGTAGTATACTCTTTTGATTATTTCACTTTTATTGCACATTTCTTTTTTTCGCTTTGTTTCATCTAATACTACGCAACAGTTAATATAGAAATCTCTCAATATCGATGATGTCTTCTTTCTTAAATCAATATTATATAAAGATTTCTTTTTTCTTGCTATATACATTATACTATCAACACATTTTTTAGCATCAATAAGGTATCTTGCTGTTTCCCATTTAGTCATAGATCAACCTTCAATCTCGGCTATAATACGGTCAATCTCACTTCGCAGCACATCTTCACGCTTGACTATCTCATCAATCTCAGCGTTCAGAACGGCAATATCAATGACCTCTCTTGTGTCCTCCTGTTCAACATAGGTCGAAACAGAAAGGTTGTAGTCGTTCTCCGATATTTCGGTATTCGGCACAAGGCGGCAGAAGTATTCGCTGTCGGCTCTCTCAGTGAATGCTGCAACTATCTTTGAAATATTGTCCTCAGTCAGCTTATTGTTATTCGTGACCTTGACGCACTCCTTTGAAGCATCAATGAATAGAGTGCTATTCTGAGACTTGTTCTTTTTCAGCACCATAATGCAGGTTGCGATAGATGTGCCGTAGAACAGGTTATCCGGCAGCTGAATGATACAGTCCACAAAGTTATTGTCAATCAGGTACTTGCGTATCTTCTGTTCAGCACCACCACGATACATAACACCGGGGAAACATACGATAGCAGCTGCACCATTGTTCGCAAGCCACGATAGCGAGTGCATAATAAATGCGAGGTCAGCTTTTGACTTAGGTGCAAGCACTCCGGCAGGCGAAAAACGAGGATCGTTGATAAGCAGAGGATTGGCATCGCCCTCCCACTTGATAGAGTAGGGAGGATTAGACACGATCACCTCAAAAGGCTCATCGTCCCAATGCTGAGGTTCAACGAGAGTATCTTCGTGAGCAATGTCAAATTTATCGTAGTCTATGTCGTGCAGGAACATATTGATTCGACAGAGGTTGTAGGTCGTGATGTTTATCTCCTGACCGAAGAATCCCTGACGAACTTTGTCCTTACCGAGAACTTTCGCAGCTTTCAGCAGCAGTGAACCCGAACCGCAAGCCGGATCGTAGACCTTGTTGACCTCAGTTTTGCCAACAACAGCAAGTCTGGTAAGCAGCTCGGATACTTCCTGTGGAGTATAATACTCACCGCCGGACTTACCGGCATTAGAAGCATACATACCCATAAGGTATTCGTAAGCATCACCGAATGCGTCAATGGTGTTGTCCTGATAATCGCCAAGCTGCATTGAAGCTACGCCGTTCATCAGCTTTACAAGTCTCTCGTTTCGCTTTGCTACAGTACCGCCGAGCTTGTTGCTGTTCACATCGAAATCGTCAAACAGTCCCTTGAAATCGTCCTCACTCTCGCAGCCCTGTGCAGAGCCTTCAATGCTGCGGAATATGCTCTCGATAGTCTCGTTGAGGTTTTCGTCTGTATCAGCCTTTGCAAGCACATTGCAGAAAAGCTGCGAAGGCAGTATGAAAAAGCCTTTAGTCGTTACCATATCTTCACGGGCAACTTCGGCTTCTTCATCAGAAAGTTTTGTATAGTCAAAACCCGGAGTACCGGCTTCACGTTCACCGGCATTGATATAATTGGTCAGATTTTCAGATATATAGCGATAAAACAGCATTACAAGCACATAGTTCTTGAAGTCCCAACCGTCAACGCTACCTCTAAGGTCGTTAGCGATTCCCCATATAGTACGATGAAGTTCTGCTCGTTCCTGTTCCTTTTTGTTATCTATCATTATTTTTACTCGCTTTCATTTACCTAAATTAGGTATATTCATACAATTATTATAACACAGATGTTTAACAATTGCAATAAAAAAGTGTGTCACGGTGACACACTTTCCATTATACATATAAAAACTAAAACATTATATCTTTCCCAAGCAATTCGATGGTATAAATATCATCAAAAGGAATAGCTGTTTTTACTATCTTTAGCCGATGATAAGGCAGATTTATCTCGGTTACTACGCCTTCCATTGTTGTATATGCGTCAACATCATAGTATCTTATCTTGACCGTTGTACCTAAACGAAGCTTATTCAAAATATTTGATAGAGCTTCCGCTTCATCCTCACTAAGCTCTTTCTTTGGTTCGGTCAGACGTTCTTGCTGCCTTATAGATTCATAATAACCTTTCAATGCAGAAAACGGAGCAAACTGCATAGCTCTGTCAGCGTGTCGTTGAATGTTCATATTACCCATTATGTCCTCCCACCATTGTGTTACGTTTAATTCCGGTTGCTTTTTCAAACAGGTTGAAGCCTTTCAGAAGAGCATTCTTTCCGTATCTGTTGCGAATTCCGACCATAGCAATCTCAACTTGTTTCTCTTTCTCGTCATCTTCTGGATCTTCAAAAAAACTGAGCTGATTATCCGGTTCATATGTTAGTTCTGTAAGTGAAATGCCTATTTGTCGTATTCCGTATCCTATTTTTACCTTATCGATGTATAGCTTATCAAATGCTGCCTGTATCTTTTTTATTGAGCAAGTAACTCTTTCAAGTTTCATAGCTCCGCCAGATGCAGGAGTACAGTCCTTTGAATAACGGATAAAGAGTGAAATACCTTTAGCGTAAAGGTTGTTTTCTACAAGCTCAAGAACCAAGTTTTCGACCATTTCTTTCATTACTATGCGAGCGTTATCAACATTATAGTCCTCAAAGAGTATCTGGCTATTAGAAAGAGAGCGACTTTTGCCCTTGTAGTTATGTATATCAGCCATAGTACAGGACTCACGTCCCCAAGCGTGATCTATGAGAAACTCTGCTTTTATGCCAAATTCCTTATATAACAGATTCTCAGGCAATTCAGTAATGCCCTTCATATCGTAAACACCATATTTTGCAAGCCTTGCAGCAGTACCACGACCAACATTCCAGAAGTCGGTTAATGGTTGATGTGTCCACAGATATTTTTGATATAATTCTTCTGTAAGAATACCAATGTGTTCAGAAACGTGTTTTGCTACAATATCCATAGCTATTTTCGCAAGATATAGGTTTGTTCCGATACCGGCAGTAGCACATATTCCAGTCTTATCCATAACCGCTTTCATAAGCAGCTTTGCAAAATCTTTAGCTTTACAGTTATAAGTCTTGAGATATGGAGTAGCATCGATAAATACTTCATCAATAGAATAGACGTGAATATCATCAGGCGATATGTATTGAAGATATATTCCGTATATTTGAGCTGATACTTCGATATACTTTCGCATTCGTGGCATAGCTATCTCATATTGTATATCTTTTGGAATTTCAAATATACGGCAACGATTCTTAACGCCAAGTTCTTTGAGTGCCGGAGAAATAGCCAAAGTAATAGCACCTTCACCTCTTGTCGGATCAGCAACTACAAGAGGAACTTTGAACGGATCATAGCCTCTGGCTACACATTCGACCGAAGCGTAGAAGCTTTTAAGGTCAATACACATATACACTTGTCCCATACTGCACCTCCCATAAGAATATTTGTTCTTGTAATTGATATTATCACAGAACAAGTGTTCTTGTCAAGACTTTCTATATGATT
>JAEEGJ010014331.1_pt1 | contig 18851 bp, 12 predicted proteins | sample 8958761 | NCBI WGS metagenome assembly JAEEGJ01 (sample SAMN16246546, study PRJNA631951) | gut metagenome | biome: gut microbiome; feature: rumen; material: RS-attached | host: Bos | place: Iran: Karaj | collected 2018-10
TTTGAAATATATTCCCTCATCGTTTCTTTTTGCCCCCGGAAGTATCGAAAAGCCATATTCATCTTTTCCTTTACGATCGTTAAACCAACCATTAGCATCTTTAAGCTTAAATCCGGCTATAAGCGATCCACCCACGGATTTGAACAGTGATTCCCACTCCGCACGCGTGGACAAATGCCACCCGCCTGGACAAACATTATTTGCCACATCACCTTTATAAAGGCGACCATACTTAGCACAATTTTCCAGACTATCTCCAAGGCAATAGCTATCCGTTGTTTTGTAATTCAGATTTTCAGCCATCCAGGTCTGTTTACCTATTTTCACAGTCTTGTAGATTTTGCCATCACGACCATCCACCAAAGAATCTTTAACAACATTCAATGGAGATACCGTTGCAGAGCCGAGTATCGTCGCCTTCTTTTTACGAACTGGTTTCGCCTTTTTTGATTTTGCCACAGGCGGTTCACTATCTAAAACACATCGAATTGGGATTTCATAAGAATCCTTGTCTTCCCCCCATTTTACAGGATTTTCACTATCAAGAATTACAAACGAGTGATCCGTAGAACTCCAGAAATTTGCATAACCGAAATCTCCATATTTTCTTTTGCTATGGCGACGAGGCATTGATTTTTCTTTGGATTTTTGTGGAATTTCGTACTCCTTGAGACCTGATTGAAGCGCCGTGAACCCAAAACGATCCGCAAACTTAATGCGCGGTGTTTTTTCTTCAAACCGATGGGAAATGCCAAAATTCCATTCCAAGCCCGATGAACATTTTGACCAACCTACAATCCGACCACATTTATTGCTAGGCACGGCATGAAGCGTTCGGCCCGCCACGGAATCACCACCCACAGTTGCAAATAAAGTATTCCATTCTACAGAATCAGGTAAATGCCAGTCCGCAGGGCAAGCATTCTTTGCCGCAGCCCATTTGTAATAGCGTCCATACTCAGCACAAGATGGAAGAGTATCCCTTACGCAACTGCTATTTTCCATCTCGAAATTCAAGTTTTCTGCCATCCACGTCTGCGAACCAATTCTCACAGTCTTATAGGTCTGACCGTCACGCTCATCCGTCATAGAACCATGTTCAACATGCACCGAAGATGATGACAAAATTTCAGTATCCGTTTTTCTTTCACTTTCCGATGTAATTTCATCCTTGACGCAGCGCACAGAAAATCCACGATTTTTATTTTCGTTGGAATATTTAGAAAAGCCGTTTTGCATTCTCTCATACCAAGCTCTGGTCACATCTTCTTCTGAAGAACTCCAAAAAGCAGCGGTTTCACCCACAAGGAAATCACCATCAAAATCCTTATCACCAGCCGGAAGCGCCGTGAATCCATAATCATCCGAACCATTACCATTTATCCAGCCTTCCCTAGACTTCAATGAATTCACATTCTTTTCGCCTACAACTGTTTTCAACGTATCCCATTCAGCTTTTGTCGGCAAGTGCCAACCTACAAGGCAAGCACCTTGTACTGGGAACGTTAGCGAACAACGTCTATCGAAACCGCATTCTTTGCCCGTTGTACGGAGAATGCTTGCGCTATCAACCGCAGCAGCCCACGTATAAAGACGCCCGTACTTTTCGCAATTACGTGATTCATTCTGGTAGCAATAACTATTGGCTGTTGCGAAATTCAAGTTTTCCGCCATCCAAGTTTGCGTTCCAATGGTTACAGTCTTATAAAGCCTGCCATCACGAGAATCAGTTACAGCACCTTTCTCAATCTTCAAAGACGACGAAGAAGAAGAATTTGCTTTAGCCATAGAACTAGAGGATAAAACAACAACAGGTTCTCCTTTTAGGCAGCGGACAGACATTCCTACTTTTTTGTCATCGAGATCTAAATCGACTTTATCGTAATAATACAGAGACAATCCATACGCATCATCGTTTTCTTCTGATGCGCTCCAAAAGAATGCACTTTCACCATCGGCGCTATACGTGCCATCACTGAACCGAAATCCTCCCGGCAAAGCGGCAAAGCCAATTTCATCAAATCCATTTTTCCCATCAAACCAGCCATCTGACGACTTGAGCGCATTGCCAGCCAAATTGAATTTAGTCATGTAAAACCAACCCATCTGTTTATCTTCTTTCCACTTATCCAGTAAATTTTGCAATTCGCTTTTTGTTGGCAAATGCCAGCCTGCAGGGCAAGATTTCTGAGCAGCAGACCATGTATAAAGCCTTCCATATTTTTCGCAATTCAATTCGTCATTCGACCGACAATAACTCTCATCTTTTTTGTAATTGAGATTTTGAGCCATCCAGACTTGGTCGCCAAATTTCACAGTCTTGTAAATTTGTCCATCACGAGGATCAGTCAATGAATCCAAATCAACCTTTCGAGACGACGATGACTTTGCCGCCGATTCTGAACTTAAGTGATTCGACGTTTGTATTTTGCCAACGGAAGAAGAACTATTAAGTTCAAGGCTATCGTTTTGCACACATCGAACTGAAAAAGCGAATTCCGGACGATCTCTATTAATGCTAATAGAATCACTATAGTAGTAGAAAGACACACTATTCGTATCTACAGAGCTCCAGAATACAGCATTCTTCCCTCCTGCAATATAATAGACATCATCCTTTTTGGAGAAAATATCTCCGAAGGAATTCGGTCCACCCTTCGCTCCAGCCGGAAGCACAGAAAAACCATAATCATCTATGCCATTGCCCCCATTCAACCAGCCAAATGTCGATTTAAGCTTTTTACCCGCGGAACTTTTTCCACCCACAAAAGAAATCAATGCATTCCATTCAGTCGTATCAGGAAGATGCCAACCGTCTGGGCAAACTTTTACCGCCCTTTTTTGCGGATAAAGATATCCGAATTTGGTGCAGTTGCTAATGTAGCCATCATAACAATAACTGGAAATCGTTTCCTCTTCGTATCCTTCCTCAGACATTGACTCAAAGCCATATCCATACATAACGAAATTGTAGATTTTTTCGATTTTGTAATTCAGGTTTTCGGCCATCCAGGTCTGTGAACCAATTTTCACGGTTTTATAAATTTGGCCGTCACGGGAATCTGTCATGGTTCCATATTCGACATCATCACGCAGAGGATTTTCTGCATCGCTAGACGAATTTCGCGTAGAGCCACACGCAACTAAAACCGCAAGTACCAACGTACTTGCAGCAGACAAAAAAGCAACTCGTTTACTCATGATTCGTATCCTTTATTAAGGAATAAATACAAATTTAGTAAACGAATTCCCAACTAATTTGGGTAAAAAGTTTTTATTAGAACTTCATATCCACCGGATTGAAGTTGAATTTCACACCCGAACGAATCCAGGCATCGGAACCATCCTCGTTTTTATCATGTGCGAGATTGCGATACACGCGGAATCCGCCACCAGCATAGAGTTTAAACCAATCCGATATTTTTCTTTCGTAAAGGACATCTACGAGGAACTGTTTTTCAACAACGCCAGACAAAGAATTTTCGGCTTTAACCGCTTTGTCATAGTCCGTATAAAGTTCCTTGTTGCCTTGGCGCAACCAAGCAAGCGAAAGCGTTGCCGAATGGACACTCCCTTTCCAGTTCATGTCAAACCACAAATCAAGTGCGTCACCGCCCCTACGGTATCCAATGGGATAATCGACAAAGTAAGCATCAGCATAATCACGGTCGCCCTGATCGCGGTAATTACTGCGATAATTGCGGCGCCCCGTATATTTCAAAAGCGGAAGCCTACTGTTGTTCGCCACCGGGTCTGTACGAACAACATCTAAGCGCCATGAAAATGTTCCATATTTGCGGGTCTCAATTTCATGATAGTAACCCACCATGTAATTGATAACGGAGCGGTTTGTCCCCATGTCCTTGCGTTCACCCACCGGGCTTGAAATATCTTCCATATTGACTTGCGCATAAAATTTTGCGCCGTTCGTCTTGTAGCCCAATTCTACAGATGTCGCCGCAGAAGTATAGCCAGTCGCATAGTTGTCATGCCAGTACATGAACGGGTTGAAGGAACGAAATTCCAAAGACTTACCACCAATCACGCTCTGTTCAACGAGGTAAAGCCAGAACTTGCGAGTCTCGACACCGATCCTGTGGAAAACCATGTTCTTCACGTTTTCGGTATAAGTGCGATTACGCTGGTTGCTCACCTGCTTTCCCGGCTGCGTACATTTTTGCGCAAACGCCTCGCTTGAAGAATCTTGCGGGCAACCGGTATCATGATTCATGACATCGCCAAAAAGCCAAGCGTTTAACGAACTCAGCAAAAAGTCATAACGGAAAATTCCAATATTCAAATTCCAATGAATACCATCGTGGTAAGGCAAACCACCGAGGAAGATATCGTTCTTCGAAATCTTCAAGTCTTCGGGATTGAATCGTCCGAATTGCACAAAGCCAACAGGATTATTCCATTTAGCATAGGCGTTAATCGGGACATTGATATCCAGTTCACTGGGCTTGTAAGTGAAATTCGTTTTGAGTTCACTATTGTACCAAGCTTCCAAATCCTTGCGCAAAGGCGCTTCCATCAAGAAATGGAAATCCTTGTAGCCCGCACGGAAACTCAGCATAAAGAACGGTTCAATGCGTTCCTCGTAACTGCGAGCCGTTTCAAGCGGAATGCGGAGTCCGCGCCAGTTGCTATTGGAGCCGCCGTAATGCTCTGCAGTATCGACAGCAAACATCGGGTCGGTCGGACCACCGTTAAACCCGAAATTAAAATCCGTCCCCAACTGGAAGTAACCGGACTTTTCGACAGACTTTTCAGACTGATTTTCAGCAGAAGCAAACGACGCAACCGCCAAAAACGCCCCTACAATAAAAATGGAAATTTGCTTTGTCATATTGTAAATGTATTAAAACTAGCCAGAAGTAGTTAGTTATTAGTCATTAGTTCATAGCTAATAATTAAAAAAATATCCAAAGCGTTCTTCCAAACGACCTCAAAGGGCGAAGCCAGACCTCACACCTCAAAACCTCTACAGAGCGAAGCGGACATGCCGTGAGCCATAAGCGGCACGGCGTAAGCGTGCCGTGTTAGCGACCTTTGACCACTTAGTGCTTTAGCACTTATGTGGGCATGGCCACCTTTAGGTGGGAGTGAGGCGAAGACGGAGTCTTGTATTACACAAGAGCCGAACGGTGCGCAAGAAGGACCACCCAGGCAGGGAGACCCGGGTGATCCCTTGTGTTGTGGTAGGTGCGCACTCACGCACCCGTGTGTGTGTGTTCTTTCTCGGAGGCGCACTCGAAAACATTCGAACGCACCAGGTCGAATTTTTGGCATTACAATGTAGGCTAACCGTTATTCACGATTAGAACAAGTCATTCATACGCATAAAGGCGGGCAAGTCGTAATCGACGTTGCTTTCCTTAAGAGCGTCTTCGGAACCCTTCTGGTTACGCATAAAAGCAGGAGTGCCATAATCCACTGCGCTCACCTGTTCAGTCTGAGCCGAGCGAGAATCCTGCTTGTTCAAGGAGCTTGCATAATTGCCGTTAGAAAGCGGATCCGCATCGGCTGCACCCGGCATTTCTTCCGTTTCGCGAACGGTCTTGGTAGCCGTTGCAACGGATTCTTCAGCATAGCTAGCCTTAGCGTCAAAGCTCGGAGAAGCAAAAGACGATGCCGGAGCGAACATGGCAGCAGCTTGATTTATCGGAGTAGCCGGACGGGCAGGACTTGCATATTGCGGCATAGAAGCATAAGACGGAGCGGCAGAAACCGTGCGCTGTGTGACAGCCGGAGCAGCAACAGTCTGAGCAGTCATAGCAGCCGTCGGCATGGCAGCGGTCGGCATGGCAGCAGGCATAGCGGCAGTGGCGCGGCCAGCGAGAGCGACGAAGTTAGTCGTCGGACGCGGAGTAGCCTGCACCGGAGCAACCTGAGCCTGATAAGCAGGCTGGTATGCAGCAGCGGTATTCATTGTTGCATAACCGGCGGCAGCGGCATTGTTCGTGCCACCGCAACCCGTTGCGATAATGGTGATGCAAACCTTGTCGCCAAGTTCCGGAAGAGTGATATCGCCGACGATAATGTTCGGATTGCCTTCTTCGCCCACAGCGTCGTAAATGTGTTCCATTGCTTCGTTGTGTTCGAGCAAGGAGTAGTTTTCGCCATGAGAAACGTTGATAAGCACGCCAGAAGCACCCTGGATATCGATATCTTCGAGAAGCGGAGAAGAAAGAGCTGCATCGGCAGCGGCAACACCGCGGCCTTCGCCTTCAGCCGTACCCGTACCCATGAGAGCGGAACCGCCCTTGAGCATGACCTTGCGGATATCAGCAAAGTCAACGTGCACGAGACCGTGACGGAACATGATGCTGCAGATGCTCTGCACTGCATTGCCGAGAATTTCGTCAGCCATCTTGAAAGCTTCATCGACAGTAGCGTTCTTGTTCGTGTTCTGGATGAGGTTCAAGAGCTTCTTGTTTTCGATAACGATGATGGTGTCAGCAGCTTCGCGGAGAGCGCGAACGCCATTCTGAGCCAAAGAATTACGGACGTTACCTTCGAAGCGGAACGGCTTTGTGACAACGGCAACCGTAAGGATGCCAAGTTCACGAGCAACGGTAGCAACGATCGGAGCTGCGCCCGTACCGGTACCACCGCCCATGCCCGCTGTAACGAACACGAGGTCAGCACCTACCATAGCCTTCTTCAAGTCATCGATATTTTCTTCGACAGCCTTGCGACCCATTTCCGGGTCCATGCCAGCACCGAGATTTCTCGTGCTCTTTTCACCGATAAGGATCTTATGGTCGGCGAGACTCTGGTCGAGAGCCATAGCATCGGTATTGATGGCATAGTATTCTACACCTTCAATATTCATCTGCTTCATACGGTTCACAGTGTTGCCGCCGGCACCGCCGACGCCAAACACCTTCACCTTGGCGTTTCTGGATGGAGTATCGTCACCCGTGATACGAGACATAGCCTCGAAGTTGATGTTTTCAAAGTCACTCATAGTTTATCTCCCTGATTTGAGTGGTTTAACAATTAAAAGTAAGTCTTGATGATGTCGCGAATGCGCTGCATACCCTTCTTCACAGAAACGAGCAATTGGGTATCCGTGTCACGCTGTTTTCTTTCGCGATGTTTCTTGTTCGCGTAGTACAAAAGGCCAATGCCCGTTGCATAAGACGGATTCTGGAACGCTTCCTGAATGCCGCTCATGCCTCTCGGCTTACCAATATGGACAGGCTTCTTGAATACTTTAGCTGCAATTTCTTCGATTCCCGGAAGGTTGCAGCAGCCACCCGTAAGCACGATACCGCCGTCAATAACGGTATCCAGATGGTGCTTTTCCAAATCCTTCGCCAAGAGCTTGAAGATTTCAGCCACACGCGCTGTAATAATTTGTGCTAAAAGTTTACGAGAACAAAGAACTTCTCCACGGTCACCCACACCTGGGACCGGGAAGGTTTCATCTTCAATCAAATTGTTGAGCGAGCAGGTGCCATACTTTTTCTTGAGTTCTTCGGCCTTTGTCAAAGAGACCGGAACCTTAAGGCACTTGCTAATATCACTTGTTATAATGTTACCGGCCATGTCAAGCGATGCCGTGTAACGCACGGAATCCTTTACAAAAACAGCCACATCGGCAGAACCCGCACCAATGTCAATCAAAGCCACACCGAGTTCACGTTCATCGTTGGAAAGAACGGCAGAAGCGGCAGCAAGCGGTTCCAAAACAAAACCGGCAACGTTAAGTCCTGCGCGGTTGACGCACTTGGCGATATCCTGGAGAGCGTTCGGACGCGAGGTAACTACCTGAACTTCCACACCCAAGCGGCGGCCAGAATAGCCTTTGGGATTGCGAATACCTGTTCTATCATCCAGCGTATATTCACCTGGGAATACATGGATAATTTCGCCAGCCTTGTCGGGAAGCGTACTTGCAAGCCTCTGGACGTTCACGATATCTTCATCGCGAACTTCATTTGTCGGTAACGAAACAAGTCCCTTGTAGCTGTAAGACGACACATGCTTACCCGCAATGCCTACATAGACATCGCGCACATCGACTCCCGCCGATGATTCAAGCATATGGACGGCCTTCTGCAACGTCTCGACGACAGAATCGTATTCATCGGACGATTCCAGCGGGAAGTCGCCACATTCCACGACTCGGACGGATTCACCTTCCGAGATGCCGACAAACAAATTTACTTTCGAGGCGCCAATATCGAGCCCGAAAATATAGTCCTCTTTTTTGACCATTTGCTTATTGTCATCCATTGGTACACCTCTTATCGATGTTTTTTATATACGCAAATCCATGAAATCTCATATCGACCTCGCTAGCGCAAAGGAAGTCTCTCCTAAAGCCCTTGCCGATAGCATCATACAAAGTAAACAAATCCTTATCCCAGTTCGATTCCGGGAACATCACGCGGAATCCGACATCCTTGAAGTACACTTCAAATGCCCGATCATTCTCGGACCAGCCCACCTGCGAAACGCGCTCATAGAGCGGCTTGTTCAGATTGAGCATGGTTGACAAGAATGCAGCCACCTGCTTGACCTTTCCCAAGGATTCCGTTTCAAGAATCGGCAAATGGAGCGCAGTCATCATGGACATCGGAAGCGAAAGACCTCTTTCGGAATAGACCGTAGCCTTGCCGTCTTCAAGCACCGACAAAATCGGGGACGCTTCTTGAATCTTGATGTACAACGACGATGGGAACTTGCTTTCGACTTCGGCAGAATGAATAAGCGGAATCTGCAAGAGCGATTTCTTGACAGAGTCAGCATCCAGTTCCGACATGAGCATGCCCGTTTCCACTTGCGCGCTCTGAACCACATCTTCCCAAGAAAGCATACGGTTGCCTTCAATTTCGATGTACTGCAAATGCCTGAATTCCAGCGGGTTAATCTGGTTTAAATAGAAACGACTCTGCCACAGTGCAACGGCAGCAATGACAAACAGCAAGGTCAAAATCCACCCCTTGCGCTTGTACCAACGAACAGCAGAACCCACACGCACACGTCTCTTACGTGCACGCTTACGCCTGCGCTTGCGTTCGTTGTATCCGATCCGTCGACCGAACATGTTCGTATCGTTTAAACTCAAATACTCTTCTCCAAAATAGTCTGGCCGAGTTTCCAAATGTTACCGGCGCCCATCAGAACAATCACGTCGTTCGGTTTCAGCAAATCCTTGCAAACCGGAATCAAGTTGTTCAAATCACCGATAAAGCGGGCATCGCGGTGGCCGCGGTCTGCAGCGCTATTTGCGACCATGGCACCTGTCACGCCTTCAATCGGCTTTTCACGAGACGGATAAATGTCAGTCACCAAGAGCACATCGCAGTTGGAGAAAGCACTACCAAAAGCTTCGTGCTGGTCGCGAGTACGCGTAAACAAGTGCGGCTGGAAAGCAACGATAATGCGCTTATCCGGGAATGCTTCGCGGAAACCAAGCAATGTCGCCGTCGCTTCGGTCGGGTGGTGAGCGTAGTCATCAAAGACCATCACGCCATTCTTCTCGCCGATAAATTCAAAGCGGCGCTTGACACCTTCAAATGCAGCCACAGCCTTGCGGGCCACTTCAATGGAAATACCTTCTTCGACAGCGAGAGCCACTGCAGCCGTTGCGTTCAAAACGTTGTGACGGCCCGGAATCTGGAGTTTGAATTCACCGAGACTCTTGCCATCGCAAAGGATTTCGAACTTCGGGTATCCCTTCACAAACACAAGATTTTCAACGCGGTACTTGGCCTGGCGTGTAAAACCGTACGTAATCACAGGCTTCTTGAGGTGCGACAAAATCTGCTGCACGTTCGGGTCGTCAAGGCATACAATCACCTGACCGTAAAACGGAATCTTATTCGCAAACTGCGTAAACGCATCCTTGATGGCATCGATATTTTCGTACGTATCGAGGTGGTCGGCATCAATGTTCGTGATAATCGCCGAAGACGGCATCATCGAAAGGAAGCTGCGGTCAAATTCGTCACTTTCAGCAATGAGGTAATCGCCGTGGCCCACTTTAGCACCACTGCACTTACCCTTCACAATACCGCCCACAATAATCGTCGGGTCAAGTCCAGCTTCTTCCCAAATAGCGCCAACGATAGAAGTGGTTGTCGTCTTGCCATGCGTACCGGCAATAGAAAGCGTGTACTTGAGGCGCATCAGTTCACCGAGCATTTCGGCACGGCGAATCACCGGAATGCGGCGAGCGCGAGCTTCAACAAGTTCCGGATTGTCAAAGGGAATGGCAGAAGAATATACAACCAGGTCCGCATCTACAACATTCTTGGCTTCGTGCTTTGCATCAATGCGAATGCCAAGACCTTTCAGGTAGTCGATGACAGCGCCTTCGCCCATATCGGAACCCGTCACGACAAAGCCATTTTCGTGGAGCACTTCGGCAATACCGGACATACCGGCGCCACCGATACCCACAAAATGAAGGCGACGAACACGTTTACAATCATTAATCTGCATTACGTTCTCTCCATATCCAGAATAATTTTCGCAATCTGGTCTGCGGCATCGGGCATACCAAGCGTTTTCGCGGCTTCGCCCATCTTCGCCAAACGTTCCTGATCGTAAAGGAGCGCTTCTACTTTATTCCAAAGATCATTCGGTTCTTCATCAAGTTCCACAAGGGCAGCACCAGCACGCTCGACAACACGAGCATTGTGTTCCTGATGGTTTGCAGTCGCATGCGGGTACGGGAGCAAAATAGAAGGCTTACCAAAAGCAAGGATTTCTGCAAGTCCAGATGCTCCAGCACGGCTGATAATCAAGTCGGCATGCTTCATGTATGCATAAATGTTATCGAGGAATCCACGAACTGCAACATTGGGCAAAATGCCAAGGCGTTCGTTGATGCCATCTACATTCTTTACACCCACTTGCCACACCACGCTAATATCTTCGTGTGCGGCAATGCGGCCAATGCTTTCTTCAATCTTGTTGTTGATGCCAACAGCGCCTTGCGAGCCACCGACAATGAAAACAGCCTTGCGACCTTCACGGTATTCAATCGGACGAGCCAAAGAATCAGCAGAAGGCAAGTCACGAATCGGGTTTCCCAAAATGCGAGTTTTTTCAATCGGGAAACCCTTCATCGCTTCTTCGGAAGTGACAAAGACCGTCTTTGCATAACGCGCACCAACTTTATTTGCAATACCGGCAACGGCGTTCTGTTCCTGCAAATAAACCGGGATGCCCATAGAGCCTGCGGCAAGCACTATCGGGAGCGATACATAGCCACCCGTCGCCACGACAACATCCGGGTTCACTTTTTTCACGACGCTCTTAGCGCGAATGAGTGACTTCGAAAGTTTAAACGGGAGCGCCAAATTTTTGAGGAACGGCCCACGATGCAGAGGAACAGCCGAGATATACTCATACGGCCAATCCTTCGCCACAAGGCGTTCTTCCATGGCATCCTTGCGGCCTGCAAAAGTAATATCCGTAACACCCATCTTCTTTAAACTCTCGGCAATAGCCACTGCCGGGAATATGTGGCCACCAGTGCCACCGCAAACAAAGAGGAACTTTTTCATATAGAACTCCTTCTTGTCCTAAAATTCATGTACGAACCCGTGTCGAACGAAACATTGTTACTGATATAAGGTTCACGAATGCTCTTTCCACTCGTCGGGCGCGAAATATTCAACAAAATTCCAATAAAAGCCGCCGTAACCATCAAGTTCGTTCCGCCATAACTAATGAACGGAAGCGGCTGACCGGTCGCCGGAATAAGCCTGACGCAAACGCAAACGTGAATCACAAAATTCATGAACACCGAGGTCGTAAGCGCAACAGCCAAATATCTGCCAAATCGAGTCGTCGAAGACCTTGCAATGTTGTAGCCCTGCGAGAATAAAATCGCAAAAGCAAGCAAGACCAAGAACGTACCCACAAATCCAAATTCTTCGCCAATCACAGCATACACAACGTCTTTATGCGCTTCGGGCAAGTAACCAAGTTTCTGTTCGCCCATACCAATTCCCGTTCCAAACAAGCCGCCATTCCCAAGCGCTTCAAGAGCATGGTCCACCTGGTACTGCGAATTTTTCATGGCGCCATCGTTAGAGAAAAACGCAAGGATACGCTGGCGGGTATGCGACTTGCAAAGCATCGCGACAATTCCCATCGGCACGCTCACCAAAACGCCCAAGCCCACGTACTTGTAGTTTGCGCCCGCAATCATAAGCAGCACAAGCAACAACGTGCAGAACATGATAAACATCGAGTAGTTCGGCTGGCTCAAGAGCAAAACTGCAGAAATCCCTAAAGGAATCGCCGGCTGGACAATCGAACACTTGAGCGACTTGATTTCATCACCGGCATCCGAAAGTTTCGAGCAAATCCAAATGATAAACGCGAACTTCAAAATCTCGGACGGCTGAATACCAAAAATCCAACGAGAAGCGCCCTTTGTCGCCACACCCGAAATGGTCGCCGCCAAAGTGAGCACGGCACCAAAGCCAAAGATATAGCGAGCAAGGACTTTCCACAACGCATAATCAATCTTGCAGAACACCGCCAAAATCACAACCGAAGCAAAAACCTTAGTCAAATGCGACATCAAGTAATGTTCCGGAGACAAATTCTTCGAAGAGGCCACAGGCGCAGATGCGGAATAGATAATAGCTACGCCAAAGCACATTAATATTAATGTGACAAACAGCAAAAGCTTGTTTATTCCTTGTGTCTGAGTCGTTGTGGACATTTTAACTTCGAATTCCTTCCTTAAAATCTGAGCACAGGCACCATGTGCAACAGAGCATCGACAACACGTTCCATGTGCATGCCGCGGCTACCCTTCACCAACACAACATCGCCTTCGGCAACGGATTGGCTCAAGCAAGTCACAGCATCATCGACTGTATCGAAATGGAACACGTTCTTCATGCCGCGAGACTTTGCACCTTCGACATATTTTTTCGCTTCGTTACCCACAGCAATGAGCATATCGAAATTCATTTCGGGAACCATTGCACCAATCTGCTTGTGCAAATTGCCACTTTCCTTGCCGAGTTCGAGCATGTCGCCGAGAACCGCAATACGCAATCCTTCAACTTTCATGTTGCCAAGCGTCTGGAGAGCCATCTTCGTCGAAGAAGGATTGGCGTTGTAGCAGTCCGAAATAATCCTGAAGCCATTTGCGATTTTCACTTCCATGCGCATGCTCGTGGAGCTGAATCCAGCAAGAGCCTTTGCAATATCGCCCTTCGGGATGCGGAAAGCTTCGCCCACGGCAATAGCGGCAAGAGCATCGTAAAGATTGTGGTCACCCGGAACATTCAGCGTAAAGTGCGTTCGACCGACGTAGAAATCAGCACAGAGATTTTCGTTCCACTTGAGCTTTTCCGGCTTGATGACGCCACGGCGTACACCGAAGGTCACAACCTTGTAATTCTTGGTCGCTTTCACCTTGCAAAGGCGTTCATCGTCGGCATTCACAATGAGCGTGCCGCCCTTCTTGAGGCCTGCGACAATGTTAATCTTTTCATTGAACACGCCATCCAAATCGCCAAGGCGTTCCAGATGGCTTGCGCCAATGTTCGTAATCACAGCAACATCCGGTTCGGTGGCCAAAGAAAGCGGGCGGATTTCGTCCGGACCACTCGTTCCCATTTCGACAACAGCGGCTTCGTGGCTGTGCTTCAGCTGGAACAGCGTCATCGGAACACCGATATGATTGTTGAAGTTCCCCTGCGTAGCATGGGTATTGTACTTCATCGAAAGTACAGCCTTCGTCATTTCCTTTGTAGTCGTCTTGCCGTTACTACCGGTAATAGCGACCTTCTTCAACTTGAAAAGTTTTTGATAGCCCTTGGCAAGCTTCAAGAGAGCCTTTGTCGTATCATCGACCGGAGCGTACATCTTGAAATTCGGATCGATAGCAGCTTGGTTTACAACGCTCATCAGAGCTCCATCCTTTTCCATTTGAGATACAAACTGGTGGGCGTCAAAACGGGCACCCTTAATTGGCCAAAAGACAACGCCCTTGGCTTTTTCGCGAGAATCCATGCAGAGATTCACCTTGCGTTTCAAGGTGCGAGCCGGAACACCGACAGCTTCGGTTTCCAGAATCTCAAGCATTTCTCCAATAGTCAAATCAAGCTTCAGCATCAGACATCGCCTTCACCGCGATTTCGCGATCGTCAAAATGATGTTTGGTCTTACCAATAATCTGGTAATCTTCATGGCCCTTGCCTGCAATCACAAGCCAGTCGCCACTCTTGAGTTCCGCACAAGCGCGGTTAATCGCTTCTTCGCGGTTTTCAACAACTTCAAACTTGTCCGTCGTCATGCCGGCGCGAACGTCAGCGATGATGTCGGCGGGCTTTTCGGTACGCGGATTATCCGACGTGAGCCAAGCCTTGTCCGCAATGCGTTCGGCAATGCCGCCCATAATCGGGCGCTTTGTCTTGTCACGGTCACCACCGCAACCGAACACGGTCGAAAGTTTACCGCGGCAAAGGCTACGAGCCGTATTCAAAACGCGTTCAAGAGCATCCGGCGTGTGGGCGTAATCCACAATCACGTGCTTGCCATCCTTGCTCCAGACCTTTTCAAAGCGGCCCGGCACACGGACATTGGCAATAGCCTTGCGCATCGCCTCTTCGGGGATTGCAAGCGCATGAGCCCAAGAAAGCACCAAGAGAACGTTATCCACGTTAAAGTCGCCACAAAGCGGAGTTTCAAATTTTTCGGTCGCAATCATCGGAAGCGTAAATTCAAGACCGTCTTCCGTACTTTTCACATCGCCAAACGGTTTTACATCGGCCTTGGCCTTGCCAAGTCTCGAAACAGCAACCTTGCGGCAATCGAGAGAATTGAAAAGCTTTTCGCCATGTTCATCATCAATATTGATAACAGCGACGCCATTTTCGGCAAGGTACTTTGTAAAGAGCAACTTCTTTGCTTCAAAGTAAGCATCCATCGTCTTGTGGTAATCGAGATGGTCTTGCGTCAAGTTGCTAAAGAGCCCGCTCTTGTAATGGATTCCAGCAACGCGCCCCTGGTGGAGCGAATGCGAAGACGCTTCCATCACGAGGTCCGTGCAACCCGCATCAACAGCGCGAGCCGCAAAAGCATAAAGGTCCAAAAGCCCCGGAGTCGTAAGCGTTGCCGGCACGGACTTGTCACCAATCTTGTTCAAGATTGTGCCAAGGAGAGCCACCTTGTGGCCTGCGGCTTCGAGCATGGCATTCATCAAAAAAGCGCTTGTCGTCTTGCCATTTGTACCAGTGATGGCATGGCAAATCAACTTACTGAACGGGTCTTTGTAGAAAATTTTAGCAGCTTCAAGGCGCGCAGCCTTCACGTCAGGCACCTGAATCCACTTGGACGTGAGCCCCTCTGGAGCCATCGTCTCGCCCACAACAGCCACGGCGCCAGCCGCAATGGCACTACGGGCAAATGCTTCGTACCCTTCCGTTGGAACAGAGAAGAACAAATTCCCCGGTTTCACACGGCGGGAATCATCACAAAGCCCCGTCACGGACAACTTTTCCATAAGTCCTTCCGAAATCATCAGCTTTTCTCCTTTAAGGTCAGCTTGCAAACAGCGCCCTTCTGCAAGGCTTCTTCTGCCTTGGGTTCTTGGGCTACAACGCGTCCCTTTCCTGTATATTCAACATTCATGCGGATGTTCCCCATCACTTCGAGAGCATCCTTCAGCGAAAGCCCTTGCAAATTGGGCATACGGCTTGCCACCGCATCGCCAAGCAAAAGCGTTTTGCCATTGACAAGTCCCATATCAACTCGTTCCGAAATCACGCGGAGCCCCTTGCCTTCAAAACGGACAGGGCAACGGTGTTTCTTTGCGTATTCTTTAGCCGAAGATGCCGTCATCCCTGCAAAATCCTTATCGCACGGAGAACCTAGTTTCACCTGCTTTAAGTTGTGCGCAATCGGCGAAAGCGCCGGATGATAATAAATCCCTTCCATGATGCGACGGAAAATCGGACCAGCCGTAAGACCACCCACATGTTTACCTTGCGGGTCGTCCACAAGCACCAAGCACACATAGCGCGTATCTTCAGCAGGAGCAAGCCCAATGAACGAAGCCACTTGAGAATTGCGGTCGTAAGAACGAGTCAAGTGATTGTACTTTTCTGCCGTACCCGTCTTGCCGCCAAACAAAACATCTTTCAACTTCTGCGATGCCACACGCTTTGCCGTACCACTGTTCACCACGCGATTGAGCATTTTGCGGATTGTTGCCGCCGTCTTTTCAGAAACAACTCTACGGAGTTCTACCGGTTTGTTCCTTTCGACAACATCGCCATCAGAATTGCGCCATTCCTTCACAATCTGCGGACGCATGAGCTTACCGCCATTCGCAATCGCTGCATACGCCATTACCATCTGGATTGGCGTCGTAGAAACAGCATGTCCAAAGCCCATCGTCTTTAAAGTTCTATCGTCACGAGTGAGTTCCGTCGGAGTCAAAAGTCTTCCGTTTTCCTCGCCCTCATAATTGTCAAAAGCTCTTGTGCCAATACCAAAAGCGCGAGCCATTTTGAACAAACGTTCAGCGCCTACTTCATCGGCAATCTTTGCAAATACAATGTTCGAAGACTGCACCATCGCTTCGCTCATGTCCATATCGCCATAAACGTGCGTATCGCAAATTTTTTCAATCTTCGGATTCCATTGCCAGCAACGACCTTCGTTCGCAAAAATCTTGTTCGGGCTGACCGCGTTATTTTCAAGAGCAGCCGCAGCTGTAATCACCTTGAACGTTGAACCCGGTTCATATGACATCGAAATAATTTCGTTCTTCGCCATGCGACCGATCCCCTGAATTTTGGAGTTCGGGTCAAACGTCGGGTAGCTCGCCATCGCCAAAATTTCACCCGTGTACGGATCAACGACAACGGCACTAGCGCTCGTTGCCATAAATTCAGCAACACCGTCCTTCAAAGCCTTTTCGACAATTTCCTGCATGTTGCGGTCAATCGTCAAAACAAGATTCAAGCCGGACTTTGCTTCGACCACGTTCTTCGAGCGGTAATAAACTTCACGACGGTGCACATCTTGCACACTCACGCGCAACCCTTCGTCGCCACGGAGGCTATCGTCGAAAATCTTTTCCATGCCCATGCTACCGCTGCCGTTATAGCCCACCTTGCCCACAATCTGTGAAGCAAGCGTTCCCTGCAAGAACAATCGACTGTAACCCAAATTGTCGCTCGTATCGCGCATGCTTTCGGCAAACACAACGCCATTACGGTCCATAATCGAACCGCGTTCTGCATACAAATTCTTTGTATGCGTCACCATGGACTTTGTGTTCACCTGGTAAAGATTGCGGTTCATCACCTGGATATCAAACGTCTGGAAAACCAAGACGACAATCGTGCAAAGCACAAGGCTCTTCAATATAAACAGGGGATCTGCGCCGTATTTATTCATTCGACTCCCCCGTTATCATGACTTTTACCGGAACCTCGTAAAGACCAAGGCCCGTCTCTTCTGCAAACTTTGCCAAATGGCTCATGGATGTAAGCTTGTTGATCTCGTAATCCCTCAAAAGGATTTCACGATTGAGCAAGCTCGCCTTTTCCCTTAACCCATAGAAAGTGCCATAAAGACGATTGATGCGGTTTTGCATGTACACCGGGAACATGCATGCCGCCGTAATCATGAGAACGAATAAGAATACGATTCTCATGACGCCGCCCCTGCCGGAACCTGCGGATAAATTCTGCTCTTCCTTAGTCATACTCTTTCATAAATCCTAAGCTTTGCAGAACGTGCCCGACTGTTCCTGTTAATCTCATCGGCCGAGGGCAAAATCGGCTTACGGTTCACTTTCTTTAAACGCTGGTGGTTGCCACCGCACATGCAAACCGGCAAGTTTTCCGGACAAATGCACGCCTTTTCAAATTCAGCAGCCGTTTCCTTAACGCAACGGTCTTCCACAGAGTGATAACTCATTACGACCAAACGACCGCCCACCTTGAGGCAATCGACAGCGGCGCGGATGCTATCTTCGATCTGCTTGAGTTCGCCATTCACTTCCATGCGGATGGCCTGGAACACGCGGGCCAAAAGGCTATTGGCGTCACGGCGCTTGTCCGGGAATACAGCTTCGACAACGGCCTTGATATCGCTCGGAAGCACATCGCGACCTTCAGTGGCAATTTCGGCAACCTTTTCTTTAATACGAGAGGCAAGCTTGAACGCGCGATCCATATCGGCATTCTTGCGCAGCGCCGCCGCAAAATCATCTTCGCTTACCGTGCGGAGCCATTCCTGAGCGGACACGTTTTCACGACGGTCCATGCGAAGGTCGAGCGGATTATCGCCTACAAACGTAAAACCACGGCTAGAGTCATCCACCTGATGGCTGCTGATGCCGAGATCGTAAAGAACGCCGTCGAGTGTATTCGGCGCAATTTCATTTCCGAGTTCGCTAAACGGAACCGGATGGACAATAAACTTCGGCGCAACGCCAGCAAGACGCTTCGTCGCAAACTGGACTGCCTCATCATCGCGGTCAAACGCGTGGAGCGTACCATCGGAATCCAGCTTTTGGGCAATAGCGTAAGAATGGCCGCCACCGCCAAGAGTGCAGTCCGAATAGGTACCGTTCGGCTTGATATTCAAGCCTTCGAGGCATTCCTTGAGCATCACCGGATCGTGATAGAATTCTCTCCCTTGAACTCCAGCGACCGCGGCTTCCGAAATTTCATTTACATGTACTGACTTGCGGAGATTCTTATCTGCCATTATCCCCCTCCGTCAAGCCTTCACCATAGAACGCAGCGTCGAAAGCTTCGATTGCATCATTTGTCTGCAATCCATACTTTTCGTTGTAACGTTCAGGATTCCATAATTCGAGAGTCTTACCGCGGGCC
>JAEEGJ010014333.1_pt1 | contig 18850 bp, 11 predicted proteins | sample 8958761 | NCBI WGS metagenome assembly JAEEGJ01 (sample SAMN16246546, study PRJNA631951) | gut metagenome | biome: gut microbiome; feature: rumen; material: RS-attached | host: Bos | place: Iran: Karaj | collected 2018-10
TAGAAACTGGATTTGTCGCTAAAGATTTCGACGAACAAACAGCCTTGCAACTTTATCCATTGGACCTCTTCTCAGCCTATACCATTACTTCCGCTATACAACGCTATGGCCAAAACGAGCGTTCCCTGTTCTCTTTCCTTTCTTCAAGAGGCGAGGACTCTGTTCTTGATTTCTATCCAGAAGATCGACTGACATATAATTTGGCCAAAGTGTATGACTATATCACATACAACTTCCAAAGTGCACTGAACGATGCTAACGCCGACTCTATGTCTTGGGCCACATTGCAGCATTCTATTGAGCGGGTGGAAAATGCTAAATGGGAATCAGCTGAACAAGGATTCTTTGCTATCAATCTTATCAAAACACTTGGCTTATTGAATACCTTTGGCAATGCAGGTTTCCGTCTTGACATCCCGCAGTTCGCAAGATATGCCAAATGGGCAATGAACATCCCACAGGCTGACGAACTGATTCGACGGCTTATCGAAATAAAGGTTGTCCGTTATGCAGAATACAAAGAACGACTCGTATTATTCGAAGGCACAGATGTCAATCTCGAAAGCGAATTCCATGCAGCAGGGCTTATGGTTCCACGTCCAATTTATTTTATTGATAAGTTGCGTCTGTTCTTCAATCAAAGGATAGCACCAGTCAAAGCCCACTTCTATCAGAAAGGCACTCCACGTTTCTTCGACTATAAGATTCTTGAAGCACCCGAAAAAACCACACCAGATGGAGATATCGATGGCTATATCGAACTTATCTTCTCCACCAAGAAGAATGCACTTAAGGATTTGAAGGATTTTAGTGCCTCAACCGATATTGCCATTATCTTTGCCTACTTTAAAGAGACAGAAAACCTCGTCAATCATCTCTACAACATAGATAAGTACGAGTATCTGTTAAAAAATGTCGTTGACAAAACCGACAAAGTTGCACGAGGTGAGTTCAAGAAGCTACTTGAATACGAACAAGATTTGTTGAATAAGGAACTAAGTGACAGCCTCTTCTTATACAACGATAAAGTAGAGTGGATTTACAACGGTGAAGAGCAAAATATTCATTCTCACCGTGACTTCAACAAACTACTTTCACAAGTGTGCGACGAAGTTTACAGCAAGACTCCTGTGATGAACAACGAATTGTTCAACCGTCACAAACTCAGTGGCAGCATCTCGACATCCCGCAAAAACTATTTGACAGCCCTTATAGACCATAATACGGAGGAAGACTTTGGCTTTCCAAAAGACAAGTTCCCTCCAGAGAAGACCATTTATTACTCGCTTCTGAAAGACACTGGTTTGCATCGCAATGGCGGATTCTCCGACACCGAAATCAAAGCCGAATTCAAGCCGTTGTGGGATGCATCGGAAGAATTTCTTCAAAGCACCATAAATAAACCACGTCGCATTTCAGAGTTGCAAAACATCCTGTTAGGCAAGCCCTATAAGGTAAAGCAAGGACTACTTGATTTTTGGATTCCCACCTACCTCTACATCCGTCGACAAGATTTTGCTCTCTATGATGCCACACGAGGCAGTTTCATACCGAATGTCAACATGGAATTCTTCGACCTGCTCCAGAAACATCCTCGCGACTATCAGGTAAAGAAATTTGCGGTCGATGGCATCAAACTCAACTTCTTTAACCAATACCGTCGTTTTGTCAATCTCGGCGACGAATTCTCCATTTCAACTCAGAGTTTTATTGAGACAATCAAGCCTTTCCTCAGCTTCTATGTCCGACTAAACGACTACGCCAAACACACTCGCAAATTCAACCACCGTTCCACAATGCGCTTCCGCGACGTGCTTGCCAAAGCAAAAGACCCAGAACAGGCCTTCTTCGAAGACTTGCCAGACGCTCTCGGTTTCGACCGCACCAAGATGAAAGAAGAACAAACCATCAATGAGTATGGGCAAGTCATTGAACAAGCAATCCGTGAACTTCGCACCTGTTACACCAACTTGATTGACCGTATTGAAGAGCGCCTTGTTGATGAATTCGGACTTGATTCTGGTGACTATTCCGAATACATCGCCGAAATCCGCCAACGACTTGCCAATGTCAAGACGCACCTGCTCACCGTAAAGCAGAAAGAGTTTTATCATCATGTGATGACGGAGTACGACAACCGCACTCAATGGTATCAATCCATCTGTTACACCATTCTTGACCAGCGTCTCGACACCCTACGCGACGAGCAGGAAGACAAACTTGTTGATGACCTTGTTTACATGTTCCGCGAATGCGAAAAATATTCCGACATATCTCGCAGATTAAAGGACTCCGTCAATAGCGAAGCATACTCCTTTGATATGGTGACCAACAAAGGAACCAATATACGCACACAGACATACATCCTTCCCGAAAGGGATAGGAAACAGTCTTCCGAATTGGAAGAAAAAATAAGTCGTATTCTTTCCGGCAATAATAACATAGATATTTGCACTCTACTTTCCTTATTGAACAAAAAAATGAAGGGAGGCGACTAGATGAACGTAAGGCACATATTAGGCATTTCTGGGGGCAAGGACAGCGCTGCACTCGCCATATATTTGAAGCAGAAGTATCCAAATCTAAAGATTGAATACTACAATTCAGATACTGGTTGTGAATTGAAAGAAACCGAAGATCTAATTAATCGACTTGAAGCTGAACTGGGGAAAATACAAAGGCTAAAAGCCATAGAAGTTGAAAATAGCCCTGAGCCAACACCATTCCATCACTACCTTAAATCCATGGGTGGCTTTTTACCTTCACCACAAGCCCGTTGGTGTACAAAAAAGATGAAATTAGACCGCTTTGAAGAGTTCGTTGGGGACGATTATGCGATATCCTATGTTGGCATTCGAGGTGACGAAGACAGAGACGGTTACATCTCCACTAAACCCAATATTCAAGCAATCTTCCCGTTTAGAAAGAATATCTGGAGTATCGATGTCATTAACAAAGTACTGCATAATGACAATTTAGAACAGCTTATTGAGTTATATAACAAGCTTTGTCCTGAAGGATGGCAGAAAGAGGAAATTATGGCTGTGGTTATGAAACCACTTTCAAAAACGTTCTTCTATTCAAAAAAAATGAACGCTTTGCTTGACTTAGATATCAAGTTATTCAATCATGTTGTTTTTGAATATTTGAAAACAACTGACTATCCCGTAGGGAAATTAGATGAGTTTCCATTGTTAGACAACACAGATGTACTTGTAAAGGACGATATTTTTAGAATATTGAGAGAAAGCGGAGTTGGTGTTCCTGCTTATTATGAGGAGATACCTTTTGAAGTGGACGGCAAACAGGGAACCTATTGTCGTAGTCGTTCGGGGTGTTATTTCTGTTTTTTCCAACAAAAGATTGAATGGATCTGGCTTCTTGAACAACACCCTGATTTGTATGCGCAAGCAATGGAATTTGAAAAAGATGGTTACACATGGAATCAGAATGAAAGCCTTGCAGAACTGTGTCAACCCGAGCGTGTGCGACAAATCAAGCTTGATATAATCAGACGCCAAGAAGAAAGCAGAAAACAAGACAAAGGCACAACTCTTGCTGACATTCTTGGTGGCGAAATAATGTGTGCAAATTGTTTCATTTAAATCAACAATACAACTATGGCAGTATTGAATATCGAAAAATCCTTTTTAACTGAAAATAGAAGTGTTTTGGACTTTCTTAATCAATCGGGACAGGGATTATATATCCCATTATATCAACGTGATTATAGTTGGGATAGCGACAATATCGAACAGTTATTGGAAGACTTAACACGAGGTATTCAGAGAATTGCCTCGGGAGAAGTGACTGATGATAACAAAGAAATACGCTTTTTAGGAACAATCATCACTGTTGTTGAGCCTAATAGAAACCATATTTATCCAGTTGAAATACAGGCCGTCCCATCAAGGATAGAGAAACTGATAGATGGTCAACAGCGTGTTTCAACGATTGCATTGATGGCCACATTACTCACAAAGCGATTGTCTGAAATAAAAAATAAGGTGAAACCAAATAATTCAATATATGAGCAAATCAATGAGATTTGCAATATTTGGATAGACCAAAAACTTGCTTCAATTTTTAGCTTTGATTTGGGACGTGGTACCCCACGACTAAAACCCAAAATTATTCGAGGAGCAAAAGATTACTGGACGAGAATTGATGATGTTGATGTTGCATATAAATCTGAACTCTCAAACTATTTAGGCCATTTCATTAAAGCTTATTCGGATAAAACCTCATATCCCTGCTTATCTAAAGAGAAATATGGAAATACATTGCTTTATCAAAATGGTAGAAGAATAGAATCATGGTTAAAGAAAACGGTTTCCACTGCTCATGAGGAGCAGAATGATGATGATTTTTCGAATGCAGAAGAAATACTTACTCACTTCTCGCAAGACCACTTGTGGGAGTTTGAACGCCCTGATTTAGTAGAAATCATTAAAGAGAAAGATTTTTCCGATAAGAAAACCAACTCGTATATCTTATGCGAACTTGTTCAGACCCTATCTGTTTGTCATTACCTACTTGACCGGTGTTGTTTCACCATTATTCAGCCTACAGATGATGATTGGGCTTTCGATATGTTCCAATCTCTCAACGCAACTGGCACACCATTAACAGCGATAGAAACATTCAAACCTACTGTTGTTAATACAGTAGATGGAGAAACAGGGCATCAATTTAAAGATTCTGATAGCGACAAGTCCTTTAAGAAAGTTGAAGACTTCTTGTCTGAGGCAACAACTGCAGCGCAGAAAAATAAGCGTACAAATGACTATCTAACCTCATTCTTTGTTGCTTACGATGGTAGAACTATGTCAACACATTTTAGCTATCAACGCAAAGTGCTTAATAATGTATATGAATCACTCTCAGGATTTGGGGAGAAGGAAGATTTCGTCAAGAAGATGGGCAACTATGCAGAGTTTTATCAGAAGTGGATTAAGTATGATGGTAAAGACAACGCAACATTTCCAGGTATAGGTTCTTCGACGGATGCCGATTTGGCGTCCATGCTCATCTTGTTTTTAAAAGCGTCTAATCACAAAATGGCTATTACCATACTTGGTAGTATATATAATCTTGTTATAGAACAGAAGCCAGAATCTGCCGAGTCTTTTATCAGCATTGTAAAGGCTGTCGCGGCTTACTATTTTCTCTGGCGGTCTGCTTATTCAAATTCTGGTTTAGATTCTACATATCGTGAGTTTTTCAAACAGCACAATGATATTACTGTAGTCACAGTGAAAGACTACTTAAAAAAAGTCTTGACGAATCATAAAGAGATAGGAACCTTGGAGGCTTGGAAGGTCAAGGCTAAAAATTACCTAAAGTATGATACAACAGGCAAGGATGTTATACGCTTGGCATTGTTGATTGCAGCACACGAAACCACTACGGATCCAACAAAAAAAGGTCTTATCGTGGAAGGTCGTGAAGGCGGTCAAAAATATCTAAGTGTTGAAAAATGGACATCAACCGACCTAAAAACCATTGAACACATTGCTCCACAAACGAATAAGAATAATCAATGGGATGCAGATTTGTATGAAACACATATTGAGTCGTATCAGTCTTTGGGGAATCTGACATTACTTCCACAAGACTTAAACTCATCTGCTGGAAACAAAGGTTGGAAAGAAAAGCTGCTTTATTATCAGTGTGTCGCAGAAGAAAATCCGGAAAAGATTAAGAATATCGAGGATACCGCAAGGAATTTAGGTGTTGACTTTAATAAGGATACGCTGGAACTACTTAAATGCTCTCATTATAATAAGCATCTCGCCTCCATTTCGATGATGTCAGTTAATGACATATGGAATAAGGACTTGGTAGATAGCAGAACCGATGCAATTCTTAATATTATATGGGCACGAGTATGTAAATGGATTTTTTAACCCACTTAACTAGTTTGGACAATTATGAAATATTCTATTAAGGAAATTTCCATTTCACAATTAATTGAATGGATAAAAAAAGACTTAATTAATCTTCATCCACCTTACCAGAGAAATTTCATCTGGTCTTCTACAGATCAAAAACTCTTGATTGATTCTATCATTAAAGGGTATCCGTTGCCTACATTCTTTGTTTACAGAAAGAATGACGGCACATACGACATGGTTGATGGTCAACAGCGCGCAACAACTATCAGCAAATACGTTAAAGGGGATTTTACAGATTCCAACAAGCATTATTATCAGGATATTGATCAAGATAGATTCAAGTCATATTTACTTAATGTAACAGAGGTGCACGACATTGATACTTCAAATGGCGAATCTCTTGAAGATTTCTATTATCTTGTAAACAAGCGTGGCGTACATCTTAATTCAGCAGAAGCTAATAAGGCATACTACCACGATTCTCCATTTATGGTATTGGTCAATGAGTTAATGGATTTGCAAGAGCTATCAGATTTAGACATCTTCTCTACAAAGACTGTCCAAAGAATGAATGATAGAAGTTTGATAGAGGAACTTGTTGCTTATTTGTTTAAAAGGAATGTAACGGATAAGAGAAAAGCGGTTGATGAATTATTGGAATCAACACTTGAGATGAAAAAAATTAAAGAAGTGCGTGATGAGTTTAAATCAATACTGGGAGCCTTATGCCAACTTAATGGGATTAAGCCAATAAAAGAAACCAGATTTAAGCAAAGAAATGATTTCTCTACATTGTTCTGTTTCATTGCAAAGCATAAAGAGTTATCGAAAGAAATCCTAATTGAACAATATCGTTTCTTGGTTTTTCTAGATGATAACGAATATATTAGGCCGACTAATGATAAATGTGAAACACTCAAAGAGTATGCATATCATTGTGTGACACAATCAAATTCTAAAATAGCAAGATTGGCAAGGTTGTCTATCTTGGAAAACATACTTATCGTTAAGGATACCAATGAAAAGTCTCCGTATCTATCAGATGTGTGTGAATATTTGGAGGAAAAATATGATTTAGAAGAAGTGACATTTTTGAATATAGACAATTATAAAATAATTGATACTAATCAATTTAAATAAGAGATATGGATATTAAGTGTGATTTCCTTTTCCACAAGCCATTTCTACAGATTTCAGAGGAACGAACCGATAATTATCTAAGATTAGATGATGTTGACTATTTTGTTTCGTATCTTGATTCAGATTACAAGTCAAATAAAGGTGGTAATTCTTTTGTCTTTGCATTATATGTTGCGCAAACATATGATGAAGATGCAATACCAGAAAGAGTAATTAAAATATCAAAGAACCCTGAACCCTACAAGAACAATAGAATTATACTCAAAGATAAAAACCAGAGATTTAGACAAGAGATAGCTGCATTATATGATTGTAAACAACGAAATGTAAGCAATGTCATAGATATAGCATTTGATGGTAATTTACTTTGCCGAACTCAAGATGATGGTGATTACAAAGTATCTTTCCCTTTTTATGTAATGGAATATGCAGAATATGATTTAAAGAGTTTCTTGGAAGAAGAAAACATGATGTACGATGTAGCCTCACGAGTTGAATTGTGCCTTCAAATAGCTCAAGGCATAAAAGAACTTAATGATTTGGGATACTATCATCGTGATATAAAGCCAGATAATATCTTTATGATTAATGGAATATGGAAAGTAGGTGACTTAGGGTTAATCCAGATGAGAAACAAACCAAGCCTTGACAAAAAAGGTGAATTACTTGGGCCTCGAGGATGGCTGTCGCCTGAAGCTATGAATAAATATTTATCAGAAAAAATTGAAGGGAAGAACTTCGATTGCAGTATCGACCATCAATCAGACTTATTTCAGTTGGCGAAAGTCTTTTGGTATATCTTGCAAGGCAATGCCCCTATTGGATGTATTAAAGAATCTGACTTTTTGGTTAAAAATTCCTCATTATATTCTCTACTAAAACAAATGCTGAACCATTCAAAGAAAAAAAGACCAGCCTCTGTTGACATTGTCATATCTGACTTACAAAGAATAGTCAGTAAATATTATAAAGTCTAGACTTTTAGGAAATCGATAGATTTCAATAGTATACATCTCTACAAACTTACAGAATAATCACGCCCCCCACCAATTTACATAGAAACATATATGGAAAGGCGCTATAGTATGATATCCTGAATGCTTTAGTTGAATGCGTTGATTTGTTAGTAAAAAAGATTTGAATGTGTAACTAAAATAAAAACCGTATCTTTGCACCCGAAACAGAGTAACATATGACAAAAGAGGAATTATTTGATATTATTGCTTCAAACGAGAGTTTCCGTATTGAACTCACAACTTCCACTGGCAACATGGATAAGTTTCAGGAAGCTATATGTGCATTTGCCAACGATATGCCAGGCTCCCATAAGAAGGGGTATCTTTTAATCGGTGTGAAAGATAACGGTGAGTTAAACGGACTGAAGGTGGATGATGCTCTGATGAAAAAGATAAGCGGTATTCGCTCGGACGGAAATATACTACCACTGCCAGTAATGAGTACGGAGAAGGTAGTGACGGATGAGGGCGATGTGTTGGTGGTGGAGGTAACACCGTCCTTCGACACCCCTGTCCGCTATCGTGGACGCACATTTATCCGCATCGGTCCACGACGTGACATTGCCAGTGCTGAAGAAGAACGCATCCTTGCCGAACGTTGTGCTTCCAGTCTCCCCACTTTTGACACACGGCCATGTAGAGAAGCTTCGCTTAAGGACATTGATACCGATACAATTGTTAGAGACTATCTGCCTAAAGCCATCGATGCCGAAGTGTTGGCGAATGACCAAAGGTCACTCAAAGAGCAACTAGCGTCTCTCCATCTATATAATATGCAATATGACTGCCCAACTTATGCTGCTCTCATTATGTTTGGATTCACACCAGGATTCTATATGCCTGGCTGCTATATCCAGTTTGTCCGTTTTCGTGGCAACGACAACGGTGGTGAGATTATGAACGAAAGACGATTTGAAGGTTGTCTATACAAAATGTTGCCTCAATTGGAAAATTTCATCCGTGACGGCATCGTGACGAAACGGCCTGTGCCAGTGAGTATCCTTAGGGAGAAGGATGTGCAGAACTATCCATTCAAGGCATTGCGGGAACTATTGATGAATGCCGTGATGCACCGCGACTACCAGTCAAATATGCCCACACGACTGTATCAGTATGATACTCATATAGAGATAATGAATCCTGGCGGTCTTTATGGTCAAGCCCGACCTGAGAATTTCCCTCATGTGAATGATTACCGCAACAGTGTGGTGGCAGGGATGATGCGCACTTTGAAATATGTCAATATGTTCAACCATGGCGTTAGTGAAGTACAAGCCTTGTTGAGGGATAATAGCAGTCCTGAAGCAGAGTTTAATGTCAACCTTGTTACTGCGTTCGGAGTCATTGTTCGCGAGCCTCAAAACCTCACCATACAAAAGACCCATGAAACCATACAAAACACCATACAAAAGGATGCTACAAGCATACAAAAAGCCATACAAAAAAGACTAGAAGAACGTGGCATAACCATAACGGACTTGCAGATGAAGACACTTGTTTTCTTTGCGCTTAACCCCACAGCAACACGCAATGACTTCATTTCGTCTGACAAAAGAATAACCGAAGGAGGCACCATCTCCAATATTGGGAGACTTCAAGAACTGGGACTGCTAAGACGAGAAGGTGGGAAAAAAGAAGGCAAATGGGTTGTTGACATAATGTAAAATTGATAGTGATTAATCATTTTCGGGTTCTGCGACCAATGAGGAACAAATCAGAACGCTTTTTTGAACCTCATCCAAGACCTCACCTTCCCTAAGAATGACACCCTCTCCCCCAACGATGACCAACCCGAACCGTTAGACTAATGACTGACAATTGAAATAAAACCTGTATCTTTGCACCCGAAATAGAGATGGTTTGAATGTGTAAATCTTTTGAATGTATGATTGCGTGATTGTGTAAATGTGTGAGTCTTTTGAATGTGTTCATTCGTGAATGTGTAAATGTGGGAATCTTTTTGAATGTGTGAATGCGTTAGTGAATTAGATTGATGTGTTACTAAAATAAAAATTGTATCTTTGCACTTTAAAAATAGAAAGATAAATAGTACAATAATGAACGAAGTCGAACCAACTAACTATTTGAAACAATTCTTTCTTCTAAAGAAAACAATATAATTATGAATGAGATAGCCCAACTATTCAAAGAATGGCAGTCATTGCAGCCACTGAAAGATGAGTACCAACAGCGTTTGGATCAGAAGTTCATGCTGGAGTTCAATTATAATTCCAACCATATCGAAGGCAATACTTTGACTTATGGCCAAACAGAATTGCTATTGAAATTCGGAGAGGTGACCGAACCGGCCAAGATGAAGGATTTGGAGGAGATGAAAGCGCACAACCTTTGTCTCAACATCATCAAGATGGAGTCCAAAGACAGTGAGCGCCCGCTGACCGAAACATTTATCAGAGAACTACACAGAACGATGCTTCGTGAGGATTATACTGCCTATAATAATGAGGGTAAACCTTATACCGTTCATGCTGGAATATACAAGACCCGCCCCAATTCAGTAAAAACGGTCACTGGAGAGTTGTTTGAGTATGCATCAGTGGAGGAAACTCCGGCATTGATGCACGATTTGTTAGCATGGTATCAAGAGGCTGAGGAGAGTCAAGATATAAATCCCATTGAATTGGCTGCTCTTTTCCATTACCGTTATATTCGTATTCATCCTTTTGAGGATGGCAATGGCAGAATCTCTCGCCTAATTGTAAACTATATACTTGCCAAACATGGGTATCCAATGATTGTCGTGAAAAGCGACGACAAAAGTAACTATTTAACTGCATTGCACCAGTGTGATGTTGCTGTAGGTGCAGTACCATCAGTAGGTGCCCATGCCGAATTGGAACAAATAAAGCCATTGGTGGATTATTTGACAAAATGCACAGAACAATCATTGAGTCTTAGTATAAAAGCAGCGAAAGGAGAGGATATTTCCGAAGCTGATGACTGGAAGAAGAAACTAAAGACAAAATATGCCAACATAATAAACAAACCAGCCCTCTCTGATGAGATTAAAGCAGATATACTGGATAACGAATATTCACCGTTATTGGGAAGAATTGATACTGAATTATCAGAGCTATATTCAATATTCAAATCTGCCAGATGGGATAAAACATCTTCACTATACGACCTAACGCAAGTCAACATGATAAACTTCTCCATTGAAGGTGAAGAGGAAGATATGAGCACCTCCATTTATATCAAAATTGAATTGTTTCAATTTTGCTACAAATATGATATATATTCCGCCAAGAATGATGATTTCGAAAAATCTATTTTCTCAAAAGAATTGACTTATTCGGATTCTTTATCAGACCAAGATAAAAACAATATTATTAACGGAATCGGGAATTACTTGTACAATTTTGTTGAAACAAAAGGTGCAAATAGACACAATTGAAATGACAAATCGGAAGAAGACGAGACCTATTTTATTTTGAATGTATGATTGCGTGATTGTGTAAATGTGGGAGTCTTTTTGAATGTGTTAATTCGTGAATGTGTTAATTCGTGAATGTGTTAATGTGGGAGTCTTTTGAATGTGTTAATTCGTTAATGTGGGAATGTGGGAATCTTTTTGAATGTGGGATTGCGTGAATGTGTAAATGTGTGAGTCTTTTTGAATGTGGGATTGCGTGAATGTGTAAATGTGTGAGTCTTTTTGAATGTATTAATATTTAAAAGCAACAGATAATAAATTATGGCACTGCCAATCAACATAGAGATAATACCTAAGAGATAAATGTGTATAAATAATAAAGAGAACGTATGGTAAGTATTGATGACTATATAGAACAACTTATTGCTGGACAGGAGTCCGATGATTTGGAATTCAAAACAGCCAAAGGAGGCTTCCCGGGCAGCTTTTGGGAGACATATTCTGCTTTTGCGAACACTAATGGTGGCACAATAATACTCGGTGTAGTGGAGAACGCATCGGGGCTTATATTGCAAGGCATTGATGACTCAATGGTAGAAAAATACAAAAAGGAGTTTTGGAGCACAGTCAACAATCGGAATAAAATCAGTGTAAACATCCTAACCAACAACGATGTGCAAGAAACAGAATACGATGGACATAAATTCTTAGTATTCTTTATCCCCAGGGCCAAACGAGAACAGCGTCCTGTATTTTGCGGTACAAATCCAGAACATGGAACATACAAACGCAATAATGAAGGAGACTACAAATGCACAGCCGATGAAGTACGCAGAATGTATGCTGATGCAACGCCAATTTTAGCCGAAGATGACGAGATTTTAGAATGCTTTTCATGGAACGATATAGACTCAGACACGTTAAAGCAATATCGAAAACAGATGTCTATAGCGTTTCCCGACCATCCATGGCTTTTGGACGATGACTTGACCCTTATGACCCATTTGGGTGGATATAGAAAAGACCGAAAAAGTGGAATAGAAGGAATTACACTGGCTGGTATGCTAATGTTTGGAAAAACAGAGAGTATTCAAGACCGATATTGCTGTCCCCACTATATGGTAGATTATAGAGAAGTTCCAGAAGATGACAGAGAAACCCGATGGGAAGACAGGATATGCCCTGATGGCACATGGGAGGCTAACCTCTTTCAGTTCTACAATCGTGTCATGCCTAAATTAATGAAAACTATCCCCAACCGATTCCGTCTAAAGGGGGACATCCGTGTCGAGGACAGCTCTACGCACGAGGCTCTTCGAGAAGCTTTCGTCAACTTCTGCGTACATGCATGTTATACGACACAAAGTCCTCTGGTGATTACAAAAAGAAAAGATGCTATTATTTTCTCAAATCCTGGCACATTGCTGATTTCTCAAAGGCAATATTATGAAGGAGGTGAAAGTGTTTGTAGGAATCCGTCGTTGCAAAGAATGTTCCAGATGTTGGGGCGTGCAGAGAAAGCGGGTAGTGGGGCCAGTAAAATTCAATTAGGATGGCGTGAAGCTAACTGGAGAAAACCCATTATTTCAGAAAAACAACGACCCGACAAAGTAGAACTGCTGATGCCATTAGAATCACTATTAAGTGAACAGACAAAGGCATCCCTTGTCGAGCTATTTGGAGAAAATAAGCTAAACGAACTCGATCACAATGAACTGAATGTTCTTGCTTTGGCAATTACAACAGGGAAAGTGACTAATGAAAGTTTACGTCAGGTAGTTGATCTGCACAAGGCGGACATTACACAAATGCTAAAAAAACTTTGTAGAAATGGTCTTCTTATAGCTTCTGGCTTAGGAAGAGGAACCCACTATAGCACACCTAAAGATGATAAGGTTGCAACCTTAAATGGAAAGGTTGCAACCTTTGATATACGAAAGGAGACTAATAATCAAATGGAATTATTTGACGATAAAGGGAATGCTGTGGTACCTAATGTAAGTATAAAGGTTGCAACCTCAGATGAAAAGGTTGCAACCTCAGATGAAAAAGCTCTTTCTGAAAGGAAAAGGCTGAAAAAAGAAATACTACAGAAGGAAATTATATTATTTTGTAGTACTTGGAAAAGTTTATCTGAAATTGCATCTTATGTTGGTAAAAACTATAACTATCTAAGGAACAAAGTGATTCCAGAGATGGTTAAAGACGGGTATCTAATACCGCACTATCCTGATAAAAAAAACCACCCCGACCAAAAATATCGCATCAATAAATAAGACTATAGGTTTCTGTGAAGAAGAAAAAATAACAAGACATTTAGTATCACGTTTACAAGTAAACATTAAAACAATATCCTATGCGTTTAAAAACATTATCTTTTACAAGGATTTCATTAATCACTATGCTGATGTGCTCGCAGGTGGCTTTTGCACAACAGGCTGACGGCCCCGCTCTGCTAAGCGACAATATCGACGAGATATTGAAGGCGATGACTACAGAGGAGAAATGCGCCCTGCTGGTGGGTGGTGCAGGCATTGTGCCCGATGTCCCCGATGTGGCCGGTTACACCCGCACAATCCCCCGTCTCGGCATCCCCATGACAGTACTCAGCGACGGCCCTGCAGGCCTGCGCATCAACCCTACCCGTGAAGGCACCAGCCAGACGTTCTACTGCACCGGATTCCCTATCGGCACACTGATTGCCAGCTCGTGGGATCCCGCTATGGTGGAAGTGATGACACAGGCAATGGGCAGCGAGGTGCTGGAATACGGCGTAGATGTGCTGCTCGCCCCAGGCATGAACATCCACCGCAACCCGCTATGCGGCCGCAACTTTGAGTATCTCTCAGAAGACCCACTGCTGTCGGGTCGCATCGCTGCGGCATACGTGCGCGGGGTGCAGTCCAAGGGGGTTGGGTGCTCCGTCAAGCACTTTGCAGCCAACAACCAGGAGACCAACCGACTGGAAAACGATGCCCGCATCAGCGAGCGCGCCCTGCGCGAAATCTATCTCAAGAACTTCGAGATTGCCATCAAGGAGGGGCACCCGTGGACGGTGATGTCGTCGTACAACAAACTGAACGGCGAATACACCCAGCAGAGCCACCGTCTGCTCACCACCATCCTCCGCGACGACTGGGGTTTCGACGGCTTAGTGATGACCGACTGGGGCTGCAAGGACAGCACCGTCAAATCCGCCAAGGCTGGCAACGACTTGATGATGCCAGGATTCCAACGGGAACGCGACCGGCTGATGGCCGCTGTGAAAAGCGGCGAACTGACTCAGGCTGAACTCGACCGCAATGTGCGCCGAGTGCTTGAGTATATCGTCAAAACACCTCATTACAGGAAATACCCCTATTCCAATCAACCCGACTTGAGGTCTCATGCACAGGTGGCACGCAAGGCCGCAGAGGAGTCTATCGTGCTGCTCCGCAACGAGCACAGCACCCTACCCCTCAAGGGCGGAGAGAAGGTGGCCCTCTACGGCATCAGCTCTGTGGATTTCTTTGGTGTCGGCACCGGCTCGGGATTTGTCCATACCTCCCACGTCGCCAATATGCAGGAGGCGTTGACCACCGCCGGATTCTCTTTGGATGAGGATTTGGCCGACTACTACCGCCATTGCTATGCCCTGCAGCAAGACAAAGAGCGGATGGAGGCCTCCTCCACCGACAAGCGCCACCGTTCCGAACCCGAAGTGTCGGTGAAAGCCATCGAGCGGCAAGCTCAGGCAAACGATGTGGCGATTATCGTACTGGGCCGCATCGCCGGCGAGGGTGCCGACCGCGTGGTCCACGACGACTTTGAGCTGACAGCCATCGAGCGCGAGCTTATCCAGAATGTCAGTCTGGTCTATCACAAGGCCGGCAAGCGCGTGGTGGTGGTGCTGAACATCGTGGGCGTAGTGGAGACCGCCTCTTGGAAAGGGCTTGTCGATGCCATCATCCTCCCGTGGACACCCGGACAGGAAGGGGCGCACGCCGTTGCCGACATCATCAAAGGCAAGGTGAACCCCTCCGGCAAGCTACCGATGACCTTCCCCGTCAACTATATGGACAGCCCTTCGGCGGGCAATTTCCCCTACCGATGGGATATGTCCGGCAGACGAGGCACACGGCGCAATGTAGATTTTACCGAATATGAAGAAGGCATCTGGGTCGGCTACCGCCATTTCCAGACACATGGCGTAGAAGTGTCGTACCCCTTCGGCTATGGCTTGAGTTACACCACATTCAACTACGGCCAACCCAAGGTGAAAGCCAACCAAGAGGGCTTCACTGCCACTATCACTGTCACCAATACGGGCAGCATGCCCGGACGTGAAGTGGTGGAGCTCTATGTCTCCGCCCCCTCCGGTGGATTGGAGAAACCCGACCGCGAGTTGAAGGCCTTTGCCAAGACCAAGACCCTCAGGCCGGGCGAGTCCGAAACGCTGACGATGACCGTCACCGCCTACGAGCTGGCCTCCTTCAACGAGTCGACTGCCGCATGGGAGACCGCCGCAGGCACATACAAACTGCTGTTCGGAGCCTCTGCCACCGACATCCGCCAGGCTGTTTCCTTCAAAATGAAAAAAGCAATCGGATTTTAGAAATCCCCACCAAGAATTAGTATCACAAACAAATCATACGGATTATCAGAAACATAATACCCTCAATATGACACGTTATATCTTTGTAACAGGAGGTGTGGTCTCCTCCTTGGGTAAAGGCATTATTTCAGCCAGTATCGGCAAGCTGTTGCAAGCCCGTGGCTACTCCATCACCATCCAGAAGTTCGACCCCTACATCAACATCGACCCCGGGACACTCAACCCCTACGAGCATGGCGAGTGCTACGTGACAGTCGACGGTATGGAGACCGACCTTGACCTGGGACACTATGAACGTTTCACGGGTATCCGCACTACCCATGCGAACTCGGTGACCACTGGCAAGATTTACAAAGCAGTTATTGAAAAGGAACGTCATGGTGACTATCTCGGCAAGACCATTCAGGTGGTTCCTCATATCACCGACGAAATCAAACGCCGCATCATGCACAATGACACCGTCGATTTCGTCATCTCTGAAATCGGTGGCACCATAGGCGATATCGAGTCGGCTCCATTCCTTGAAGCCATCCGTCAGTTGAAATGGGAGTTGGGCAACCGCGCTGTCTGTGTACACCTCACCTATGTGCCTTATCTGAAAGCCGCCGACGAACTGAAGACCAAGCCCACACAGCACTCTGTAAAGGAGATGCAGGGTGCGGGCATCCAGCCCGACGTTCTTGTGCTACGCACTGAGAAGCATCTCTCCGACAGCATCCGCCAAAAGGTTGCCTCGTTCTGCAACGTCGATCTCGAATGCGTGGTACAGAGTGAAGACCTGCATAGCATTTACGAAGTACCCGTCAACATGCAACGTCAAGGACTCGACGCAGCTTTGCTACGCAAATTCGGCATACCCGTGGGCGAGACTCCCAAGATGGAGGACTGGAACCGTTTCCTCGAGCTACAGCGCACCGCCACCAAGGAAGTCCACGTGGGATTAGTGGGCAAATACGACCTGCAAGATGCATACAAAAGCATCCGTGAGAGTCTCATTCTGGCAGGTATCTACAACCGTGTGAAAATAAAAATCGATTTCTTCAACAGCGAGAACATCACCAAAGAAAACGTCTCGGAGAAACTCTCCCAAGTGACCGGCATCTTAATCTGCCCCGGATTCGGACAACGCGGCATTGAAGGCAAGATTATTGCAACAGAATATGCACGCACCAACAACCTGCCAGCCTTCGGAATCTGTCTGGGTATGCAGATGATGGTCATTGAATTTGCACGCAACATACTGGGTTACACCAATGCCAACTCAAGCGAGATGGATTCCAACACTCCCCACAATGTTATCGACATGATGGAGGAACAGAAGACCGTTACTAACATGGGTGGCACCATGCGTTTAGGCGCCTACAGCTGCGACCTAAGCCCAAACAGCCGCGTGTCCGAAATCTACGGCACTCTTCACATCAGCGAACGCCACCGCCACCGCTACGAGTTCAACAACCGATACAAAGAAGAGTACGAGAAAAACGGCATGATGTGTGTCGGCACCAACCCGGAAAGCGGACTGGTGGAAATAGTCGAAATCCCCAGCCACCGTTGGTTCATCGGCACCCAGTTCCACCCCGAGTACTCCAGCAACGTTCTTCACCCTCATCCTTTGTTTATGGATTTTGTGAAAAACGTAATCGAATGAAAAAGGCAACTAACCAATAAAATTAATTATGATTGACCAAATTGTACAATACAACAAGGAGTTCGTGGCCAACAAGGGCTACGAGAAGTTTATTACGGACAAGTATCCCGATAAAAAGCTGGCGGTGCTGTCGTGCATGGACACCCGTCTCACCGAGCTGCTACCTGCCGCCCTGGGGTTGAAGAACGGTGACGCCAAAATCATCAAAAATGCCGGAGGCTTGGTTATCTCGGCCTTCGACTCGGCTATGCGAAGTCTTATCGTGGCTATCTACGAGCTGGGGGTGAAGCACGTGATGGTGGTGGCCCACTCGCACTGCGGCGCCTGCCACATGAGCTACGACCACTTCCACGACGAGATGCTGGCACGCGGGGTGACGGAACAGACTCTCGACACCATCCGCAAATGTGGCATAGACCTCAACCACTGGCTCGAGGGCTTCAAGGACACACCCGAGTCCGTCCGCCGCACGGTGGAGACCATCCGCACTCATCCCCTCGTGCCAAAGGACATCGAGGTGCGCGGCTTTATCATCGACTCCGAAACCGGCGCTCTGGAGGAAATCTATTGAATGCGTTATTTCGTTAATTCGTTAATCCTTGAATTCGTTAATCCTTGAATGCGTTAATCCTTAAATGTGTTAATCCTTGAATGTGTTATTTCGTTAATGTGTTAATGCGTTAATTTGGGAAATCTTGAATTTTAATGCTTTATGGGTACTATATACATGATGCGATGCCGCCGGTGCGGGCATGAGTTCCAGCGGAGGTACGGCGTGGGCTACAACGGGCAGGGGACGCTCTACTGCGACCGATGCGGGAAGGCACAGGCTGTGGATTTCGGCGGCGGCTGGGATTTGCCCCCGCAGTGCGAATGCGGCGGCACCTTCGATGCCGACGCGATGGGCCGCTGCCCCGACTGCGGTACACTACTCACCAAAGAGGACATTGACTACAATCAGGAAATCCGCTGTTGGGAATAAAATACACATCATTTCAACGGATAATTAAAAACAAACAATTCTTATGGCCAGCAACCCCGACTTTGTACAATATATCGCCGACCAGTGCGCCAAGGCGGGCGACATCACCACCCGCAAGATGTTCGGCGACTACGCCATCTACTGCAACGGCAAGATATTCGGCCTCATCAGCGACA
>JAEEGJ010014335.1_pt1 | contig 18847 bp, 20 predicted proteins | sample 8958761 | NCBI WGS metagenome assembly JAEEGJ01 (sample SAMN16246546, study PRJNA631951) | gut metagenome | biome: gut microbiome; feature: rumen; material: RS-attached | host: Bos | place: Iran: Karaj | collected 2018-10
ATTCTTACACTCTTCATTGATCAGATCATCGATAAAGTGCTCATAGCTTGTACCATCACTGCTCTTCAGGATAAGAGTGAATACATCACGCTCAGAATAAACATAGTGGATCAATGTCTCAATAGAACTGTATGACATGTCGAACATACCGATGATATCATCTACTGACTGAATGTTGATTTCGCTCATTTCCTGATATGTCTCATTGAAAACAGCCAGTTTCTCTGATACGAGATCAGCAAACAGATCATCTTTACTATCAAAATGAGCATAGAAAGCACCATTGGTGACACCTGCGTCTCTGCAGATGTTCCTGATGGATGCATTTCTGAACCCGATCTCTTTGAATGTCTTCAAAGCACTCTCAAGGATCATCTGATGTGTTTTCTCATAATCGTAAGACATGTATGCACCTTTGAAGTTAACAAATATATGACTGCGTAATATTACGGCGTAATTGAAATGTTGTCAAGCAAATATTTTTGCTCTTTTCAGTTAGCCACAAGCAACCGCAAACCCTTTATTTTCAGTTAGCCGCGGGTTTTCGACGAAAATTGTTTTCAGGATAAAATTGCTTAAATAAATTATGACTATTTTGCAAATAACAGTAGTTAAATCTTGCCACTTTCCTTCTTCATTGGAAGTATAATATTATATCTCAAATCTCAAGGAGGTAATCTTTATGGCATATGTAATTTCTGACGCTTGCGTATCTTGCGGCACCTGCGCTGACGGCTGCCCCGTCGGAGCTATTTCTCAGGGTGAGACACAGTACAACATCGATGCTGATGTTTGTGTAGCATGCGGAGCTTGTGAAGCTTCCTGCCCTACAGGCGCTATCGCTGAAGGCTGATAAGCACAACTGATAATCCGGTTAGATCAAAGAGGATGCCGCAATGGCATCCTCTTTTCATAGGGTTATTCTAAAACTATCTTTTTCTCCTGCTGACCAAAAATCCATTCTCATCAGTTGCAAGCTCATACTCTTGTGCGAGTGGATTCTTATTCCCTACTACGCAGTAATCACATTTGTCGCTGTTACCACAGGTTCCGCAACGTATCAGAGTTCCGTGTATCTGTTCGATACCGAAAAAGTCAGAATTGCACATCAATGGCAGTACATGGAGCAAATTATGCTTTTTAGCAAATTCAGCATTAGGACACTGCGTGAAATGATATCTGGCAATATGGTTAACATTATCATAAGGTTCATCGACATTAATGAATCCTGCAGGATATTTTATTATGTCCCTTCTGTCTCCATCACCCGACCTCTTAAATACCTTATTGATCAGTCTCATGTTCGACGAACGGTTAAGATCGAATATCTTACCGAGCTTTACAAAAGGACCCATGAACAGGTTCGACACAAAATCCTGTAATTCAGATACAGGAGGCTGATCAGGAAGACAGGGATACAATGAAAATATCAGAAGGCCTCCGTAGATTGCCTTGGCATGTCCGTTTTTCTTTCCGCCGTAATCGGGCAGATCAGGAAGATAAGAGTTGTATCGATCTACTGTTTTTTGCCAGACTGCATCGACCTGAGATCTGCCATACCTTTCAGCAAGCCAATTTTTCACCGGCTTGCAATATGGCAGTTTATTAACCGGAACATGATTATCTGCCATATGATCTCCTTGCAATCTCAACCATTTGTTTCCAACCTTCTTTTGCTTCCTTTACCAGAGGAAACACCGGATAACAGTGGAACATTCCTTCTCCTACTGTCATATCATAATCCACACCGCATTTCTTCAAGGCTTTCTCAATCGCGGGTGCACAGGCATAGAGAGTCTCATCCGAACCATACATAAACGATACATGAGGACAGTTGCTAAAATCAGCTTTTTGAAGCCAAAGCATATAATCCGGAACAGAATCATCTCCGTGTCTCATAATGATCTCTGCAGTCTTCATGTAACTTGCGGGAATCGCAATGTCTTTTTTATTCAGTTCAAGCATGTTCTGCCACTCTTCATCTGTATCAACACATGTGCCCGGTGAAATGGCTATGATATGCGATGGTACGGGAGTATCGTCATGTCCGTCATTGATATAAGGAATCATGCCGAGAGCAAGATTTCCGCCTGATGAAGTTCCGAGAACAGTAATATCCGATGCATCATAATAATTAAGCATAACCTTATAGGTCTCATGTATCATCTCATAAGCTTTGGTCAGAGGATAATCCGTGCAAAGAGGATAATACGGAACAAAGACATCCATATCTGTTTCTTTGGCAAAACGCAGCGCTTTCTTTACCGAATCAGGTCTCGGAGCCGAAACCATACCGCCGCCAATGAGAAACAGAGTTGCACGTGATACGTGTTTTTTATGGATCATCCGGATAACCATAAAGCCCATAACATCTGTCCTGCTTATCTCAAAATCAGGATCATTCAGTACCGGAATCTTATTCCGTGCATTCTCCTGTTTTTTCTTTTCGATGATCTCTTCAGCGCTCTTGCCTTCCCAGGCTTTCTTTATGTTTAAAAGCTTTACGATCCGTTTGATGATCCTATACTTAAGACTCATTTGCCTTATCTCCCTGGTAAAAACTAATTAAAACAACGAACACACCCAAGCTGCGATTGCTGACGCCGCAGGGAAAAAAACGATTAATTTCAGCAGCTGGCTCTTGATGTTATAACCGTATTTTCTGTTGTTGTATACCGGAGCTACCTCAGGCGTAAATGTCTGGAAGAACTGATATTTACAGAGCAGAAAATAATCAAAAAAGATCATGTCGTAGATCTTATATATCGTAAAGATCAGGACAAATCTTAAAAAGAACTGCCAGAATGTAAAGTCACTCTTGAATCCGTCCCAAATGGCGATCACGCCAATGCCTAAGATCATGACCATGCTCATTATAATCAAGGTCCATCCTATCTTACGGGCACCGTAAAACTCTTCTTCTTTCCTGTCTATTACAAGCTCCAAAGCTTCCTTCGGAGCAGACGAAAACAGCCTCTTATCCTTGACTAATACAACGGCTGAGAAAAGCATGATCGTTATAGCCGCACAAAACACGATTGCAAGAAATATAGTTAAGAGCATTTTTACCTCCCGGCAATCAGTTTTTAACGGCTAACACCGTGATCCACGGCTTTCCGTCATAATGATCCGCTGTCACTTCAGAAAACCCCGCAACCTTAAGAGCTGATTCAATCTGCTCGATCGTATAGCACTTCATTCCGTCAATTATCTTCTCGAACTTAAGGCTCGTATCATCCATGCCGTCTGATTCGTTGACGATCATGAAAACACCGCCGGTTTTAAGAACTCTGTAGACTTCGGTAAAACACTTTTCGAGGCCGGGCCAGAAATAGATAGTCTCAAATGCAGTCGCGATATCATATGTGTCAACGGGGAGTCTCAGGTCAGATACATCACCCTGTTTTACACTCATCTTTCCTGATGCAATAAGATTCTTGTTGTACTCCTTGGATTTAGCGACTGACACCTCAGAATAATCAATTGCAGTAACCTTTGCTGAAGGATATTTATTGGCAAGTTCGCCTGCATTTCTTCCGCCGCCGCAACCGAGTTCCAGGATCTTTGAAGGCTCAGACTTTGGAAGATGCGAAATGCCCCAGTCAGCCATTTTTGCATGCCCGCTGTTCATTCCGTTTACCATCATCTTGCCTAGTGTTCCTTCAGGCTTTCTCGTCTGATTTACGAATTTCTTATAAAGTCCCATAGTTCTCTCCTTTATTACATCATTATCTTTCCAATAAGAACGACTATTCCTGCAATGATTGCAGCACCAAAGACCCAGATGCCCGTGAGGATGATCCTCTTCTTGAACATCTGCCTCCATGTCTGGACAAAAGGGATATCTTCAGTTCCGGGTATTTTCCAAAGAGGGCTTAAAGCGACCCAGGTCTTATCTATAACGATTCCGTCGAACCAGTTCATTACTTCAAGGAACAAAAGTGCCTGCAGATAAGCCGGCCAGAAATCTCTTATCTGATTCCAGAACGCGATTATCACAATTAGAGCGGCAGCCATAACGGTAAAGAACGCTGTCATGAAGATCTTTCTTTTCTTTGAGACCGTCTGCCTGTCGGTGAGACCTAATTCATATACCCTCTCCTGTACGGTCTTCGGGTAAAAAAATAGAGCATTCAAAGCATTGTTGCCTACTCCGAGTTTTACCATTAAAGCAAAGAGAACACAGAATAAAACAAGCTGGAGTACGATCATTTATCTGCCCTCACATCTTTCTTAACTGCGAAATAGAATGCCAGACACATGAATGCGTATCCCCAGGATTCGCCACAAGCTGTAAGAAAAGACCATTTGCTGCCTAAAGCTACCATAACAGCAGCTATTATCTTAGCTGCAATACTGAGACCCATCGGGCACAGAATAAAAGCTGCTTTGTTGATACCCAGTTTCCCCTTCAAAGTGAAATACATATAAGCAATAGTCACCGGGATATCACAGATATAGCACCAGATGAGAAAAGGTATCATAGCTGTTGCTACAGGTATCAGATAGACAGAATCTGCAGAACTTATATCAAGTCCGGAACGGAGCGCAGCCTGTATCATCAAAAGCACTATGCAGCATGCGGCATGAAAAGATACAAACATCATGGGTGCGGACTTTAAGCCAAAGCCCACGAGCTTATACATTTTCGAATCCTTTGAGATGCCTTTCAGATCAAGGGTCTTCATTACCGCGGGCGCGAAATAAAGGCATCCGAATCCGGATATGAACCCGAAGAAGAATGACAACACATAAAACCATGTAGGCACACCTGCTATCGCGGTAGTTGTCATACCATATATCAACGGCTCACCGCCTTCAGGTTCATACCCGATAAGCCAGTCGCCAACACCACATAAAAGCAGTGAAACAAAGCCAAAGATAAACGCTGCTTCGAGTTTTTTATTCTGATTATTCATGCTAACAAACCTCTGCCAAATCACATCCGTGCAGAATTATAGCACAATAAGTTAGGTTAAACTAACCAAATTTAGTTATTGATAATTTCCAAAATAATACAGGGTGCCTCAACACCTTGAGACACCCCGTCTTTAAGTTAATACTGGTTCTGTCAGGCTTCCTGAAGCTTTACCATATGCGCATAGGTTCCATTCTGAGCCATCAGAGACTCGTGATTACCTCTTTCGGCTATCTTGCCGTCTGTTACCACAAGGATCTGATCAGCGTCTCTGATAGTCCTTAATCTGTGTGCGATTACAAGTAATGTCTTGTCTTTGCAAAGCTCAGAGATAGCTTCCTGGATAGCACGCTCGTTATCTGCATCAACACTTGCTGTCGCTTCATCAAGGATTACGATCGGTGAATCTTTCAGTATGCATCTTGCGATGGAAATTCTCTGCTGTTCTCCTCCTGAAAGAGATGCACCTCCCTCGCCGATAACAGTATCAAATCCGTCCGACAGCTGCATGATAAAGTCATAACATCTTGCTTTCTTTGCAGCTTCCTCAACCTCCTCCCGGGTAGCATCAGGACGTCCGATTGCAATGTTGTTATATACGGTATCTTGGAACAGATATACTCTCTGGAATACCATACTGATCTGATCCATCAAAGAGCCCAGCGAGACATCTCTGATATCCTCACCCCTTACAATGATCTTTCCGCTCTTAACATCCCAGAATCTTGCCAGAAGTGATGCTATTGTGGATTTACCGCCGCCGGAAGGACCTACCAGAGCAGTCATCTCACCTTGATTAATCTTGAAGGAGACATTTGTAAGAACATCCTTCTCAGTATATGCGAAACCGACATTATCATATTCGATCTCACTTGCAGAACCTGATACAGATACGAGTTCTTTCTTGCCTTCATCGTTAAGTTCTTCTGCAGCAAATACCTCCTCAATACGATCAAGGCTCGCCTCTGTAACCGTAAGCCTTGCCATCTGGCCATAGTAGCTCTTTATGGATGTGAACATATCGAAAAGGAACAACGCCATTCCGGCCATATATTCGGTGGTAATTGTACCGGTTGTGTAAAGATATGCAGTCAAAGCAAGAGCTAATGCCGTGCCGATTCCGAATGTCAAATAAAGCGCTCTTGACCATGGAGTATATGCCACCTCAAAATCGATGCTCTCCTTACAACTCTTTTCGAACTCATCGGTAAGTTTCCTGGATTTATCGCCAAGCATGTTATAGGATTTTATAATTCCGATACCTTCAGCAAAATCGAGGACTTCCTCAGTAAGAGATTCGCTTGCTTCCTGCTTGATGACAGAATGCTTCATCGATGTCTTGAGCATCAGGTTGCCGACGATGATAAAGGCTCCGACGACCAAAAGCGACAACAATCCCATTCTGTAATCCATCACGAACATCATGACGACCATGATGCCCTGGGAGATAAGGAACGTTACAAGTTCGGATAGGACTCCCATGCAATTCTCTTCAATAAAGACCATATCGGTAGATAGAACAGAACTGATCTTTCCTATGTTTCCTTCAGTAAAATATCCCATTGGGAGTTTGCGCAGATGATCACCGAGCTTAAGTCTCATATCCGCGAAGACCATATAACCAGTTGCTGACTGCAAAACGTTAGAAATGTGTTCGAACAAGGCTTCCAGTATTACACTTGCCAATACTGCAACACCAAGCCAGATACACTTCTTCGTGTCCATCTGTCCCTGCATAAAACAACTTATGCTCAGGAAACACAGGATGAGCGGTGCCTTCAACATAATTCCTTTAAGGAAAGCAGTTATATACGATGCCCTGATACGAGCTTTGTACTTTCCGGTCATGTTAACTATTCTGTGTAAGATTTTCAACATATTGATCACGCTCCCTTAATCTTCCAAGTGCTTGCACTGACGGATGCATCCCATAATTTCTTATACTCGGGACATGTCTCAAGCAAGCCGTCATGCGTATCGGATGCTATGCATAGACCGTCCTTCATGACACAGATCGATTCTGCGTTCTTTATGGTGGACAGACGGTGCGCGATAACAAGTACTGTCTTATTTTTTACGATCTCATCGAGGGCTGCATTCATCTTCTCCTCATTCTCCGGATCCATGTATGCGGTTGCCTCGTCAAGCACTATGACAGGCGCATCTTTAAGGATCGCCCTTGCAAGCGAGATCCTCTGGCGTTCACCTCCGGACAGCTGTTTTCCGCTGTCTCCTGCCTGAGTCATTATGCCTTCAGGGAATCTTTCCAGGAATTCCTCACACTGCGCTCTTCTGGCAGCTTCCATGACCTCTTCTTTTGTTGCATCAGGTCTTCCGATAAGGATGTTCTCGTAAAGTGATGTATTGAAAAGGAACTGCTCCTGGGAAACAAATGCCACATGGTTATTAAGTGACTCAAGTGACATATCAGTAATATCCTGTCCGCCTATCGTTATGGATCCTGAATTGAGGTCATAATAGTGAACAAGAAGCTTTGCAAGAGTTGATTTACCGCTTCCTGATTCACCGACAAGGGCTGTAGTCGTTCCCTGCTTAAGAGACAGATTGACTCCATGGAGAACCTCTGTCTCGCCATATCCAAAGTGGATATCCTTGAACTCGATATCGTAATTGCTGCCGGTAAAATCAGATGTGCCTTCTTTAAGCGGCGGATTATCCATCATCTTCTCAAGTTCAGCAATCTTATAATCAAGCTGAGGGAACTTGCCTGCAAAATTCAAAGCCTTAAGGAATGAAGGACCTACTGAAAATGACATGCACATAACAAGGATCAGCTTATCCAGGCTGATAACTCCGCCAAGAACCATTCCTGAACCAAAAGGCAGCATCAGAAGAACAAGGCACGGCAATACACTTGTATATATAGCCATCCACGGCCAGCACACCTTGTACCACGCAAGTGTGAAATCGCGGTAGCTTCTTACGACCTCACCGAACCTCTTGTAAGAATCGCCGTCTTTGTTAAAGACTTTAACGACTTCCATTCCGTTAACATATTCGATTATCGTGTTGTTCATCCTGGCTGCTGATTCATAGTATGCATTCATCTTAGACATGCCCTGATGCATCATGATGCCCATAGCGATCATTCCGACAATAAGAGGAACAAGCGAGAGAAGACCGAGTCTCCAGTCAAATACAAACATAAGGATAATGATGATCACCGGAATAGCTATATTGGCAATACCTTCGGGAATCGCATGCGCAAGAAGAAGCTCGATCTGATCGATATCATCCGTAAACACTTTCTTAATGCGTCCTGTACCGAGTTCTTTAATTGTTCCAAGTGGCTGTTTCTCAAGCTTGCTCTGAAGAGCGATGCGAAGATTTTTCAAGGTGTTATACGCACTCACATGTGAGAATTCCAGACCCTGCACATATGTAATGGAATATACTATCTCACACAAAGCAACGGCTGCGACCCTTACAAGCAGGAAAGTCATATCGAGACTTTCCCCACGGGTCAGAGGCGAAATGATCTGGTACAAAAAGAAATACGGAAGCACTGAGGCAATAATGCCGATGGACATCATTATGACTGCCCACACGGTGTATTTCTTAAACTCTCCGATATACGGAGCCACACGTTTAAACATCTTAGTTCTCCTTTACAAATGTTAGTTATATCTAACCTCTGATGTATTTTTTTAGCCGTCAGTTGACGGCTTGATCAGTATGGTTTATTCGAGACCTATTGCTTTTTCCCAGTTAAAATACCGACAAATAACCTTGCAATGCTCCTCTATCTTTTTCCAAGTCATCTTATGGATAAACGGCTCATAGATTGTTGTCCAGAATGCCGTGCATAGCACATGCATCTGCTCTTCTGAGATATCAGCCTTGGCTAGACCTCTCTTTCTTGCTTCCTGGTAAAACTGCATATATGCTTTGGTCATGCGAATGGCAAAGTCATTAGCATAATTCTCGTATGCCGTACCTGCAGATTTCTCAAGCAATATAACGAGGTCTTTGCGTATATCCCAGAGCATCCCGAACAGTTCAAGCACATATTCTTCATTCATGATCCATGTATTGCGGATCTGTTCATCAGACAGGCTCGATAAATCTGTCTCAGCACGAAGCTGTACAAAACTGTCCATCTTGTCGGCAGCTTCCTTAACAACTGCCATGAACAGTTCTTCCTTACCCTTGTAGCGCTTATAAACAGCCCCTGTAGTAACACCTGCATTCTCACAGATGCGCTTGAGATCAGCCTTAATAAACCCGTTTGTCATGAACTCCTCGCGGGCACTTTGGATCAATCTCGGATCGATGCTGGTATCACGAACGGACATACACCCTCGCTAAACGCAAAATTACTGATAATTGAATTATCGGTAATCGTTTTATCACAAGGGTGCATATATGTCAACGATGCATTCTCGTAATATTTGTTTTCGTTGATTCTGATTAACGGATCATTTCCTTATGCTCTTCGGTGCCGTCGGATCGAACGGATGCCCTATCGTGCTTACCGCAGATTCATCTATATGTGCAAACAACTTGGGAGAATAATCCCACAAGCCGCTGTGGCCTGTGCATACTACCTTAACAGATGAAACTTCAATTAACGCCTTAAGTCTTATCAGAGACTTCTTGTTTAATGAAGGGTTCTGCGTAAAGAAATCGAAAAGGCTGTATCCGCCCAACGCATTTACGGCGAGGCAGTCTCCACTGAACAAGACTTTATCATCTACGATATAGCAGACATGCCCCGCAGTATGGCCGGGAACTTCTATTACCTGTACTTTGATATCATCGAGATAAAAGACATCTCCATCCTTTACGGTCTTATAATGATCAAGCCTTACGGGATTCATCAAGGGAATTCCTGCTTTGATCATTCGGCAGAAACTACCGTCAAAGTAAACTTCCTCACCTTTTCCAAGATAAAGCTCTGCATTGGGAAACAGCTTGTTTTTCGCAGTTCTGTCTACTCCCCCGCAATGGTCAACATCAGAATGAGTAAGCAATACATGTTTAATAAAATCTGCATCTATGCCTATCTTCTTAAGAGCTTCTTTCGCACCTTTGAAATCCAGATGTCCTGAATCGACTGCTATAGTTGTGTTCCCCTTGGTATAGAACCAGACATTAACATCGTCCTGCCTTAGAGCACTTATTCCCTCTTTATATCTTCCTGTCTCAGCAGGATGCAGCATTCTCTTGCCATACATCGTATAGCGCTTCAGATTATTATCGAAGAAATACATAAACTTCATGATCATTTACTCCTTTTTCAAGGATTTTAAATGAAGCGGATAGCTGATTCTTCTAAAAATCTGCTTTATCTTAAAACGTCAGATGCGCTTATACCGGTAAGTTTCCTGCATGTATCGGAAAAATGTGAAGGCGAAGCAAAACCTGCTTTAAGTATTGCAGTGGTCATCTTCTCCCCTGCTGAGATCCTTTGCCATACATATTCGAAACGTCTCAGGAGCAGATAGCTTTTCAAACTTACACCGGTCTCTGTCTTAAACAGATGTGTAAAATAGCTCTCAGAGTAATTCAATTTATTAGCGATATCAGAGACCTTAGAATCAAGATACCTATAGTTATCAATCTCTTCAAGAAGCATGCTTATGCGGTCGTCTATGTTTTCGCGCCTTACAAAGCACGATTCTCCGAACTTTCCTGCTATAAAAGAACGGATACGCTTTTCATCAGGTTCAAAAGACATGCCTGATTCAACGGACGAGAATACATCTTTCCCTTTCAGATATTTTTTACGGAGGATATCAGCAAAATTGGAAGTCGGATCGACAAAAAGGAAGAATGCGATATTCCCTACCGGGCCTTGATGCACAACATTCTGTTCAAGGATAATGAGTCTTCCTGGCTCCGCGCCTTCCATACGCAAGGTGTCATTACCAACAAATACATGAAGCATGCTGTGCTTGTGCTTTTCTGTACCCTGATATGACGGAATTACCGCTATGTATGTATCCTCGAAAAAGATCTTACTCATGAACGTTTTTAAGCTCCGTATACGAGCATGCTCACACCCGCAACGATCAGGCCTGTCAACGGACAAAATACGAAAGGCCAGAACCCGAGATGCTCAGGAATTCCGAGTGTCAGCATCCACGTCTTTGTCTCCCAGGCCTTGCAGTGCTCTGTTCCCGGGATCATGACTTTTTTCATACTCACCTTTCTGAACCAGTAATCAAGGCCGATAAAGTCACCGAGATTGATAAACATCATTTCAATGTATCCGGTCCAGAAGAGATTCCAGAATCCGGTAACCCCTGCCATGTGACTGCTGACGATCATATAAGCAAAGATCAAGGGATACAGCGGATATAAAACAGAGGCAAGGATGATCACTTCCTTTTTTTTACGCGGAGGTGCGGCCTTACGGATCTCTGCCGGCAACATATTCTTAAATGATCCCGGAATAAAGGTCCAAAGAAGCGCTATCAGCAGATTGAATACCAGACACAGCATAATACCGTCTAATATAGTTCTTGCCCAATTCATTTCTTTACCCTCATATATCTGTAGTCACAGCAGTCGTCGCCTTCGGCGACTGACTTAGTTCTTCTGAACCTAATGCCGCGGTAACCTGTGCTGTACACCTGATCTATCGCACACATAACAGGAGCAACTTCAGGCATACCGATCTCTGCCAGAGCATTAACAACAGGACAGGAGAACACATCCATGCCGGCCTGATTACCGTTTACGCCATAGATCCTGCTCTTATACCCGGCTTTCTCGCCACCGGCTACCTTCATTATCTTCCCGAAATTTGCCCACAGCAACGAAGGTATACCCGGAATTGAAGTAAAACGCCAATACTCCTTTCTTTGCTTCTCTCCTATTACAGGAGCGTAATCCATCATCATCTGAAGAGCTTCTTCTTTTGAAACATACTTTTGAAGTGCCTTATACACACCTGCAAAAGGATAAGAAACCTTTAAGGCTGAAAGATATGCATCAGGATGTGCATTTGTATACTCATCTGAATACTTGTTTGCCATCCTGCAGATGTCTTCTGCTACATCGCCGCTGAAATGTTCCCTTACCATTACAAGGAATTCTTTGGCATATTTATTTTTGTTTACGGTATTTTGCATAGTATCTCCAAATAAAACAATTACCTTCTCTGATAACAGGCGGCGCATAGAGCACCGCCCGTTATCCGGATAGAGAGGGTAGATAAAGGATTATGCCATCGTCCAGCTCTGCGACATGCGCTGCTGGCTGGTCATCTTGCTGTAAATACTGTCATAAGCCGAAAGCTCTTCAGGGCTTCCCTGCTCTGCGACCACGCCGTCTTTAAGAACGACAATGTGATCTGCATTGGCGATAGTCCTCATTCTGTGAGCGATAATGAGAACTGTCTTATCCTTGATAAGTCTCGAAAGGGCTTCCTGGATAACCGTCTCGTTCTCCGCATCAAGAGAAGCCGTAGCCTCATCAAGAAGGATGATCGGAGCGTCCTTGAGGAACGCTCTTGCAATGGAGATCCTCTGTCTCTCACCGCCCGAGAGTTCACTTCCGTTCTCGCCGATAAAGGTATCGTAACCATTAGGGAGCTTATTAATGAACTCTTCGCAGTTTGCAAGCTTTGCAGCTCTCATTATTTCTTCATCACTCGCACCTTCACGGCCGATACGGATATTTTCTTTTATACTGTTGTTGAACAGGATAACGTCCTGGAAAACTATGGAATAATCGGAAAGCAGCGTCTCGGGATCGATCTTGGAGATATCTTCTCCGCCCAAAGTGATCTTGCCTTCTGATACATCCCAGAATCTTGCGGCAAGACGTGAGATGGTCGTTTTTCCACCGCCTGAAGGACCGATAAGAGCAGTAACCTCGCCCTGCTTGGCAGTAAAGCTTACATCCTTCAATACATCAGTATCATCAGAATACTTGAATCCGACATGCTCGAAAACGATATCATATCCATTGTTAGTCTTCTGCTCTGAGCCTGTCTGAATCTCGTGTGAGAGTACTTCATCAAGTCTCTCAGACTGAAGCTCCACAGAGATAACAGCAGCAAAATTCTGCAATGTGATCTGCATAGGATCGTAAAGTCTTGCTACGAGCATGAGGAACATAAAGAACGTAAGAATATCGATGCTTCCCTGAGCAAACAAGACACCTCCGACAATAGCCGTAGTACCAATACCGAGCTTAAGGATAATAGATGCAGAGTTTACATATACAGCCATCTTAAGCTCAGTAAACAGTGCCATCTTCTCGACCTTTCTGATCTTGCCTTCGAGCATATCCATATAACGGTCTTCAGCGTTATTGGCTCTGAGGTCTCTTATGGATTCGAGACATTCCTGGACACTGTCGCTCATATCGAGCTTAACAGCATGATTCTTCTTTACGGCTTTCTTTTCGAGACCTGAACATGAGAGAACAATGCCAAGCGACACAGGGATTACCCAGAAGCTTGCAAGTACCATTCTCCAGTCGAAGAAGATGAAAAGGCTCAAGCCTACAAGCGTAGTAGAGATAAGAGCTCCTATGATCTCAGGGATCCAGTGGCTTGATGCTGTCTCGATCTGAGCGCAGTCTCCGAGGATATTCTGTGTAAGATCCGCAAGATTCTTCTTACCGAAGTAAGACAACGGAAGGCGTCTCAATCTCTCGGCAATAGATGTTCTTCTGACACCGCTCTCACGGTAAGTCGTAAGGAACGTCATGTTATATTGGATAAAGTTTGTTACTGCAACAAGGATTATAATAACGGCGCTCATTATGAGGTAAAGCGGCAATTTGCTCATTGCAAGTTCCCTGCTCAAAAGATCTCTGATCAGCATATAAAGAACACTTGCCGTCATCATAAGAGCGATATTTGTAACCGTTACACTGATGCAGGCCTTGATCATATCCTTTGCGCCCTGAGTGGAGAGCGCGTACTTATGCTTTAACTTTTCAATCATCTTTAAGCACCTACCTTCCATTCAACAGATCTCTCGTACTCATCGAACATCTTTTTATAGAGTCCGCTTGAAGCAATAAGCTCATCGTGAGTACCGCTCTCCTTGAGTTTTCCGTCATCAAGAACGAAGATCCTGTCAGCACTTGTAACCGTGCTCAGTCTGTGCGCGATCATGATAAGTGTCTTGCCCTTGGAGAGTTCTTCAAAGGCTGCCTGCACCTTGACCTCGTTATCAGGATCGGCAAATGCCGTTGCCTCATCAAGGATAAGGATTGGAGCATTCTTAAGAACTGCCCTGGCAATAGTTATTCTCTGCTGTTCACCACCGGAAAGATAGGTTCCCTTCTCGCCGATAACGGTATCTGCGCCACCAGGAAGCTTATCGATGATATCCATGCACTGTGCTTTGGAAAGTGCATCCATTACTTCTTCCCTTGTGGCATCAGGCTTTGACATACGGACATTCTCAAGGATAGATGTCTTAATAAGCTTGCTGTCCTGGAACACGAATGAGACACGCTCCATTAGTTGCTTTGAAGGAATATCCTTAATATTGACACCGCCAAGAAGGATCTCGCCCGAAGTAACATCAAAGAATCTGACCAGGAGTTCTGCAAGAGTGGTCTTACCTGATCCGGAAGGGCCTACAAATGCGACATGCTCACCGGGAGCAATGGAGATACTAATATCTGATACGGCATCTCTTGCTGCATCTTCGTATCTGTAAGAAACATTATTAAGAACAATGCCGTTGTCGTTAGGAACACAGTTCTTATCAGATTCAGAAAGAGAATTGAAATTCAGAACATATTCAACTCTCTTGAGTGCATCGATAAGAGTCATCTCAGCTTCGCCTGAATAAGCGATCTTTGTAAGGGTTACCGTAACAAGCGGAGTTACGATAATGTAGTACATTACATTCAGTATATCTGCATCAGCAATACCATTCCTTGTAAGGAAGAAAGCACCAAGCACGATCGCAAGGAATACCGCATTGATGCATGTCATGAAGCCGATCATGGGCATCCTGAGCTGAAGAGTATAAGCAATAGTCCATTTACAATACCCTTCGATCGAATCCTTAAACCGTTTAAAAGAATGGACAGTCTGACCGAATGTCTTTACTACCGGAATACCTCTTACATATTCGGTAGCTTCACTGCTCATAGTATCAAGCGCATTCTGGTATTCCTTCATCTTCTGCTGCATGCCTTTTCCCATCATGGACATCATGCAGATAAATCCGATTACGGCAGGAATCATGCAGATAAGACCAAGCTTCCAGTCAAACGCAAGAATAAGAATGATAAGTCCGACAGGAGTTACGGCTGCAACGGTCTTATCGGCAAGGTTATGCGCGATATAAGTCTCAGTTGCCGCAGTGGAATCACTTACGATCCTTCTGATCTTACCTGTTCCGTCTTCATCAAAAATTCCGAGAGGGAGCTTTATTATCTTTCTCATGAGTTCGCTTCTCATGTTAGCCTGAACCCTGAATGCTGCAATATGCGTGCAGAGAAGAGCGACAATATAGACCAGAAGCGCTGATACGATAAGGATTACAGCTCCCCATGCATATCCGTTAATTCTCTCCAGATCTGTTCCTTCAACAGCAACAGCGATGATCTTCCAAAGAAGATAAAAAGGTATAAGTGTAATGACCGCACTTAATCCTGCGAGGATCCTTCCTAAAGTGATAAGGTGCTTATGCCCGCCGGCAAACTGCCTTATCAGCTTCATGTGATCGTATTTCGGTGTCTTTCCCAAGTTTATTTCCTCCTTGTTATACATTTCATATTTTGTTAGCTATCATCAACCGATAACTGATAGCTTAAGCAATAAAAAAGAGCCTTACGGCTCCTATTTCATTCCCATCAGATTTCTCCACCCGGGTAAGAAAAATTCCCGGACAGTACTTAGATGCGTTTCTATCTGTTCATCACTGAATCCGTGTACGACAGGTTCAAAACATGCCGTCAGATAAGCTGATAACAATATGTGAAGTTCCTCTTCACTTATCTCCTTAACAGGAAAACCTTTACTCTTAAGATATCCGAACATCTTCATCATCTCAGTCTGGTTCTCAAGGACAAAGTCATTTACAAAATTCTCGTACTTAGTACCGCGTGAACTTGTCAGAAGAAGCCTGAACTCAACCTTATAAGGAAGGATGATATCCCTGATAAGATCCAGGAATGTTTCTGCAAAAAGATCGCTGTCAGGATCGCGCTCCTCAACCATTTTATAAGCGTTCTTCTTATGGTCGTTTGTCCAATTCTCTATAGCCGTAACAACAGGCTCTACAATTGAATCGAACATAGCCGCCTTATCAGGATAATGACGGTAAAGGCCCGCAGAAGTCATACCGGCTCTGTCGCCGATGCTTCTTACAGATGCTGCTTCGAATCCCTTCTCAAGGAATTCTTCACGGATAGCTCTGTTGACTTTCTCATGGCTTAATGTCTTATCTCTGGGCATATTACAGTTGTCACCTTTTGTTAGTTAACGCTGATAGCTAACGTAGATTACTGCTTGTTCTGAATACTGTCAATAGTTTTTACTAACAAAAGTTAGAATATGCTAATACAGTGCTGTATAATATCCGAAATCATTTATTTTTATTCGGAGTAACCTAATATGGCATCAATGGCAAAAAGCTTTAAGAAAGCATTTATCAGATATACAAAAAAGCACTATCCCACCGAAGCCTCAACGATCATCAGCAAAGCAGATGAGTTGTTTCCGGTACTCTTTGCCAAAGCACCTGACATTGGTGGCAAGGAAAACCTCATGGCTCATAATCTCGATCTCATGATACTTGCAATATCCTTCTACGAAGCTTCAGATCACAGGATAGACGGCAATGCTGTAACCGAACTGGCTAACGAGATCTATGAGAAATACAAGTTTATAGGAAAACTCATCAACGTCAACCGCAAAGGTCAGATGAAGTTCCTTAGAAAATCCATGTATAAACGCTACGTTCCATATGCAAAACTCGTTGAAGAGAAGCTCTCTCAGGGACAGTGGGGCAACACATGGAGGGTACGCATCAATCCGAGAAACACCGAAGAAGGCGTCTGCTTTGACCTGGTAGGCTGCCCTCTTGCAGATTATACAAGAGCTAACGGCTATATGGATCTTCTGCCATACTTATGCGCAACAGATCACATCATTCCCAAACTCATTCATGCTAAGCTTATCCGTACGCACACATGCGCATTGGGAAGTGACAGCTGCGATTACTGGTATGTAGCAGATGAGAGTGATACGGCCAAGAACTTCAAAGGCACTCTTGTCTGAAATATCACATGTCTGCTTTCTTCATGTTTATCAGAAGGCCTGAAAAAGCGATCAGACTTCCTATGCTTATCCAGCCCGTGGATATTGCATAAACAACAGGGTAATTCCCGATAAGCTTGATCAGCAAGACAAAAGGAAGTCCTGAAAGGATCGAGAAGATACAGCACCACTTCGGATAAGGTGTCTCATTCTTTAGAAAGGCTTTAAACTGAATGACGGCTGCCGTTATAAAAAACGGAAAGAATACCACCGTAACAGGAAGCAGAAAACACAAGATAAACTTCACGGTGCCATCAGCTGCACATGCCGGATCGATCCTGTTCAACGCATTCAGATGGTAAATCGATGCACAGCACATTACGTGTGTAAACGGGCCGAAGGCCAGCATGCCTATAAGACCTGCCCTATATGCATGAGCAAGTTTTTCAGATCTTGAAGCGATAAGTCTGTACACTCCGAAATAGCAGAGTGTCTCAACAGTTATACCGATCATACCCAGAACGGCCGACCAAACGATCCTTGCATCTGACACTGTAAGATATCTTGAAAAGTATTGATCAAGACCTGTAAGAGACTCATCCGCTACGCCCCACCCGAGTATCATATCTGCAGATAAAGCCAGAAGACTTGCGACTATACCGAGTTTGAAAAGATGAGCTATCCGTTCTCTATCAAGATTACCGTCTATTCCGATATCATTGTAACTCTTCATTTCCTGTATCTCCTTTAATGGTCTTCCCTGGCGTTTATCAAACATAGAAACCTCATAACAACGTGCAAATAAATGCTACTATCAGGCTCAAAACAACTATGGCCACACACTGTCTTGTCTGCTGTTTGCGGTTATATCCAAATTCCTTCCATCCTGCACAGCCTTCTGTTTCAGGGAAAAAGTGCTGGAAGAATCTTGTTCTGGTCAATATGAAATAATCGAAAAATACTATGTCAAAGACTTTCATCGACGCGCCGATTATCAGGAAGCGCAAAAGGAACTGCCAGAACGAATACCCGTTCTTTATTCCGTCTGCAGCGCCATAGACGAATAATCCTATATACAGAATGCAAAACGCCGCAAGGATCACCCAGCCCATGAACCTCTTAAAAGTCATCGGCTTGTTCTCGACACGCGGGCGCAGTCTCTCCTGCACGTCTTCAGGGAAAAAGCTGATAAGTCCCGGCGACGGCAAAGTTACCGTAACACCTAATATCAGCAGGAAGAAAGCAATGCAGCCTATCAATGAAAGAACAACAGTTACGATCATATCTTTTCGTCCTTGCGCCAATAGATATAAGCCGGAATGAAAAACGTCATTTCGAGAAGACTCTCGACAGAGCCTAAGATACCGTATTCACCGGTAAGTTTTGCTATTAAAGCAAACACCAGTACTACAAGTGCGTAGCCGCCGAACATAAATGATACAAGCCTTTTCCTAAGACCGAACTTTCCGCTTAGGATGCCGAAGATAAGCACTATCTCAGTTGAGTAACCCAGAATTACCAATGCGATCGTAAGCGGATTAAGATAGCTCTCAGCATTTGCAAGAAGAACCGAAAACTGTTCAGCCGTAATGCCTGCTTTGACAGCTGAATTATATGTAAGCGGAGCGTAAACGCCCAAAGCAAAATGCATATAGAGCACGCCGCCGATGCAAAGGAACGCAGGAAGGATAAGGAATTTGCCTGCCTTCTCGAACACCTTA